>TARA_R100000697_G_scaffold10593_3_pt1 | contig 11391 bp, 13 predicted proteins | sample TARA_R100000697 | Tara Oceans TARA_R100000697 (sample SAMEA2622788) | marine metagenome | biome: marine biome (ENVO:00000447); feature: surface water layer (ENVO:00002042); material: "saline water (ENVO:00002010), including plankton (ENVO:xxxxxxxx)" | depth 5 m
GATTGTTCGTCTAAGACCTTTGAGACTTCTTTTTCATCTTTATAAGCTTTCTCAAGACCTTCTGTCCGTTTCGGTTGCTCCGTGGACTTTGTTGTCATTATAGCTCCTGTTTATTTAGCAAGTCCTTAATGTCTTGCTGCAAATCCTCAAGGGATTTGATTTGTCCACGATGATACATTAATTGTTTTTCATCGTCAACATTGTAGATAAGGTTATCTTTAACATTATCAAGTCTTTTATTTATTAACTTTTTTATTAAATCAATGGCATCTAAATCGCCCATTATTTTTTGCCGTTTCTAAATATTTGTGTGCCCTTTATCCCAAATATGCTCGCAACGACCAAAATCCACAGGTTTGTGAACCATGACGGAAGTGACTGGAAATACTCAAAAAAGAGTTTTACCTTCTCCATTGCTGCCGGATCATCCGACATCACTGCCCACATTAAAACTATGATTGGGGCCGAGATGATTGCGAGTACAAATTCATCTTTATAGTCGTTTTGTCTAGCCTCTAGTAATTTACCCTGATAGGCCTCCTCACCTCTAGCTTGACGTTCAGCATGAAGTAGTTGAGCCTCCGACATTGCCATTTTAGCTTTTTGACGGTTCTGATATATTTTTGAACCAGCTTGAGCCGCTATTTTAATTGCACTTAGCCACATTTTTCCTCCTATACATTTCTAACACCATATCTATTTTATTTTTTCTTCGCAACGATAAAAAATTATAAATTTTATAAAATATATTAATTGCTGCTTTACCTCTTACACGCCATCTATAAGTATATTTATGATGACTTTGTCTTGGTTTTCTTGTTGAAACACTACCACATTTAAAAAATGTATGAATATTTTGAACTACATCAAGATCTGACATTTCTACTGCAATTGTTGGTATTTGATATTTTTTGTTACTTTTACGTTTGGTAGTTTCGTAACAAATATATCCTTCACCATCAATAATCCCAGCGTAATACGCTTTTTTATCGGATTCCGATAAATTTTTTTCCGCTGACTTGGATTGAAGAGATTCCTTTGATATCGGATCTTGTCCCTGTTTCTCTGTGTGGACAACCTCCCGCTTTAAGTCCTTGCGGGTTAGGTCCTCTTTCTGGTGGAGGTCCAAATTCTTTTCCGCCACTTAGACTTCCTCCTCTTCTTTTTTTCTCTACACCAGAAATAGTTCCCTTATTTTTTGATGCATAGAATACTGCCTCTGCCTCATCACCATATTGTTTTCTCATGGCTGACATAATTTTTTTACCTTTTTTATTTAATGGCATTATTTTAATTTGTTTAAATCTCTTATAATTGATCTTCTTTTAATTTTATCTTTTTCAAATTTTAATTTACTTTTTAAAATATCCCTAATACCAGATTTAACATCTGATTTAGCAATGTCCTCTGAAACTTTGCTATCTTTCATTATCTCTTGTTTACTCCTGCCTGTTTTTCTAAATTGTTTATATGCTGCTTTTAATCCTTTAGTGAGTAAACCACCCATTAACATTGATCTATATTGATTTTTCATTATTTTTCTAATTTCCTTTCTGCTATATTTAATCTTTTTTCTGATTGTTCATCTTGTTGCGCAAGTCTATCATACTCAAGATTTAATTTGTTAGCCTGTCTTTGATTTTCTTGATCTTGTTTAAATTTAACTTCATTTTCTTTTCTTTGCATATCCATAGCTCTTAAATCCACCTCTTGTTGCTTTATTCTAACTAAAGGATCTTGTTTATTAGCTTGTGCCTGCATTTCACCTACTACTAAACTCTCTGTTATTTCAGCTACAGCGGTCGCAACAGAATTATCAAAGGCAATTTGAAATTGTTGAGGATCTGTTTGTTGTAATGCCATCAAATTTGGATCTTGAGCAAACTGTTCTTTAACTTCTTTTTGCGCTTTAAAAGAAATATGGTCTGATACATGCGATTGTAAGTTTGCATATACCATTGGATTGATTTGAACCATCCTTGATGCCATAAAAGCTGTGTGTGCAGCGATGTGTGCATCGTGATCTTGGAATTCAAAGGCTGTTAATAGTTGCATTTGAAGGGCTCGAGCGTTTTCTTTAGCTGGATCTTGTGGTTGAGGTGGTTTTGGTGCTGGTTTCATCAATGTATCGATTTGTTTTGTTCCTAAAGCCTCATAAACACGTCTATAAGCTTCATAAATGTTGTGTAATTGTGGATTTGACTGAGCAATTTGCAACTGTGTCTGTGCTAACGTCACTCTTTGTGCCATAGACATGATATTTGGGTCTGCAACAGGTAAAATATCCACTCGATTATCAAAATCTAACTGTTTTATCATTCTATTTGCACCATAAACATCATAAGGATACTCTGCAGGCAGATATTCACCACATAATCTTGCTAAAATTTTAAATTCTAATCTCATAGCATAGTAACATCGCTTATGAACACCTGTCATAACTCTAGATCCACGCTCCATGAGAGCTATTGTTGTGCCCACAGCTCTATTTTGAGTGTCATTACCAACACTTAAGTCTGTAATTTGTGCAAATCTTGTGCCTGCTTGTACTACAAAACCTAAAAGTTGAAATAATGTTGGACTCGGTTCTGTAAATGGTAATTGAAAAAACTGATCTCTTATGTTTCCACCAGGTGCATCTACATCTCTAAACTCTCCTGGCTGTATTGGTTGATCATCATCACGAACTCTTAGTCCTCTAGACTTAAATCCTGCTGGTAAATTTTTTAAGGTACCGGCATCAATCAATTGTCTTAGTGCAATGGTTGCTGCTCTAGACAATCCACCTATCATGTGAATTAAACCAAAACCATAAAAACCTAATCCTGGCAAAAATTTGTAATGAACAAAGTATTCTATTCTAGAAAAATTAGGATCATCTGCACTGTAGTTTCTGTAAATGGACAATATCTCACCTGAACCCTCATCTATAGTTACAATGTAGGGAATTTTAATTCCTTTTTTAGGTTTACTATCAAAATTTTCATAGTCATCTAAATTTAAATCTACATGCATTTCTAATAAATTATAAATATAATCAGAATATGTATCTTTCATACCATCAAGTTTATTGATAGCATCTTGAACATCATCTTTTTTTTGTTGTGGTTTTGGTAAATCAATATCTCTATAAAAACCAGCAGCTTGTTTTTTTATTATGTCGTTCTCTGTCATTTTAATAACGTGAGTAATTCTACCAGCATCTTTTAAATCTGATGCATAATATGGAACAACTAAATCCTCTGCAGGAATAAACTTAGAGCAGGGTCTTTGTAAAAATTCATCATAATATATTTTTTTAAATGTTGATCCTGACAATGGTAAATAAAATAACATTTGATCCATATCAGTTGTGTAATCCTCCATCTTCTCCATAAGAAGATAATTCATGTATTCCTTTACCCTTTGTGCTTGTTGTTCGGTGGCCGGTGTTCTTAGACCTACGATTGATGTTCTAACAGGACCATCGCTAGGTAATAATTCTTTGTAAGCTGATGCTTGAAACTGTGTTACTGATTCTGCAAGTAAAGGATGAGTGACACCGGAAGCTCCTTTAAATGGTTTTGATTGTTCAGTATAATTTGTGCCAAGTAAATCTAATCCTTTGATATAAGCTTCTTCCCAGTCTTTTCTGGATGTTCTATCTTTCTTATATTCGGATAATAATTCAGATCCAAGACTTTTAAGAATTCTTTCATCCATGTCCTCAGCCAAGTTTGCAGTAAATTCTTCTTCAAGATTCTCGACCACCGGTTCTTCGCCCTCGACCATTACATCTGGTGGTAAACCTTCAGGTTGCTCTTGAGGCTCTTCAACCTTAACTTCTTCTTCGATCTGTTCTTGATTTTCTTTTTCTATAGCCATAATCTAAATTAACATAGAGGTTTGAATATATCCACTACTAGACCTCCCTCACGTTTGTATAGCTTTTGAGTATAAGCCATACCTGGCTTGACCTCAACAGCAAAAGCGTCAAAATATAAATTTGGATCGTTGTTTAACACTCTCTTATATCCTTTTGTTGGATTAACAACTGCATCTTCATGATACACACTTTTAAACTCTTTAGGACCTAAAGCGTGATTTTTTGGATATTTAAAGGTATTTGTTTCTATTACCTTATATGGCTTACTTGGATCAGATAAAGATATTTTTATAGGCCCTGCTTTTGAATCTTGAAAGTTTGCTGTTTTTTTCATCAGATCTGCCATCACAGATTTACCTTTTTTGTTTATTCCTTTTCCACTTGCATAACCATAGAACCTTTCATTACCCGCTTTGTATCCTTGTCTAAAATGTAATTTGTCAAATGGCATTACAGCAACAAAATCAATTTTTTCTTTAGCAGCTTTGTTTAATAAATATTTTAAAGCGTAATCTCCATAGGCATCAGAATCTAACATTGGGTAATAGTCCTGCCCTCGTGCACTGATACCCCTTAATTGTGCTATTTGTTTATTTACAGTTTGTAACGCTGCAACATCAGCATCAGTTAAGTTGTCTACATTTTCTAAAAGTTTATTTCTTTGTTGAATCAATAGTCTTGTTTCTATTTCTTTTTGAAAAGGGTTGTATCTCGCATTAGGACCAAAAGCTTCCTTAGCTGTTAATGACTTGGCTATATTTTGGTTTGCATCAGATTGAATCTCATGAATTACAAAAGCTTTTTTACCGTTTGGAGTTGTGCGAACATCGTATCTCAAATGAAATAGATTGTTTTTTAGATCAGAAAAATGTCCCATATTTTTCATAGGACTTGTATTTGTAGCTATTGGCTCATCTAAAACAAAAACTGTTTCCTTGTAATTTTGACCACCTTGTAAAGTATAATTAGTTTCATTTCTATATTGTGTTGGTTTTGTTGCGGATCTTGCGCCCGTGGCTTTAGCATAAACTTCATCAACAGCACCCTTCATAGCATTTAATTGTCTTCGTGCTTCTGTGCCAACATTTGCTTGTAGAATTCCTCTAAGTTCTCCTGAAAAGGCTCTGTAACCTTCTTTAACATCGTTTCTAATTCCATTCATAATCCCTCTTTCGATGGTGTTAAGATGCATAGTTAATGTATCAAATCTTTCACCCATAGCAGGAAATTGTCTTTTAACTGTCTGGACTATACCTAATGAATTTTCTAGCGGTGCTTTATAATTAAAATTTTGTATGGCATCATCTGAGTAGGTTACAGCTTTTAATCTATTTGCTGGGTTACCTCTTAAAAAATTACCAACATCTTGTGCAGATAATTTTAAATTATATTTTTTTGCAGCAGATAGTAAACCACCTGCTAATTCACCAGCCTCATCAAATATAGCAACATTAGAGTCAAATAATTCTTCTTTGTTTATGGTAGCCGTTTTACCAGAATATCTTCCACTGTCATAAGTAAATTGTTTAGGTGCTCTTTCTATTCTGCTAGTAGGCTGACCAAATATTTTAAATTTTACTTTTCTACTTGATGTTAAATGATCTATCCATTCATCCGCAGTGTATTTACCAGGTCCTTTTCTCATTACCCAATCGTAAGTTGATGAACCAAATAAAGGTTGCACCTTTTCACCCATTTGTAAATCACCAGTTTGTAATCTAGGGTTTACTGGCACTAAATCTTTTTTTACAACTTCAGTTACTGGAAGTTTTTTAGTTTCTGGTGTGTATGTGATTAGTTTCTGTTGTTGACCGGTGGCCTGTGAAGGCTTAGCCTTTTTTGTAATTAGTTTGCCTAAGCCCTGTAAAATTCCTTTGAGGGACATTCGCCCTCCTACGTATACATCTTAGTAGTTTTTTTTCTACCTAATTTACAACCTTTAGCCATAACGGATTTACCTTTTTTGTATCCAGGCATCATACCGCCACCCATTGCCATCATGGGTCGTTGCATCATGCCACCACCCATTTTGCCTTGAGCTTTTAATTTTTGTGTAGCAGACATCAAACCACCACCCATTTTTTTCTTAGGTTTCATGCCTATAACAATCATTACGGCTTTTCCTTTTTTAGCCATCATAGGTTTCTTCATCATGCCTCCACCCATTTTTTTGTCAGGTCTTTTTGTAAATGGTTTTTTACCAGTTCTTTTTTCGTAAGCTTTTTCTAATGCTGCCTTACCAAGTAATGCTGCTCCTGCAACACCTGCAGCTATCTTACCTATTCTAGTTGCTTTGGCAGCTTTTAAAGCTCCACCAGCTAATTGTTTTCTTCTTTTAAGAAACTCACTAGAAATTTCTTTTTGTTTTTTTACTGCTTTATCCATGTAAGTTTCTTTTCTAATTTTTTTTAAACCTTTTAAATATTTTTGATAGTCAGTGGCTTTACCCATTCTAGCTTTCATAACACCACCTTTAGATTGTTTTCTTAATGCTCTTTGAATGACATCTCCAATTCCTTTGCCAGAAAGAACACCTGAGCCAACTGCACCCATACCTGCTGAGCCTTTACCAGCCATTTTCATAGCTTTTTTCTTTCTGCCTTTTAACATTTTTGCACCCAGTAAACCCATAGCTGCTAAACCTAAAACAGCTTTCACAGGTTTTACTTTACCTGGTTTCATTTTTTCGTCTTGAAGTCCCATGCCTCTACCTTTTGCTTTTTCTGATCTTAAAATTTTAAAATCTTCAGCATCAATTTTATTATTTTTGTTCTTGTCCAATTTAGCTTGGCCACCTGTCAAATACATATTTGCTTTTGCTTTTTCTTTCGCCATAGCAGTTTCCTTAGCTTCTTGTTTTAATTGCTCTGGTTTTTTCATAATTCTTCTTGGCATAATTCCACCTATTTTTTTCTTTTTGGCTATATCTGATAGTTTATTCCTTAAATACATTCGAGTCAATCTGTAGTCATCTAGTTTTCCTCGCTGAACATCTTTCTTGAACAAACGCTCTAAAGTTGGCATAGGGCTTGGTAATTTCCCTCTTTCCTCAGTTCGTGCAGCAGCTCTTCCCCTTCTAGTCCTAATTCTGTGAGTTTGAAAAGTTGAACCTTTTTGAGATTGTGACTTAACAGGTACGACTTTAGTGTCTGCATCTCTAGCTCTTATATTGTAAGCTTTAACACTCTTGTATGTTCTTACACCTCTAGCTCTTTCTATATTCTTTTTTGAAGTTTTTGCGTATTTTCTTTTCTTAAGTTTTTTAACAAGATCCGCAATCTTCATTCCGGCTGTTTTTGCAATTTTAATTCTACTCATTAGTAATATTTATATTCTTTTTCAATTTTAAAATTAGGTGCATCTATTTCATCTGTATAAGTGCTTATAAATCCACCTTGCCTAAATCTTATCACAGCTTGAGTCATACTATCAACATAGTCATCATACTGTCCGTTAGGGAAAGCCGCACACTCTTCAATAACATCTTGTGCAAATTTTTCATGTAAAGGTGCATAAACCATTGATGATTCAAATACAGGAGCAACACTGTTTATTCTTGTATGTTTATCTCTTCCTTTAGCAGGTATGTAATCTATTACTGGTATGCCAGCTCTTCTTAGCTCATGAATTAAAGGTTGACCAGATGCTTTGGCCTCGATTATTACTGTCTCTGGTTGCCAATATTGATATTGTTCTAAGGCTACGTTTTTAAGATCAGGAAAATCATATCTTCCCTTCATAGCATCTAATAAAATAATACAATCCTCATAACCTTCTGCTGGTTGAAATATTCCCCATGTAGTAATAGCAGAATAATCTGCGGTTTCTTTTTTAGAAAATGCAGTATCATAACTTTGTATGACATGTTTTAGTGCAGGTACAGTTTCAAACTCCCAATCTTGCCACCAATCTCTTTTAATGATTGCACCTTCTTCAGAGGTTGGATCTTGCATATATTGTGCGTTCCAATTCTTAGTTGATACAGATGCTTTGACAGATTCTAATTCTTCTAATTTCCAATATTCTGGCCAGACAGGATTCCCACTTTCAAGTATGGCTGGGAATGATATTGTTCTCCACTTATCTGACTTAGGCTCAGTTTGTGATTTGATGAGCCTCCCTGTTAAATCATCAGTAGCCCATCTTGTCATTACAACAACAATAGATCCGCCAGGTTGAAGACGTTGTCTGGGTCCTGAACTATACCAATCAAAAGCACGATCCATTGCGGAATCAGACATAGAATCCTGCTCAGTGTGTGGGTCGTCGATAATAAGAAGATCAGCCCCTCGGCCTGTAATTGATCCGCCTACTCCAGCTGCAAAATATTCGCCCCCATGATTCGTTTCCCAACGGCCTTTCGCCTTACTATCTTCTCTAAGTTTAACATCACCAAATATGTTTTTATAGTCTTGAGTCTCCATTAAATTTCTAACCTTACTTCCAAATCTTGTAGCTAATTCAGCATTGTGTGATACCTGCATTAGTTTCATTTTAGGATTACGACCTATCATCCAAGCGGGAAATAAATAAGATGCAAACTCTGATTTTGTATGTCTTGGTGGCATATTAACAATTAAACGATTATGTCTACCGTTTGCGATAGACTCAAATTCGTTAGCTATAATTTGATGATGACCAAACTCATCTGGATTTTGCGTATCTCTGCAAATAAAATCAGGCCACATAGCACGAACAAATATTAAAAAGTTATCCTGACATAGTTTAATATATTCGATCTGCTTTTTTAAAATTAACGCCCGTAGTTCGTCATCTGTATAATTATCAAGACTTGCCATAAAAATTTAGTTTCTTGGGTCCCCTTTTATACCATATAGTTTAGCACATAACTACATCTATTCATGTTGCTTACTAAAGTATGCGCACAGCAAAGCTGTGCCTGGCAGCGTGATTTGCCAAGCTGTTGTTCAGGTTTCAGGTGATTGATTTTTATGAGCCTTCTAGATACACCAATGGCGCAGTTATGCGCCATTGGTCGTGGTTAATCTACCTAGATAATTTTGTAATTAAATAGGTAAACTTCGTTATAACTTTTTGTTTAAAGTCATCTATTAAAGGGTTGCCCTCATTCTCTAAGATTAACTTCTCTACTTCGCCCTCTAACATTTTATACATAACTTCATAATTTAATTTACTGATTGCGTCAGGGTTTAAATTAACGTTTTTAGTTATGTCAGTATTAGCGGATTGTTCCGCTAATACTTTAGATATATTCATTAAGGATTTACTCATTACTATCCCCTAATGCTTTATACTCATTGTATTCAATTTCAGTTGTGAACTTATTGAATAAATCAGTATGTTTGATTTTAAAATTCGCAGTATCAAATTTCTTTCTCTTTCTATTGATACGTTGAATTCCAAAAATGTCGCCTTGCTTATCTTTAGCAAAAAGGACATTTACTTTTTTGTTGTCAAAAAGATTAACCACCTCTTGCTTCATAGTGTCTATTTCTTTGGCTAATCTATTTTGCTTTAGTTTTAAGTTAGCATAAGAAACAATAAGACTTTCCTCTTGTAACTTTAGCCTAACTTTTTTTGCAGTTGCACTCATAGTTTATACCTTTCGTTTAAGTTTAACTATTCTGATGTCTTATCATATCCCACATTATAAACAAGATAATAATATGTTCATTTTGGGTCTGTTCATTTTGGGTTTTTCAATAAACAAAGGTAGAACTTTTTTTGAACTTCTGAAGAACTCGTGTGCTGATGGGTGGGTAGTGTTGTAAATAAACAACACCGAGCCGAGCCGTCGCAAACGAGCGACGGCAAACGGCAAACCAATTACCAACTACAAGTGTATATCGGAACTTTCTTATTTTTGATTTGTTCTTTGCACCAAGCTATGAACTCCTTGTCTTGTGCTTTGTACTCTCTAACTGACTCCTCTTGAAACTGTTGTCCCCAGAAGAATCCGTCAGCGCAGAAGTGATCTCTAAAATCTTTGTTAAAAGATTTTTCTAATTCTTTTACAACCTCTTCCGTGATATAAACTTCGTCGCCACCGTTCATACCTAAACAACCCAAATCAAATGGGTCTTTAGGTACACTTTCATTTCTTTTCTTGGCTTCAGTTTTGTTTTGTTCCTGCCAAACATTATTGAAGAATGTTTGTAGTCTTGCGTGCTTACGCCAAACAAAAACATCTTTCTGTTCAGCTTCCCTTACATCTTCATTTGGAGAATAATATTTTTCCCAATCTATCTCTCTATTCCGAAGATGAGCATATTGGTCTAGTCCCATGTTGTACCTTCCTTTTTTAGTTTAAGGAATTATGCAATTGGTCTAATCTAGAATACTTCGACTTTGCATAATTCCATTTATGGAACTATCAGCATAATCTTAAGTGACAACATTAGCACGATACAAAGTATCTTGGCTGGGGTGTCAACCTGATAATTCCAATCGTCATCTTATCAAATCCCATAAAATAATCAAATAAATAATTTAAGTCGTGCAGGTGGTGGGACTGGCGCAGGTGGTGGAACTGGTGCTGGTACACCACTGGGGTGGTGATGCTGAATGGAATTTAGAATTATTCTAAGTTGTAATCAAAACGACACGAGAGCGAGAGCTAGAAGGGAAGCCCGTGCTGCAGGAGATACCAGCAGCACAGGGTGGCCACCATTAGGGCCCAAGTAAACGACGGCGCGAGGAAAAGTAAGACAGCGAGGAATAGTATGAATGTAGCCATTACACTATCTCGTAACGCAGCCAGCCATCAGCCTCGGCTACTCCCTTTAAGAATGCTTCCTTCTCTGCAGCTGATGCGAAGCTGTAAGTCTTCCTTTCTTGTTTCTCTTGCCCCCAGTCAATAGTAACGGCATGTTCTCCATGGACCTCAGACTCTTTCCAAGTATTACCGTTGGCAATGCAGCTCGTCCCACGAGCACCGGTTAGTGCGTATACTTTACCAGCTTCTGGTTTGTCTTTGTTTGGCATCGTAATCTTCCTTCTTCGTTAATTTAAATGAAACCCATCACTTCGTTCCCTGGAGCAGTCCAGTGTCCATGACGGGTCTCTAGCCTCGTCGTCAGCTGTCTCTCTAGAGGCTCTCCTAACATAAGATATCATGGGAGATCTGTCAAGAACTTCTTTCAAAAATTTTTCCCAAAGCATTGTGGAGGAAGAAGTGGTGTGGAAGCTGTGGTGGAGAAGTAGAGTACGCTGCTGGGCGGGATGCTTGTCAAACGAGAACGAGAACGGCATGCTTATTACTAAAAACGAGAAACGGGATACCGAAACCTTCTGCAGGGAGATGAGCTCCGTCAAGCTGCCAGTGCCCGGGATGCCTTATTAAACGACAAACGACACCGTGCAAACGACAACGAGAAACGACACCTTACGGGAGACGGGCCAGATCCAGCTCTGTTACGCTGCCTCCGCCATTCTTTATCATGTCCGCGAACCGAGATTCTTTAAGCAAGGAACGACACCGAGAGCTTCGCTGCTGCACCAGCTCCCAGATGGCATCCTGGAAGGCGGGCCAGTGTACTGGAGTC
>TARA_R100000697_G_scaffold3191_1_pt1 | contig 11362 bp, 12 predicted proteins | sample TARA_R100000697 | Tara Oceans TARA_R100000697 (sample SAMEA2622788) | marine metagenome | biome: marine biome (ENVO:00000447); feature: surface water layer (ENVO:00002042); material: "saline water (ENVO:00002010), including plankton (ENVO:xxxxxxxx)" | depth 5 m
TAATAATGTTTGTTCCTTGTGTTTTCCATATAGCAGTTTCTTCAAGAACAACAGTCCCAGTAGCATCTGGTAGAAAAACATTTCTATCAGCAGTTAAAGTATGAGTAGTGCCTCCTGTATGTAAATCTGTAAAATGAGTTCCACCAGTATCTTGTCTTTCAAAAAAACGGACAGCACCAGAAACATTTGTATTAGGTGCGGCAGTCTTTACGGCAAGACTATTATTAAAAGTAGTTAAAGTTGTAAATGTTTTATTTGACATATTATCTGTGCTTGTTGCTGTAAATGATGTTGAAACTACACCAGCAGTAGAAACTGAAATAGGAGATGACCCAGTGATAGAACCACTTGTATTACAAACTAATGTCCCACCAGTAGATGGAAAATCATAATCTTCACCACTATTAGCAGTAAATCCACTAACAATTTCTAATCTTTTCAATATCCTCATAAATCCATCATAAGTGATTTCAAAAACATTATTAGTAGAACCGCCACCTTTTGTATATACAACTTCAAAATTCAATCTACCACCAAAATCAGGTGCTGTTGAAGAACCAGCATCTTTTATTTGAAATGAAAAAGTCAATATATCTGTGCCAGCATTAGTATTTTGTAAAATTAAACTATCAAGATATGTGCCATCTGCTAATGTATTACTTTGTATTCTATCATTTGATAATATTGTATCACCAGTAATAGTAGGAAAAATATTACCAGAACTTCTTGTCCAATTACTACTGAAAGTGCCACTTTTAATATTAGCACCTGTAATCTTCTGAATAACACCTGCCGAAGTTTCTAACAATAAAAGGTCTGTATCAGCAAGTGATGTTGTTGCTCCTTGTTTTGAAATATCTACATTAATTGTTTTATTATTAATTGTAGTATCTACTACATTAATAGCGTCCCCACTTGAAATTTTATCAATACCTACACCTTCTATACCATTTAAACTTCTAATAGAATTATTTAATCCATTTAAACTACGAAAGGACATTTAATATAATATATATTTAGAAATTATTTTGTAAAATTTTTTTCTAATGTTATAATATAATACAATGTCTGACAATATTGAAGAGAATATTGAAAACTCTGTAAATGTTAATGAAAAGATTGAAGATATAGAAGAAAATGATAAAGAACCAATGGAGAAACCTAAATCAAAAAAACCAAGAACGCAAAAACAAATTGAAGCATTACAAAAAGCACAAGCAAAATTAAAAGAAAAAAGAGAAGCACAAAAGAAAGCAAAAGAAGAAGAAGAACAAAACTTACAACAAAAACAAGAAAAACCATTGAAAAAAAAATTACCAAAATATAATGAAAATATTTACAATGATGAAAGTGAAGAAGAAGAACCAATATATGTTAAACCTAAAAAGAAAGTTAAGAAAAAACCAAGAATAATCGTTGAAGAAGATAGTAGCGACAGTGAGCAAGAAATAGTAATTAGTCGTAGAAGAAGAAATAAAAAAGGACACAATGGACCACCACCTCCTTCTGAACCTATTGAAATACCAAAAAAAGAAATAATTGAAGAACAAAAAGAAGAACCAAAATCATTAGTCCCTGAACCAGTTAAATATACAAGACAACAAATTTTAAGGGCGTATGGATTATAAAAAATCTTATAATATAATATAATGTATAAAAAGTATCCCAAAAGATATACAGCAGGTTTATCAAAAGAAGATAAAAAGAAACAAAAGAAACAATTAGATAAATCAACAAGTGATTACAAAAAAGGTAAATTAACTGAAAGAAAAAAATTAGAAAGTTATAAACCAAAAAAATCAAGTTATGTTGAAGAAGTAAAAGATAAAACAGGATTACCTATTAATGTTGATAAATTAGCAGATAAATTTAGTAGAACAGATAAAAGAAAAAAAGAACTGAAAAAAGGTATGGAGGAGATAATAGATAAAGGCAAAGGTGCTTATTATTCAAGTGGTTCAAGACCTAATCAAACGCCTGATAGTTGGGGTAAAGGGCGATTAGCAAGTGTGTTGGTTGGTGGTCCAAGCAGAAAAATAGATAAAAAAATTGTTGATAAATATAATATCCCAAAAATATAATATAGTATATATTATAATGGTAGAATTGAAATTATACAAACCAGTTCCATCAAATAAAAAAGAAAAGAAATATATGGTATTAACAAAAAAAGGTGTTATTCATTTTGGTCAAAAAGGATATGGTCAATTCAAAGATAAATTAGGTCATTATTCACATTTAGACCACGGTGATAAAAAGCGTAGAGAAAGGTATTACGCAAGACACGGTGATAGAAATACAAAAGACAAAGAAAGTGCTAAATATTGGTCTCACAAAATATTATGGTAAATTAAAATCTAATATATAAGTATATGTCTTTAATAGAACAAGAAGTTGAAGGTTCAGTTGATATAAAAAAGTTTAATTTCAAATGTGATGATATTATTGACCCTGATATACCAAATCCACTACCAGGTGCTGAAGAAGGGTGGTTCAGAATGGCGGTTATTGGTAAATCTGGTAGTGGTAAAACCAACCTTTTAAGGTGTTTAACTGAAAGGGGTGGTAAAAATAAAATATATTGTAAAAGATTTTCAAATGTATTTTACATATCACCAAGTATAAAATCTATGGATAAAAAACCAAAATTAGATGAAAGTCATTTTTATAATTCATTAGATAAATTACCAAAGATATTAGATAGAATACAAAATGAAGAAGATAAAGATGGCAGAACATTACTAATAATTGACGATTGTTCTCACGAATTAAAAAGGGACGCAAATGAAGATATAAAAAAATTGTTTCAAAATAATCGTCATTTAGGCAGACCTCTTTTAGACGAAAATGGAGAACAATTAGAAAGTGGTTCTGTTAGTGTAATTATAATAGCACAACGATTAAATAATTTACCAAGACAAATTCGTAGTCAAATTACACATTGGTGTTTATATGACCCAAGACATACTAAAAGTGAATTACAAACTATTTTTGATGAATTAATACATTGTGATAAACATATATTTAATGAAATATTAGATAGAACATATAAAACGCCATATAATTTTATGTTTATTGATAGTAATAAATCAAAAATATATAATGGATTTAAAAAAGAATTTATCATTAACCAAAAAAATTATTTATAAAAAATTATTATCTAATATTATATTATAATATGAGTTGGATGGAAGCATTAAAAGCGTGGAATAAGAAAAAAGGTGGTAAATATAAAATACCCAAAAAAGGAAGTAAAGAATATAACGAAATAAAAGATATGATGAAAAAATAAAATGTTATATTAATATATATATGATGAAACCAAGTTTTAAACCCAGAAAAGCATTATCTCAAAGGCAAAAAGAGTTAATGAAAACGCACAGCAAACATCATACAAAGAAACATTTAGATATGATGAAAAAGAAAATGTTAGAAGGATTTTGTTTTGAACAGGCACACGAACTCGCTAAAAAAAATGTTGGTAAATAATATATATAAATGACTGGAGCAGAATTAGTAGCAATAATATCTGTAAGCGTAGGTGGTATGGCAACACTACTATCTACTTGCTTTCATAGTAGGTGTAGTCAAATTGATTGTTGGGGTGTTCGTTGTAAAAGAGAAGTATTAGAAGGAGATGGTAGAAATGATAATCAAGAATGATTTTCATATTTTTTTTACATAATCTTCTAAATTAATTATCTCACATTAATGTATATGGATAAAGACAAGAACGATAAGGGTAAAACCATTAAATTGTCTAATAATGATAGAAAACTATTGAGAAGTATTGATAAATCTTCAAAATGGGAAGATGTGTCAAAAATTGAAGGTATTAATGATGAGATAATTAATTTAGATATTTATAAAGATTTTATTGGTTTAGGTTGTAGTAGATACTTAAACGACGCAGGTGAAAGCGGAAAATTAGATATTGAAGAAATGTTTAGAAATTGTCGTGAAGCAGAAAAAGTAAGAATTAGAGTTAATAAAAAACAAAGAAAAGAAGAAGCAATGGGTAAAAGAGCAGGTAAAGCAGGATTAACAAAAGGTAATATTGGTGCTAATGTAAGAAATGAAGTAAAACCAAAAGAAGTTGAAAGTCAGCAAATGAAAGAAAGTCCTATTGTTAGTAAAGCAAGACAATTAAGTAAAGATATAATTGATGGATTAACAAAATCAGAAAAAGGTGATGATTGGAAAGCAGTAATATCAAAAACAGGTTTGAAATTTGGATTAGAAGGATTATTTGGTTTAGTCATTGGTGTTGTAGAATATTCAATAGATAATCCAGTTGGAGCAATAGCAATTACACCTGCTATGATTGGTATAATGTCTAAAATATATCAATATATATATGAAACTGAAACAGGTAAAAAAGTTGTAGGAAATGTTGTAGAATGGTTCAAGGGTAAATTAAATGAATTAATAGATTATTTAATGGGTAAAGATATTAAAGTAGTTAAAAAGAAAAAGAAGAAAAAACCATTTGATAGAGGTAGTGGTGATAAAAAAGATGACGATGATGATGATGATGATGATAGTGGTGGCAGTGATTTTGAATTTGATTTTGATGAATTAAATGAATATGAAGGTAAAACAGAAACTAAAAAAGAAGCAGAAGAAGAAGTAAAAAAAGAAGAACAAGATTTAAGAACGCAACAAGCACCACCACAACAAGAAGGAATTGTAAATCAATTAGTATCAACATTAAATAGTCAATTAGCACAAGCACAAACGCAGTTAGTTAATACAAATACAGCAAGATTGTTTCAACAAAATGATACACAAAGAAATCCATTACCGCGTAGTGAAGGAACTGCAACCTCTACAAGAACAAATCAACCACCTAATCCTACACAAGATAAAGAAGACCCTAAACCACAAGAAAATATAAATCCATCAAGTTCATTATTAAGAGGTGCTGGTATATTAAGTGCTGTTGGTGGTGCTGGTCTTGCTGGTATAAGTCAATTGAATAGAATGTTTGGTATAGGAACACCTACAATACCTCCACAACCACAACAACCACCGCAAACAGGTTCTCTAAATGAACCAGTAGTTCAACCTGACCCAGCAAGTGATAATCTGAATAATCAAGGACAAATGACCGACGAAAGAAGAGAACAAGAAGAATTATTAAGAAAACAACAAGAAGATAGAGAAAAGCAACAAGAAACAGAAAGAAAAGTAAATCAAGCAATAGACGATATGGATATTAGAGGTAGAGCGTGGGGTGCTGTATTAGGTGGTATGTCAGGTGGTGGAGGTAGTAAAACAGCACAAGCAAATTCTATAATACCTATTTATAATAGACAACCACAAGCAACTCAAACTGAAATGTTAGGATTACAAACTGGAACTCAAACTGAAACAATAGGTAGTTTGTTATCACAAGAAGAAGCACAAGAACAACAATCATTAATTGAAGATGTTGAAAGAAGTGCCGAAGAAGCAAGAATGACATCTATGAAAATAGCAAGTGAAAACGAAAGATTACAAGCAGAATTATCTTTAATTAGAGCAAGAGAAGGTAAAGAACCTGAAAGAAAAATGACTGCCGAAGAAGCAGATATAGTAAAAGAACAACAAGAAGCAGAAAGACAAGCACAAGAACAAAGAGAACAAAAACAGAAACAAAGACAATCATTAAGAGAACAAGAAATGGAAAGATTAGAAAGAGAAATGGGTGAAGTATCTATGGAAGAAAAAACAAAACCAAAAACAAGAATTATTAAAATACCAAAATCAAAATTATCACAAAGACAACAAGGTGGTCCAAAAAGAATACCTAATTTAGAAGTAGGTCAAACAACTATGAACGCATTAACATTACAAAATGATGATAGAAGTCCCCCTCAACCAACACCATTAACACCACCAGAAGAAACATTAATGATGGCAGGTGAAGATAGAGATGTATTAACAAGACGAGAAGAATATAAAAGATTTTTAGGTAGAGAAGGACTTCAAATGAGTTCTTTACAAAATACTATGAGTAATAATGAATATCAAGGTCAGTCAATAATAGAAAGCACACTCGCAGGTGAAATGATATTAGGAATGTCAAGAGGCAGACCAAGAGGCGATGCACAACAACAATCAGCAAGAGAATATTTATTAGAGGTATTAAATTTAGGTGGTAGAGATATTACTATTAATGGAATAAGAGATTTTGTTAGAAGTATTGACCCTAATACTCAAGTTTCTCGTGATTTACAAAAAGCACTTGAAGAATTACAAGTAAGAACAGGGGATGAACGAAAAGGTGGTAAAGCAAAACCAAATTATAAATTACAACCAAATGAAATTCAAGCAATAGCAAATATAATTAAACGAAACGAATTAAGAAGGCGTGAAGCAGAAGCAGGACGGCAACGATAAGATAGACAAAAAATAAAAAGTAATAAATAATATCTAATATATTAATATAATATGAAAGTTGATGAAACTGAAAAAAAAGAATATACAATAGAAAAAGCAAGACCAAAAAAGAATAAAAAGAAATTGGAAGAAAATATGAAAAATAATCCAATGTATTTTGTTTTTGGTGAAAAAATTTTAACAATTAATAAAAATTAAAATCTAAATATATATTATATATGTTTGGATTTTTTAGAAGAGCATTTAGACCGTTCGCTTCAATAGGCGAAAAAGTTAGTGAAATATTCAATATTGGAAGAAAAGGTGTTAGAAGTGTAGAACCAGTAGTGGAAATGAGAATGCCTAAAAGCACATTAGTAATGAATGACCCCTTATTACAAGGAGCACAGTTTGACCCTGACTCAAGAGGTTTTTTTGGTAGCATAGGAGAACAATCAGGACTTATGCCGATGAGATAGTATTAAGATTAATAGCAATACATTCTGGAATATAATATTTTTTACAAGTATAATTACCAAACCTTACTAATACACCCTTATGAGATGTAGTATTATTTAATTTACAAAATATAAATCTTAAATGATTACCAACTGGTTTTTGAGAATTTCTCATATTAGACCAATTAGTATGATTTTTGAATGTTCGCCTTAATCTACTTTCGTTGTCTTCAATTATTTCTTTATTGTAATCAATTTCAATATTAGTATCAATTGAACCACCGTAGAAATAATGACCACCTTTGTCTTGGTGAATATTTTTCATTTTTTTCAACATATTAGTAGCAACTAAAATCGCCTCACTTTCATTAAATGTAAAAGGTTTAACCATAATTATATTATATTGATATATTATTTTTAAATAATTTTAATTAAATATAATATTTAAATAATTAAAAATTAATTAATTTTATTTAAAGAAATATAGAATTAATTATTTTTATACACGTTTTATGGACTAATTATGTGTAATCCTCCTTATCTCCCTTTTTTTTAATTTAAATAAATTATTATAATAATTAATTAAAAATATTTAAAGATTATTTTCTTATATATAGTATAGGAGAAAAAAATGTCGGTAAATTATATGGCAACGGCGAAAAACGCAAACAAAATTTTGGATAAATACACTGGCAGGGAGGTGTCGGTTGCTACGGCAACCAAGAGGTTAAAAAATTATGAAACTAATCAATTTGATTTATTCTTCCCATTTGTTTTAGGTGAAAATATTAGATATGACCCATACCTTAATAGATTTATAAGTAAAGACACATTAAGGCAACAAAAACAAATGAAAAAAGAAGAAAGAAGAATGAAAAATATAATAAGAGAAAATATTTTGTTAGATAAACAAGAAAATTTTAGAGAAAAAGTTAGACAAATTAGAAAAGAAAAAGTAATTGTAAAACGAGATTTGAGAAAGCAAATGAGAAAAGAAAAAAAACAAAAAGCAATAGAAAATCAATCTACTAAAATAAAAACTGTAATCCAAAGAAAACAAACACCTGAACAAGCAAATTTTGGAGTTAGAACTTTTGATTTAAGATATAATCCTAATATAAAAAAATGGGGTAATAAAAATAAAGAAACAAGAAAAACTGAAATTAAAGATATACTTGAAGATATACAAGATTTTGTATCTAAAAATAAAGCACCTAATGGTAAAGCAAGAATTATTTTGTATAGTCCAACAGCACCACAAAAAACAAATGGTATAAGTTCTGAACTCTCCAGTAATCCTTCAATACAAAAAATGATTGACCGATTGGATAGTGTATTGGACAGTAATGAAACATTTGATATTGGAGATAGTGAAATTATTGTAAAGTTTTATGATATACCGCAAGGTTCAGGCACTGACCCAATAATACCTGTCCCTAAATGGTTAAAAGATAAATCTAAATCTGTATTTTTAATTAATAATACTGATAAATTATGCGGACAGCGTTGTTTAGTTTTAGGTATGGCAAACGCCGATAGAAAAAAATATTTGAGAAAAAAAGATAAAGAAGAATTATTTGCTAATTGTGCTAAAAAATTAGGCAAAGAAATAGATGTTAATGGTTCAATGAACTTTTTAGATTTTGATAAGTTTGTAGCAAAATATCCAAAATATAAAGTTTCAATATTTAGTGATTTGAATACAATATTATATGATACTACTAATAAAGATTTTGAAGAAGAAATATTTTTATATTATGATAAAAGAATAGAACATTACCATTATATTAATAATATAGATGGATTTTGTAATGATAAAAACGGTCATTATAAATTTTGTAAAACTTGTAGAAAAAGATTAGAAGCAAGAGTTTATCATAAACATAAATGTAGCGGATTAAAATGTAATTTATGCGGACAAACATTTGCGACAGAAGAAGAAAAACAAAAACATATGGAAGAACCAAAATCAACTCATAGATGTTCTAATTGTAATTTAAAATGTCGTGGTGAAAAATGTTTAGATTTACACCAAAATGGTAATGGTAAAAGAAAAGGTTGTAAAGGCGACCAATGGTTCTTTGATTGTTGTTTAAGAAACGGATATTCAACTATGAAATGTTGGGGCAGAAAAGAAGATATACCACACCATAGATGCGACCACGCATTTTGTAAAACTTGTAATGAATATAAACCACGAGTTCATAGGTGTTGGATTAAACCTCGTGAAATGAAAGATAAAGGATTAGTAAGTTTAATAGCATTTGATTTTGAAAGTTTTATAGATGAAGAAACAGGAGAACACGTTGTTAATTATATAGTTGCTATTGAAAGAGGCACTAATAGAAGGTGGGAATGGAATTACTCACCAGATAAAGATATTTTAAAAGATTTTATTGACTTTGTATTTACTAAACCTAAAACAACATTTATCGCTCATAATGGAAAAGCATATGATACTTGGTTAATTCATTATTATATTACTAAACATTATAACGAACGACCTAATAAAATTATATTAGCAGGTCAAAAGATAATGTATATGGAAATTAAATCAGTTAAGTTTATAGATAGTATAAATCACTTTGCTTGTAAATTAGAAGCAGTGCCTAAAACTTTTGGATTAGACGAAAATCAGTTTAAAAAAGGTTTTTATCCTTATAAGTTTAATACAAAAGAAAATTGGGATTATCAAGGTGATATACCAGATATAAAATATTTTGACCCCTGTTCTATGTCGCCTAATAAAAGATTAGAGTTTATGAAATGGTGGTATGAAAAGAAACAAAATAAATATAATTGGTGTCATAAATTAGAAACAAAAGAATATTGTATATCAGATGTAGAAATATTATTACAAGGTTGTAATGTTTATTCACAAGAAGGAATGGATTTAGTAGGTATTGACCCATTAGAAAAGAAAACAATAGCAGGTTGGGTTATGGATATATATTTGAAAAAGTTTTATAACTTTGATATAACTCCTATATGTGTATTAACAAAAGACGAATATAGTTTTATTAGAAGGTCATTTCACGGTGGTAGAACTGAAACATTTAGATTATATAGAAAATGGGAAAATAAAGAATTAAGAGAAGGTAAATGTGGTAGATATAAAGATGTTCAATCACTTTATCCTACTACACAGTATTACGACCCTTTACCAATTGGAGAACCTAAAACAATTGAAGAAGTTGATTTAGAACCTAATGAATATCATAATTATATTATTAATAATTATGGGTGGTATGAAGTAGATATAGAAATGAATAAAAAACTATTTATACCTCCTCTGGTCGCCAAAGGTGAAGGAAAATTAACTGCTGATTTAAATGATAAATCTAAACAAGTTTTTCATTCAGTAGAATTAAAAAGAGCAATTGAAAATGGATGTAAAATTACTAAAATATATAAATGTATTCAAATGAATAGTTCAACAGAATTATTTAAAGACTTCGTTAAAACATTTTTAGAAGTAAAAGTAAATGCTACTGGCAAACCGAAGTTTTGGAACGATAATATTAAAAAGCAAGAATGGATTAGACAACACGAAGATAGGTTTGGATTTACACCTAATCCTACCGAAAAGAATGCTGGAAAAAGAGCAATAGCAAAAATGATATTGAATAGTTTATGGGGTAAGTTCGGTCAAAGACCTGATATGCCGAAGAATACATATATAGCACCTGATAAAGTAAATACTTGGTGGAAAATGTTGAAAGATAATCAAGATGGTAAAATAGAAATTAGAAGCGAAGAATTATCTGGTGATAATATGTTTGTAAGTTATGTTGAATTAGACGATAATAAAAATGATACTTTAAAATCTACAAGTATCGCAATAGCAAGTTCTGTGACAGCATCTGCTACTATGAGATTATATGATGAACTTAAACAATTAAAAGAGCGTGTCTTATACTGCGATACGGACAGTATAATATATGAACACGAACCTGATAAATATAATATACCAGACGGTGAGTTTTTAGGAGAATGGGAATGTGAAACAGACGGAAAACCAATAACCGAGTTTGTATCAACTGGTCCAAAATCTTATGCTTATAAAGTTCAGCATAAAGTAAAAGATTGTAAAATGAAAGGTATTACTTTAAATTGGGAAAATTGTAAAGATGTTAATTTCAATAGTTTGAAAAAATTAGTAGATAGTGAAAAACCTAAAATTACAACTAAACAAAATATAAGATTTGATAAAAATAAAACAAAAGGAATTACCACATTTAGTATGAGTAAAGATATTCAATTTACTATGGATAAAAGAAATGTAAAAGAATATTGGACTTATCCGTTTGGATATGAGGGCAAAATATTTAACTGAATTGAATAATTATATAATCGGTTGATTGGGGCAACCTGATGATATAAATATATCAATACCTTTTAAATACCATTATTTTTTTTTGAATTGATATTATTTTATTTAATAACATAATATTAATTGAAACCGTATTACGCAAAATATTATGGCAAATTTGTAAGTAATTTTTGGCAACACCACTATTTATGGCGAATTTGTAAGTTAA
>TARA_R100000697_G_scaffold79033_1_pt1 | contig 11356 bp, 21 predicted proteins | sample TARA_R100000697 | Tara Oceans TARA_R100000697 (sample SAMEA2622788) | marine metagenome | biome: marine biome (ENVO:00000447); feature: surface water layer (ENVO:00002042); material: "saline water (ENVO:00002010), including plankton (ENVO:xxxxxxxx)" | depth 5 m
AACAGACGAACTTGACAGGTTCTTTAGAGCAAATAGCAATCATACATACGACAAACCTATTTATCGTATAGAAACATTTTACAAAAATAAATTTCACAGATTTATGGATAAATACGACTATAAAATTGTTCTGTTTACGCTTATATTTCTATTAGGTTATTTAGTTACTAAATTAATACAGGAGCTATGGATGATTTAATGGTTATAGCAGAGGATTATTTACTTAAACAAGGTGTCCAAGTTGGTGTACAAAGACAGGATGCACTTACCAACGAGTATTATAACGATATTGGCTCTGCAAATTATGTAAGACTTATAGGTACAGAAAAAGAAATTGCACAATACACTGCTAAACAAAATTGGGAAAGCAGAGGTGTTTATGAGTATGATTTGCAAAATAGTGAGAAAAGAGAATTTTATATGGAAATGTACGAAAGCAATCCTAAACCCTTAGTAATAATTATAAGGTAAACCTACACCTTTAATAGTAGGCAAATTTAAATTAATTAACATGAAAACATCAAAAATCAAAGAAGTGGTAAGCGTTGGCGAACCATTTGGTAAATACAATATTCTATATCACAAACTAATTATGGATAATGGCGATAAATTAGACATAGGTAAAACAAAAAAACAAGAGGTAGGTTATGAATTAACATACGAGTTTACCGGTGATTTAGGACAACACGAGTTTACTAAAGCAAGGTCAGTAAGTCCAATGCGTGAAGAGTATAACAATTATCTAAAAAAAGATGATAAAATGACTAAACAAGATTGGGAAGCTAAAGATAACAGAAAAGAGCTAGTTATTTCACGACAGGTTGCATTATATAATGCCACTTCTTATTGTGATTCTAGTAAATGTTCACCTAATGAGGTAATTGAAACAGCAGATATTTTCTTATCATGGATAGTTAGTGGAAAAACACATACTAATGTTCCTCAATCTTTGTCTAACTCTGCATACTCTGAATTTTAATTATGAAAAAAATTGCAATTACAGATGAGGATGAGTTTCTAAATATTTGTGATATAACTACAAAAATTTGTGGATTAAACAAAATGGATTTATATAACGATTCTAGGAAACAAAATATAAACTTAGCAAGAATTATTGCTTGTAATATAGCAAGGTTTGAGAAAAGAATACACTATACCACTATTGCTAAGGTTGTTAATAGAACGAGGTCAAATATATATCATTATGAAAAGAAACATAAGATATATTTTGCAACATGGCCACTATATAGAAATTATTTTGATGCAGTCTATAATGCATATCACAAAAAGAAACTATATCATATTTCTAAAAGACAATTTTTGCATGAGTTAAGCAAACATGATATACCAGAGGTAGATGTGATACAAGTTAGAATATTTATTACATCTAAACATTTTAATTATACTATTAATAGCGACTACAAATCATTCACAAAAACTATTGAATTGGTTAAAGGTATAATGTATAAATTTGAACATACAATAAATATAGAAGTATGAAACATTTACTAAGTAGCTCTGCTTTTCTCATCGTTAATAAAAATTTGGTTAAGCAAATAGGTTTAAAACCTACAATCATTTTAGCAGATTTAATTAGTAAAGAGCAGTATTTTGAGACCAATCATCTCCTAGTGGATGGTTGGTTTTTTAATACTGAAAAAAATATACAAGACGATACTACATTAAGTCCACATCAACAACGAAAAGCTTTGCAACACTTAAAAGAGTTACAAATTATAGAAACAAAAAGGAAAGGCATACCTGCTAAAATGCATTACAAAATAAACACAGAAGTACTTGTTAAGTTTCTTAATAACAAGGACTATAATAACTTAATAACTAATAATAATAATAAAGAAATAAAAATAAATAATAAATATTTTAAGAGACCAACAATTTTACAAGTTAAAAATTATTGTATAGAGAGAGAAAATAACGTTGATGCAGAGGCGTTTTGTGATTTTTATGATAGTAAAAATTGGATGGTTGGTAAAAACAAAATGAAAGATTGGAAAGCTAGTGTTAGGACATGGGAAAGGAGAAACAAAACAAATATATCTAGCAATACACTAAACAAAAACAAAATACAAACATTATCTAAAATAGATATACAATTAAACGAATACGAAAAAGGAAAACAATACTTATGAAAGACAAATTATATGATATTATATCTCGCACAGCAATAGAGTTAGGATTTAAAACAGATGGTAAAACATTAGCAATATTAACTAAAACATTTGCTTATGATTTACAAAATGATAACAGGTTTAAAAGATTAACGATACAAGATGTAGATGAGGCATTTAGATTAGGAGTAAGAATAGATACAAAAGATAGCTTTTTAAATATTCGTACTTTTTATCGTTGGTGCCTTGAACATAAAAAAAGATTAAATGAAGCCTATTATGAAGTTCATACAATGGGCAGGAAGCCAGAGGAAGTTAAATATTACAAACAAAATTTATTACAAAATGGAAACACAAACAAATGATATATTACAACACTTAAAAGATGGACGTAAATTAACACAAAAAGAAGCTATAAATAATTATGGCGCTTATAGATTATCAGGTATAATTTATAGACTACGACAACAAGGTTATGAAATAGATTCTATACCTATAGAAGTGCCAACACGATATAAAAAACAAAATGGCGAAACTAAAATGGCACAAATCGTAGAATATAAGTTAAGAATGGATATAATTGACAACGTAAGAAAAATTATTGAAAACGTTAAGCAAACTTAAAAAGGATTTAGACAAATGGTTTAGTTTGTATATACGTTTGAGATATGTAGATGAACATGGATATACAGAATGTTATACCTGTGGTAAGATAGACCATTACAAAAAAATGCAATGTGGACATTTTCTAAGTCGTAGATATCATACAACAAGATGGAATACTACTAATTGTCAAGTCCAATGTGTAAAATGCAATATGTATGAACAGGGCGAACAGTACAAATTTGGAACTAAATTAAGTATGGAGTTTGGCGTAGAAGAAGTGGAATATCTTACAAATTTAGCCAACACAACTATGAAACGTACTAGAGGTGAGTACAAAGAAGATATAAGTTATTACCAAAACCTTGTTAAAAACTTAAAAAAGACCAAAGGTATTGACTAACAAATAAGTATATATTTAAGTGTGAGGAAAATAGATTTTGTAAACGAGTTACACAAAATATTAATCCTAGATTATATACACTTACTTTTAGGATTCGTAACAGACGTATCTACCAAGCAAAAACTTAAGGAATATGAAGAAATTCTTGATTTATTGTTAGAATATCACAACAGCTACAAAATTGGCACTCATGTAGGTAATTGGCAGGATTTTTTATTTATTATACCAATAAATTTATCATTACTTACACAAGCATATCTATCTGCAATACGAACAAAAAGAAATTCTAACCAAATAAATAGCTTTAAATTTCTTATAGGTGCAAAGACAGAGGAAATCATTAAATCACTCATAGAAATAGAACCTATAAATGAATAAGTTGCATAATATAATTGCTGACCTTAGGCAAACAATGGTTTATATGGCATATGGACTAATAAAGGATTATAACGAAATACAGGAAATCGTACAGGAAACATTAGTATATATGTTACAAATGAACCAAACAACATTGCAAAAAATATACGATAAAGATGGTAAAGATGGTTTGTTAAGGTATGCAGGAGTGGTTATGAGGCGGTCTGTTCATAGCACAAAAAGTCCATACTATTATAAGTATAAAAAATATTATGAAAATATTAGTTGGAATTATACCGCTACTGCAGGTGTAAAACCTTATAGAAATATACCTAACGAGGCACCAGATATAAAATGGCAATACCTAGAAAAAATAGATGAAATATTAGATACTAAATATTGGTATGATAAAGAAATATTTAAATTATATTATTATGAAAATAACACATTGGATAGTCTATCAGAAAAAACAGGTATAAGTAGAAATAGTATATATAATACAATAAATAAGATTAGACAGGAAATAAAAGAAGAACTAGATGACAAAGAGTAAAGGTTTAGGAGATACAATAAAAAAAATAACATCAGCAACTAAGATAGATAAGTTAGCCAAAAAAATAGCTAATGCAGTTGGTAAAGATGACTGCGGTTGTGATGAAAGGCAACAAAAACTTAACGAAATGTTTCCTTATAAAAACAAGGAAGAAAATTTACAAGAAGAAATACTTTGTGTATGGCAAAAAATAAAGACAGGAAAAGCACCTGATGTAGAAACGAAAAAAAAATTTGTGGAGTTATACAATAAAATATATAAGACAAACTACAAAACCAATACTAATTGTGCTAGTTGCCTTAACCAAATGTATAATGCAATGAAAACCTTATATGATAAATATTATGGAAAATAGAAAAATACTGTCGCAAAGACAACGCAAAATATTAGAAAAAAAAATAATAGAATATTTTTTTAATAATCCTCATGCAAATAGTTCTAAAGAAATGGAAGAAAAATTTAACATTAATGAAGTTTTCATACGCAAAACAATAAGCAATGAGTTAAAGCGTAGATATGAAAATACAGAAAGAATAAGAAATATAGAAAAATGTTCATGATATTTCTTTTACTTATAGGCATAGGATTTTTACTTATTATAGGTGTATTTATGATAGAACTTATAATTGACACGACAAAAAACCAAGCTTTAGCAGAATACACAGACAAAATAGAACCAAATACAGATAAAAATGATAAAACAAATAAAGACCTACAAAATAAAAGGCAATCCAAACAATCCAAGAATAGTAAAGGATAGTAAATTTAGAAAGTTAGTAGAAAGTTTACAAAATTTTCCAGAGATGCTTAAAATTAGACCAATTGTGGTAGATGAAAATATGACCATACTTGGTGGAAATATGAGATGGAAAGCCTGTAAAGAGGCAGGATTAAAAGATATATGGATATATGAGGCAAAGGATTTAACTGACGAAAAAAAAAAAGAATTTGTAATTAAAGATAATGTAAATTTTGGAGAATGGAATTGGGATATGTTAGGTAATGAATGGAGTACAGCAGATTTAGAATCGTGGGGTATGGATGTATGGCAAAATACAGATGATATATTTGCAGAGGAAAAACTCGTGGATGAAAACGAAACTTATGATTTAAGTGAGGTTATAGTAACAATGAAAATACCTAAAGATGAATTTAGCAGAATAAGACCAGAGATAGATAAATTAACAAACTTATACGACAAAATAGTATGCAAAATACAAAACTAAATATACTTATATATCCTATGTTCTCTGTGGATAATATGAACGCAGATAGCAATTATATAATTATAAAACAATTATGTAATGAACTTATAAAAACAGATAACTACAATTTTTTTCTTATTCTTGACAGCAATAGAAAATATTACCAAGATGATATAGATAAAAATATAAAGATAATTAAGATGCCTTTTCCTAGAGGTAAAAAACACCAAGTAATTCATTTTAACACAAATATAATTAGAGAAATATTTAAGAAATATGCGATTGACATAGTATGGAATAATGTAGTAGAAAGAGGACATCATTTTAAGTATTTCCAAGACACTTTACTAGAGAAATCAAGAATGAAGGTATTTAACTATCATCATTACGTTATACATAGAAGTTTAGAGCATCTTACAAGTTATTTACCATGTAAACATATAATGCTAGACCAAATTATAGGAAGTATGACTGTAGATATAAATTATTTTCATACGCAACATTGTTACAATATGCTAATGGAAGAAGCAGAGGATATACTTAATAAAAAACAATTACAATTATTAAAAGACACTTGTAAAGTGGAAATAGGTGGTTATTGCAACAGGATAGAAACAGATGAAAAATATCATATGTACACCTTTATCTATAATCATAGGTTAGATGGATACAAAAATTGGAAGAACACATTTGAGATGTTTGACCGACTATATGAAAAATATACATTTAAAGTTATAGTTACAGCAGGAGATAAAGGCAACTTAGGAGCCATAGAAAATAAGCCATATGTAGAAATAAAGTCATTTAGTTTACATAGCGATTATCTAAAAGAATTATCCAAATGCCATGCAAACGTAATAAATAGTAGGCACGAAACATTTTGTATAAGTGTAGCAGAGAGTATAATGAATGACCAACTTGTTATTGCACCAAATAAAGTTACTTTTCCAGAGTTAGTAGATAAAAACTATCCATATCTATTTAATAATGAAGAAGAACAGTATGAAATTATAGCAAAATTACTACAAGATGATGTTAGAGAGTATAAATACAAAGAAAGTAATAAGCTGTTATTGGAAACACATGCAACAAAAATAGATAAGTTATTTATGAGTTTAAGACAAGAAGATGAGTATGGTGATGTATTTAACAAAATAAAAAAACAAACTACAAAAGTTAAAATACAAGAATATATAGCAAAACATAGTGTAATTGACTTAACAGAGTTTAAGAATTACATATTTAGATTAGGATATGCTAGTCAATCGTTTCCAATGACCAAGATAAAAAGAATACTTAATGAACTTGGATATACATATAATATAAACATGGATAAATATTGTAGAAATGGAACAAAATAGAACACGCATAAATAAAGAACGTTTACTAAAAGCCTTGGAAAACAGCTTAGGCGTTATTACAACTGCATTAAAGCAAACAGAGTTAAGTAGAACGAACTTTTATAAATGGATGAAAGAGGATAAAGAGTTTGCAGAGCAAGTAAAGGAGATACAAAATATAGAAAACGATTTTATAAAGTCAAAATATTATGAATGTGTTAAAGATAAAGTACCTAGTGTGGTTATTCATGCCGCTAAAACGAGGTTAGGTTGGAATGAAAAAACGCATTTAGATATTACTAGCGATAATGAACCTATAAAAATAAATGTAAATATAAAAGGTATTGACTATTGATGCTAAATTTACTTATACGCAGGAACAGGCAATAGAATACTTATTTGACAAACAAACAACAGAGATACTATTTGGTGGTGCAGCAGGTGGTGGCAAGTCATGGGTTGGTTGTGCATGGATAATTATAGTATGTCTTAAATATGCAGGTACAAGATACCTAATGGGGCGTAGTAAGTTAGATGCACTTAAAAAAACCACGCTAAATACATTCTTTGAAGTGTGCCAACATTGGAATATTGTAGCAGACAAACATTATAACTTTAATGCAAGTACAAATATCATAAAGTTTTATAACGGCTCGGAGATAATACTAAAGGATTTGTTCTTATATCCATCAGACAGAAACTTTGACAGCTTAGGTTCGTTAGAGATAACAGGTGCGTTCATAGATGAGGCAAACCAAATTACAGAAAAGGCAAAGAATATCGTTGCAAGTAGATTAAGGTACAAGTTAGACAAGTACAATATTATACCTAAGTTACTTATGACTTGCAATCCTGCTAAAAATTGGGTTTATACGCAATATTATAAACCTGCAAAAGATGGTACTATAAAAAAGCATAGAAGATTTATACAAAGTCTAGTAGATGATAATGAATATATAAGCAAATTCTATAAAACACAACTAGAAACACTTGATGAACTAAGTAAACAAAGATTACTATTTGGTAATTGGGAATATGATGTGTCAGATGATAGTTTATGCAACTATGATGCAATAGTTAGACTATTTGACCAACAAGGCATAGATGGAGAAAAATACATAACTTGTGATGTGGCGCGTTTTGGTAACGATAAAACAATTATAATGTTATGGAAAGGGTTACATATTACAAAAGTAATAACGTTGCTTAAAAGCGCTATAAATGATGTCGTAGAGCAAATAAAACAAATACAACAACAAGAGCAAGTTAAATTATCTAACATAATTGTAGATGAGGATGGCGTTGGTGGTGGAGTTAAAGATTATCTAAGATGTAGAGGTTTTGTAAACAATTCTAGACCAATAAAGAAAGAAAATTACCAAAATCTAAAGACACAATGTTACTACAAGTTAGCAAGTATGATAAATACAGCGCAGATAGGTATAAGTATGAATGATGTAAATATAAAACAAACAATGATAGAGGAGTTAGAACAGATAAGAAGTAAAGACCAAGATAAGGACAATAAATTACAAATTGTACCAAAAGAAACAGTCAAGGCTATTCTTGGTCGGTCTCCTGATTATGCAGATGCTATGGCTATGAGGATGTATTATGAAATAGATACAAGTTATGGTAGATACTATATACAATAAGAAAGCAGGAACAAACTTTGGTCTTACAAAATTAATTAGGCCTACGGTCTATTCCTGCTAACAAACAAAAACATTTCATTACGAAACTCTGCAAATATAAAAAGATAAACTAAAAGTAAAAAATTTCTATTTAAGATTATGACGATAAAGATTTTAGAAAATGAGGAAGTAAAAGAGTTTACTATAAAGTCATGGAGTGATGTAACACTAGAAAAATGGATGAGGTTATTGGAAAAAGAAGATGGCACAGAGATAGAGCAAACGCAGGAATTAATAAATATGATGGCGGATATACCTACAAAAATACTAAACAAATTAAGTTTAGCGCATGTTGTAGATATATTTAAGAAGTGTAGCGACAGGCAAGCAAAACAATCTACTTATCTAAGAAAAATAGTAAAAATAAATAATGATGAGTATGGTTTTATACCAGACTTAGAAGAAATAACGTTAGGAGAATACGCAGACTTGGAGCAATATATAAAAATAGATGTAAATAAGAATCTACATAAAATAATGGCTATACTATTTAGACCAATAATTGACAAAGACAAATCTTATTACACTATAGCACCATATGATAGTGCAACAACAGGAATTAGAGCAAATAAGTTTCTACAAATGAAAGCAGAGCAAGTGCAAAATGCATTGCTTTTTTTTTGGACTTTCGTAAGAGAACTATTGAGCAATTTGCATTGGTATTCTCTAGAACAGAGCAAGATGACAATATAACAACAGGAGAAGAATTTTCTAAAAAGTGGGGTTGGTTTGGTATAATGTATAATTTAACGAAAGGAGAAATAGTAAACCTAAATAACATAACAAATCTTAGTCTATATGTTTGTCTTACATGGCTTACGTATGAAGCAGATTTAAATGAACTTAAAAGTGTAAATAATGGTAAATAACAAAACGTACAATAATCTTATAGATACACTAGAACAACTAGGAGTAAACCATTACCAAATACAACAAGTTAGTAGTGGTGATATATTTGAGATGGATTTAGAAAAAAATACGCTATATCCACTAATGCATATTGTACCACAGACTGTTGTAGCATCACAAGGACAATTTACTTTTAATTTCCAAGTTTTTATTATGGATTTAGTAGAGCCAGATGAAAGTAACGAACAAGAAGTGTTAAGCGATTGCCTTAGCATTTGTACAGATATCATAGCAACATTTAAACATGGAGAAAGTTTGTTTAAGTTTAACGCAGAGCATGGAGAAGAAGAAAGATATTTTGTAGATAACGATTTTACCATAGAGCCATTCACAGAAAGATTTGACAACGCAGTTAGTGGATGGACATTTACTATACCAATAATAGTGGAACAAGACTATAATAGTTGTAATGTACCACAACCAACAACACCAATAGGCAAATGATAAAATTTAAGATAGGCAAATTAAGAATACAAATAATACCACCAAAGATTACTTATGAAATATGACGATACATTAGACAAGTTAGATGCTATAAGCAGAAAATTTGAGACATATAACGATTATCCTAAGGCAGCGACAAACAATGCAAAGAGGGCAATAAAATGGAAAGAGGAAAATGGAACGACTTGTGGTACAAGAGTAGGTTGGACAAGAGCAGGACAACTTGCAAGAAGAGAAAATATAAGTAGAGATACAATAGCAAGAATGGCTAGTTTTAAAAGACACCAACAACACAAAGATGTACCATATTCGGAAGGATGTGGTGGTTTAATGTGGGATGCTTGGGGTGGAACTAGTGGAGTAGAATGGGCAATAAGAAAATTAAAACAAATAGATAAAAAATAATGGCAAATTTAACAGTAACAATTACAGAAAATGTAATACTAAATGGTTCGGTAAGAGGTTCTACGAACCAACTAACAATAACAGGTATAGAACACGTTATGGAACGTATAGTAACAGTACCTGCAAGTGTTGATACTACGGTATTATTAACAAAAGATACAGTAGCTAGTTCAGATAGTGCAGTAGATATACAAGACACTAAATATATAAGAATAACTAATTTAGATTCTACCAATAGTGTAACATTATCTTTACAAATAGACGCAGGTAATGACGATAGTGCAGCAGAAAGAAGTGCTTCTATACTTTTAGAAGCAGGTAAAACATTTATGTTAGGTACACCACACGAATCAATAGCAGTTAATGACTCAACTGCAACTATAGAGACTTCAATGAAGGATTTAGAAAGTATATTAGTAGATAGTGGTTCTAACGCAGTTAAACTAGAAGTATTTGTAGCAGGTGCGTAACGTAAGAAATTACTTAAAGTCGTTTGGTAAAAAGGTTGTAAGCCAAGCAAAGAATACACTTAAACAGAGTGATAAGAATGTTAGTGGAACTTTGCTAAACTCTATAAACTATGAAGTAAAAGAAAATGCAGGAGAATTTATTATAGAGTTTAAGATGTCGGATTATGGACAATTTGTAGAAAAAGGAGTTAGTGGAACAAAACAAAGAAGATACTATACTGACTACAAAAACCAAAAACGTAGTACACCTTATAAATACACCAACAAAATGCCACCAACAAGAGTGTTTGACAAGTGGATAGTAAAACGAGGATTAGCACCAAGAGATGAAAAAGGAAGATTTATAACAAGACAAAGTTTAAAATATTTGATAGCAAGAAAAATATATTTTAGAGGAATACAAGGATTAAGTTTTTATAGTAAACCATTAAGTAGGTTTATAAGAGACTTTCCGAAACAATTTGCCATTGCCTTTGATAAAGACTTTGTAGGACAATTTAAGACATAAAGATGAATATAATACAAGAGCCACTATATAAACTTATACCTGTTTACCAACCAATCATATTTGTAGTAGAGGATGATACAATAACAGCAACTAAGTTTAATGTAAAATTTATTGCAAAAGTTAGAGTAGCAAAGATAAACACAGCAACCACTACGCAGGTTGTTACATTAAAAGTAAGTCCTAATGGACAAGGTAAAGGCATATTTGATTTTAGTAAAGTGTTACAAAGTTATGTAATGAGTGATAATTTAGGTGGAAAGGTAAGCGACCAAGTGCCAAATAACTTTTCTACTTTTAAAACACAAAATTTTGAGGATAAAAGACACTCTATACATA
>TARA_R100000697_G_scaffold81486_1_pt1 | contig 11319 bp, 18 predicted proteins | sample TARA_R100000697 | Tara Oceans TARA_R100000697 (sample SAMEA2622788) | marine metagenome | biome: marine biome (ENVO:00000447); feature: surface water layer (ENVO:00002042); material: "saline water (ENVO:00002010), including plankton (ENVO:xxxxxxxx)" | depth 5 m
ACGGCAGAGCCAGTGGCATCAACTGAAACATTAACAATATTATTAGTGCCGCCACCTCTTAATTCATTATTTGGTGTAATAAATCCTCTACTAGACCCCATTGTTAACAACTCTGGACCTTTTTCACCTACAACAAAAGTTTTACCAGCCGCAACCCGACCCCCAGCCGCTTTACCACCTCCAAAAACTGATCCTAAAAAACCGCCAATCTTTCCACCAATACCAGAGACAGCCCGTTGTATAGCAACTTCTATTAATTTTCTTTTTAACTGATTTAATACACTAATAGCAGATTGAGCTAATGTTTTTGTTCCCATTACTGCATCTGTTAAATTTGAAACTATTCCTTGTTCAATGCCTTGACCTATTTCCATAAATTTGTCTTTTAGTTTGTCTGCCGCTTCATTTTGTTGGTTTATTTTGTCTGTTGTATCTTCAATTACTTGTTTATTTTTTAAGTTACTTTTAACAATATTATTTGATGCTGTAGCAGTACTCTCAACACCTTCTTTTAATTGATTAACAGCGTCTAAATTGGTATCGACATTTATGGATAATTTAGGAAGTTTTGTAATTCCAAATATAAATTTAAGAACAGGATTGCCATTGATAAAATCATTAATTTTTTTAAAAGCACCTATGACAGCCTTAAGAATTTTCCCCACAATTGTACCTACAGTTTTACCTAGATTTATTACTGCATCAGAAAATTGAGTAACACCCTCCTTGACCATTATCCAACCTTGTTCTAATTCAAATAAAGTATTAGTTGCATCAACGCCCATTGCTTCTGCAATAGCTTTTCCTACCTCTCCAACCGCTGCAGAAATAAATCTAACGGGTGCAAGTATTAATTTAAATGCAGCCCCTAAAGCTTCAACTGTTACGGCTGCAATTTTTAAACTTTCCCTAATAAGGATTCCAAACTCTGATCCCTCGGCTGTTAAATTTGTAAATGCAGAGCCTAATCTGGTCAGTTGTCCTTGAATTGTATTAGATGCTGTAAAAGCTGCTTTAGCAGCAACATCTTGAGCATTTGCTTGATTTTCTAAGTTTTTATTAAAAGAAACTAGCTGATCATTTAATAAGGGTAATACTGCTGTCCTTGCTTCTACAGATCCAAAGAATTGTGCAAGTGTTTCTTCACTAGCTCCACCTTTTTCTATTAGCTCACTTAATACTCCACCTAACCCTTTTGTTTTAAGTGCTGTAGCACTAAAATCTATCCCTAATTTCTCAGCAGCTTTTGACGCTTCACTTGTAGGTTTTTGTATTGAAGATATAACTTGTCGTAATCCAGCAAATGTCGATTCAACAGGAACACCCGTTGCAGTAACACTTGATATAGCAGCATTTAATTCATCTATTCCCACACCTGCGCCTGCTGCTACTGGAGCTAGACGACCAATCTGTTGTGCATATTGTTCAACAATTATTTTACCGTCATTTTGTGTCTGTACGAATCCATCAACAATTTTTGCTGCCTTTTCGGATTCTAATCCATAAGCATTTAGAACAGAGGTTGTTGCATCAGCAACAGTAGCTAATTCAGAGAATCCACCAGTAGCACCTAGCTGTGATGCCTTCAAAACATCTGTAAGTTCTGTAACCTCACCAAAGCCAGCAGAGGCAACATCATAAGAAGCTGAAAGCAAATCTAAAGACGATGCTTGACCGCTTAATTCATTAGATAAAGATTTTAATTTTGGTTTTAAGGTATCAACATCAACCCCCAAGGTCTTGACTTTTGCACTAGCAAAATCTTGTGCTTGTAATACTTGAAAAACTTTAGTAAAAGCAGCAACAGCCGTTGTAATTCCTAGAAGAGGTAACAGTGCGTTTTGCATCGCTGCGCCAAAGACTCCAACTCCCACTGCTGCACCCTTGGCAGCGTTACCAGTTGCAAAAAATCCTTTAGGTAAAACGCTTAATCCTTTGTTTGCATCTCTTAATTTGCCTTGAGTACCATTGACAGTTTTATTAAATTTCTGTGCTTGGACATCAACAGATCTTAAAGCGGTTATTGCTTGTTTTGCGTCAACTCTTAGCTCTACATTTGAGACTGCCACAACTATAAGCTCACTTGTTTAACTATAACCTGAACGGCGTTTAAAAGCATTAGCCTCTTTTTTTTCTCTATCATATTTTAAATCATAATAACCAGCGAAAAAAATAAATTCCTCCTCTGTGAGTTGCGACCTTAACTCACTAATTGTTTTGCCTAATTCTGTTGCAAGGAAAAACTCAAAATTTAGCCAGTTGTCCCCCCTTAAGATTCCTTTACGTTTTCAACTGTAACCTCTGCATTTATACCAAATAAAAATAATTCAATTTCATTTAAAACATTTTCTGGTAATTCTGTCTGCAAATTACCAACATCAGCAGGTGAAAAAGCTTTTTTACCATCTTCTAATTCTGCTAACTGACAAAGCATGTGAGTGGAAACAACTAAAGCATCTTCAGAACCAGCTCGTTCTATTGCTTTTTTTCTGTCTGATCGTGTAATCGCTTTAAAATACAAGCTAATAACTACATTTCCATTATCATCTTTTACATCAAATTTCCGTCTTTTATTTAAATCAAACGCCTCCTTTAAGGTGTCAAGAGTCCTTTTGGTTGCCATGGTTGGGGGGGGGTTGTTTAATTTATGCTCTTAAATAGCAGAGGTGATTGCACCGTTAGTAATAAAACTAATGTTAATAATCTGAGTCTCGCCAAGCGTTGCTCCATACTCTGCACCTGTAATAATGCCAGCAAAACTAATCTTTTTTGCTGAAGTCGATGAGTCTGGAAACAACTCAAAAAGAGCATCGCCATTATCGCCTGTTGTTAAGACATCATCAATAAAAGTTGTATAACCTGCGCCTGTTTCGCTCGGATTATATAGAAGTTCTGCTGAACCTTCTCCAGAAATCAAACCACCAATAAATGATTTTGATGTGTCACCTTGTTTTGTTGTTTCGTGAGTGTCTTTCGTAACCGATAAAGACCATGACCTAGTTTGTCCAACGTCAGCTTCAGTGCCGCCAGCATTTTCAAACATGATCTTTCCAACATCTCCCTTAATGGCAGTCATTTAAACAAAGAAAAGCTATTACAGGTATATTAACCTTTTTTAGTATCTTTTACATTTTTTACACCCGTTTTGTTTTTTTCCATGTATCTCTTGCAACGATTATCCCAATAGGCTGGCTCCCTCCGACCCTTCACAGCTTCGATTGCATCGAGCATCTCTTCTGTAATTTCCATGATTAAAGATTTTCAAAGACTTCAAAAGTTATTCTAATCTGTGTTTGATAAAAACCTTCAGGGGCACCCGTTAAGGACTCTGGCCCAACAGGTGCATCAAAAATTACGCTGGAAACTGTTTGGCGGTTGTATAAATCTCTTATCCTTTTTGCAATAGTCAGATTGGCTCCTGCCCCTGTTCCTTCTGGGGTGTAAGTATTTAGAAGAATCAAACCAACTACAGCATTATGAGAATCGCTTGATTGAGTTAAATAAACATTTGCACCAAAGCTAACTTGACACTGAACAAATGATTCAACGCCTGTTGAGTCATAAGCCATATTGTTAAATACAACAGGGATGACAGGACTACTTGCAAGCTCTGTTGCCAACCGCCCTTCAATGGTTGATCTGATTGTGTTTAGGTCAACGGCTGCCATTAGATTGCTCCTTTGATTTTTTCATATTCATCTTTGGCCCAATTCGTTAATTCTTTCCCAATAATTTCTGGATAACCTTTTACTGTTTGTTGTCTTGTTCGATATTTTCCACCCCATGAAGGCGGCAAGTTTTCACCATAAACAACTGGTTCTGCATATTCCAAATTATTACTAATAACCCCTTCATATGGTTTTATATCTGTCTGCCATGCGGCCCTAAGTCTTCCAGTATCAACTGGAGTGGCTTTCTTTACCCTTGCTGTCCATTCTAATGTTGTTACTTTTACCAATAACTGTGCCGCCTCGTCCATTACGTCAGATATTTGATCAATTCTTATTTTCCTAGTTCCTGTCATTACGACCTCAAAAACAAAGTAAAAGCAATTGGAATATTATTCTGTTCCTCGGTGTTAATTTGCACAATTTGGTAAACAACTGAACTAATTACAACACGATCTTTTGGTGTTGGTACATAATCCAAATCACCTGCTGAAATGACACAAACTTTATCTTGTGCTTGAATTAAATCATTAACCTCAGAATTACCAACATCAGAAAGAACACCATTTACAACTGTATCTGCTGTGCTTTCGCTGATCGCTCCCGTTGTTGTGTTATAACTTCCAGCCGTTACTTTTCTAATCGTCACAGAACCACCAAGAGCTTTTAAACTCTTAGATGCTGCTTTCTTTAGAGAGGAGGCAAGACCCATTACAAACTATATGCAATAACAGTTCCACTATCTAATTTAACGCTAGTTATAACGCCGCAAACCTCACCTGTTGCACTTACGCTGATCCCTGTTAAGTCACCTGTAATATTTTCAGCAACAAGCGTATTAATAACAGCATCATTTAAGGCAACTACTTTGCCAAATCTTCCTGTATGGGCGGCTGTATCATTGATAATTTTTGCTGCTGGGTAGTCGTAACCGTATCCCATGATTAAGCCCTCTTGATTGAAATGTTTGCTGGTGTGCTGATTCTAATCCCATTCAGGTACTCTTGAAACAATGGAGGAACTTGATCAGCACCAACCGCCCCAAAGAAACGAGGCGTTACATTAATAGACCCAATAGAAACTGCATTAAAATTCTCTAGTCCTGATAGTCCCAAAGCATCACGATTATTATTTAAAAAAACAGCTAAAACAACCTGTGCTTTTTTTACTCTATCTGGGATTTCTGTGTCAGTGTAATAATCAGCAACTAAACGATTAGGAAAACTTAAGCCATAAAGGTTTGTATAAGTATCAGGTTTTCTTACTCCTGACCTCGGCCATTGAAGTGCTTGAGTATCAGCTACCCTTGAACCTAAAAATCTTTCTCTATCAATTCTTTGTGCTGCTGTATATAAAGCCCGATTTCTATAGTCATCACTTGTTGAGCCAGCTTCCCATGCTTGCACATCATCATCAACAATCAATCCTTCAACAATGGCATTTGCCTGTGCCAAGGTAACGTAAGTATTTGCAGATGCACCCCCTACAGTTGCATCAAGACTGATCGCCATTTTCTACCTCTTGTTTTTTTGCTTTTGGCTTGCGTTTGGATTTTGGCTTTTCTAAAAGAGCTAAGGCTGCTTTTTCAGCAGCCTCATTTTGCTCTCTCATACGCCTAAAAGCGTAAATTGACATCAGCTTGAAGCACCTTTAATAAGAGCAAAAGATAAGACAATTGCTTCAGATAAAGAGCCAGCAGATACGTTAGAAACAGAAATTTTGCAACTTCCGTCTGCAAGTGTATTTGCTTGAGCTAAATATGATCCTGCTGTACCAGCAGAAGAATGATTCACAATAACAACATCAGTGGAAGCAATCTTGCTGTTAGTAAGTGTGAAACTTACCTCGGCTGCTGCTGCTAACGCTGCATCGTTCATCGTGATCTGACCGGACAAAGTATTTAGCGTTACAGCTGTACTTTTGTTAGTCGCTTGAGTGACGGTTCCTCCGTCTACATAACCAATGGCTTTTCCAGCAGTTACGTCAAAAAGTGATGGCATAATTAATTACCCCTAGTCGTTGTTAGAAACAACAGTTGCACGAACAATACCAATGTTCTTTGTTTCGTAGACTTTCGACCAAGAGCCTACAGTTTCAAGAACTGTTCTAGTTGGGTTGACAGTTGATACTGCGTACTTCAAACCTACAGGATGATAAATGTAGTGAAGATCAACAGCCATTGCTTCCTCTAGGGCAAGGATGTCTCTATCAGTTTGAACACGCTGTGGAGCTTGCTCACCTGTTACAACAGAACCATTTGCAAAGAAGAAACAAGCATATTCAGTACTTGCACCGCTTCCTGTTGTTGGAATGTCATCAGAAACGATTACATTAAGGCCCATGAAAGTTGGGATACTTGTAGACCCTGGGAACGCTGCTGCTGTAGTACCAGAAGTCGCACCTGTGTCTGGTGCGCCTGTGTTGTCGTAAATTCTGTCAATTGCTCTACGCTCTACCAAGTCGTAATAAGTCTTGGAGTGCATTGCAACTGCAGTCAATTTCTGACCTTGATCACCAAGAATACTTTGAGCCTTTGCAACGTGGCGAGGACTTAAAGTTGTTGGTGTGTCACCTGATTCAGAATCTATGCAATGAGTAAATAAAGCACTATTTGAATCGTTAGCATTAAGAGAACCAAAAGCGCCTTGAAGGCAAGAATACAAATCTTTCTGCTTTTGATTATTAACGTAAGCCGCTAATTTTTGCCCAATTGCAGCCATAGGGTCTGGGCCACCACCAACTGCTAATGCTGCTAAGTCTCTTGAACTAAATGCTCTACCTCTATGAAGTACAACACCGATTTGGTTGTCAGCAGTAATTTTTCCAGGTGTCAATGAAGTGCTATCTGTTAGAACTTCAAAATCACCGCTTAAATTAGCTGCATAAAATGGGATTTTTACAAAATCCCCTCCTCTTTCTGAGGAAAGATTTAATTCTGCCAAAGGTGTAACGATTCCACTCTGTAAGAATGAATCTGTTTGAGTTGTTGCCTCTATTAAATAGGGGGTAAAAACCTCTGGAACAATTAAATCGCTTCTTTGTGTACTCATGGAGAATACTAAAAAATTGATTTATTTATAAAAAACGGGGACAACCCCTGACTCAGACAACCGAGATATTTATATATTAACCTTTTACAGCGTTTTTCAACATTTCATATTTATTTCTATCGGTTCGATATAAACGACTTTGCTCAGTTAAATTAAAACTATCAGGTGCAAATGGATTTTTTTCACCTGCTGAAACAAATTCAGTTGTTGATGCTTTTACTGTAGAAGCGCCACCGCCTTGTGGCCTGGAATGTTTTTGCACCCATGTTGGCATTTGTTGAATAGCCCAGTCTTTAACAGGTGTTCTTGTATATCCATCAACAACAACAACTGTTCCATCTGCTTCTCTAGAGAGTTGATCTTTATTCAATCGGCTCAATACATATTGAGGATCGTGAACAACATCAGCTAAAGAAGTAACAGCAGGTGCTTCAATTTCTAATTTTCTTTTTTCACTTCTTAACGCTTCAATCTCTTTGTTCTTTTCTTCCTCGGCTTGCCTATATTGACTTGCAAGTTTTTCTCTAGCCTCTTCATACTGGCCCTTGGCTTCCAATTCTTCCTGCTCTTTTTTCTGCTTAAACGCAATTAGTTCATTTACATCAACACCTTCAGGGATCATTTTTGCTCTCTGTCTTCCTTTTATATTTTCATCTAAAAGCTTTGCATTATTAGCCTTTAAAGCTTCTATCTCAGCCTTTAACGCTTCTGCTTCAGGGTTAGGTGAATTTGGTCGCTGTAATTCTTCAGCCATAAGTTTTTAGTAAAGTTTAAATAATACTACTTATTTTTTACCATTTAGTCTTGTCAGCCCAATAAGCTGCACTGGTTTTGCCCTTTGCAATATTTTTTGCGTGTCTTGCCTTAAAACTTTTTCTCTTTGCCTTGTCTGCTTCTGATTCTCCTTTTCTTGGTGGTTTTGTTTTTGCTCCCTGCATACCAAAACGAATCAACTTAAATCCATCACCTTGCTTAATAACAACGGCGTGACTTTTTCCGCTCTTGTGGTTCGGGGTTCTAATCGGTTTATCAACACGCTCAAAAGTATGACCGCCTCTTTTAATACTCATTTTCCTTTCTTGCTCATTGCTAAACGGTGCGCCTCTGTAAAACTCATTCCTTCACGCATTTTTCGTTTCATAAAATCCATGTGCGCTTTTGTATGCCCATGAGTTTCTTGATGTCTCTTTAATGTGTTTTTTTGACGGGTTGTTAGTTTCACTTTTTCTTTTTTCTAGCTTTTGCCAATATATCTGAATCTGCTTTTCTTGCGCCACCTTTTCCACTAATAAAACTATTTACTCGACCCATTGCCCACGCTGCCATTGGTACATTTCGAGAGCCACTAGAAAGATAAGCACCTTGCCCCCTGCGATAAACAGAAGCCAATTGACCATAAGTAAAACGGCTTTTATCTGCCTTTTCTCTTAGTGTCTTTTTTGTTTTTTCGCTTAGTGGTTTTGCTTTTGGTGCCATCTTGTTTTGTGCGTGATTTAGATACAGCTTTTATATCAATAAATTCCCCACGTTTATAAGCTGCAGCAGTTTTTTTTATCTCAGCCGCTTTTGCACTTTTATTTTTTGCGCCGCTTAAATACTTCTTTGCAACGCCTGTTTCTTTATCCTTCGCTACTTTCTTGAATTTTCTTTTTTGTGGCATCTGTCTTTTTAGATTTTTTTGCAGTGGTTTTTTTGCCCTTAGCTTCGGACAATCTTTCGAGTAAAGATTTTGCCATGATTACTTTTTAGAAGTTTTCTTTTTCTTTATAGCCTTTTTTGGTGTCTTTTTACCATACATAGTTTTTTTTATTCTACAAATAGTTTACTACTTTTTTTTTATTTTTTAAGCTTGCCATATTTTTTTTGTAATTGCTCCAAAGTTAATTCTGTTCCGTCACTTCTAATAATTTCTCTTAATGCATCTTTTCCTGATGATTTTTTTGCCAGCCTATTAAAATATTTTGCTTTTTCAATACCTAGAGTTTTTATCTGTAATTCTTTGTCTTGTTTAAACAGCCAGTCACCATAAGAAACTTTCTGAGGCACTCGGCCAGTTTCACTTGGTCTTGTTGTGATTTTTGTTTCAGGTGGAGGTGTTAAACCTAACCCTTTATAATTAACAACAGGAACAGTTGTAGATCTACAATTAAAATGCTGTGGAGGTGTGGGCCCGTTGTCATATCCGAACTTTTGACCGTCTAATCTCTGACATATTGAACTAGTCCTACTATCTAAAGTTGCCACATATTCATATTGTGGAGCAACATCACGATTAGCAGCATAAACACTTTGACTAGCTGCATTACTAACTTGATTAATTGACGTTCTAACAATCGTCTTTATCTGATTATTAGCAAGCTTTAATGGTTGATTTCCTGCTAAAGCAAAAGCCCTTGTTCCCTCCTTTGCGTATTCATTAAAATTCAAACGTCCCATTAATCGCCTTGCAATCTGCACATTCGTTTCACCTGATAAAACACCTTGTCTAATTGCTCCACCTAATCTTTCACTTGATCTTGCTGCTATTCCTCTAAATGCTTTTTCTACAGTTTCACCATTGGGTAGCGTTAACAATTCACCCCGCCTTGTGGTAAGTGCAAAATCTCCAGCCTTAAATTTTTTAAACTCTTCCTCTGGTCTTCCAAACAAGTTTAATTTTGTTGGATCTGTACTTACAACGGCATCACCAAAATCAGTGCTAACAGCAACACTATTTATTGGAATATCCCCAGCAGCAACAACTTTCTTTAATTCATCTTCTATAAATTCAGTTTGTAATACTGCTAACCCTTGCAGCTCTTTCTTAAATGCCCTAGCAGATTCACCTGACCATGTATTTAAACTATCTTTCGATTGTTTGATAATCGCTCTTAATCTTTTCCTTGTTTCAGGTGCAACAGCATTAATAACCCCCTGCTGCCTAAACTCAATATCAACAAGTCTTTCTGCTGCTCTTGCAATAATGTCGTTATAAGCTCTTGCATATTGACCAGCAACAGAATTGCTATAACGGTTTAAATCAATAACCTCTCTGTAAAACGCTTCAGGAACAGGAGCCGCTACCGCAGTTTTTGTTGCCATCCATCAAGCCGCTTCAGTTGGAGCTGCATCCATCTCAATTAATCCACCCGATTGCGTACTTTCTAACTCTTCCTCAACGTCAAAATCATCTGCTAAGACTTCACCAGAGGAAAGTTGATCAAGCAATGTCTTCTGTGAAATAGTTCCAGCAGTATAAAGTTGCAACAAACTTTGAATCTCTTGCGGTTCTAATCTTGCACTAACGAAATCACGATTAACAAAACTACTGCCAGCGTTAGGCTCATTCAAATACATAGAATGAAACCTCAAACAATTATCAACTAAATCTTGCATCTGTTGAGCTAAGACCATAAGCGTTGCATCACTTTGGCTTCTATCAATTCGCTTTGCTTCTGCTGTTTCCCCTACCAGCTTGGAACCCATTACTGCTGCTAGTGAAAGCGTATTGATTTGCTTTTCAATATCGTTCAACCTTCTAAATTGACTGTCAAAACTATCTCCAGAAGGGCTTATGTATTCTGCCCTTGATTCTTGCGGTAAACTTAACGCCTCACCTGGTCCTGCTGAAATCTCATCGGCACTAGCAGGGAAACCATAAAAAGCTAATAAAGGGACAGCAGAAACAGAAAGAATATTATCAAGGTCAGACTGAATTTGATAATGCTTTAAATTTAATTCTGCTATGTCATATAACGGACTTCTGGATTCATAAGGCCCAACTCTATTTGCATAAGCAACAGAAAATGGAATTTCATCTAAGCTCATGGTTCCAGAGTCATGGATATAAAAATCACCCTTATCTTTTTTTCTATGAATTTCAAAACTACCGGGTTCTAAAACTCTGATTTGTTCAACTGTTTTTTCTCCATACTTCCCATCTGCTTCAACAACTCTTTCAAGCAATCTAAGTTGAGATAACTTTCTAACACCTTCTACAACCTCTGTTCTCCATCCAAGAATATCTGAAGGTTGATAAGTCACCCAATAAGGTCTTGCCTTTTCACCTTCTTTTGGTGCATCAACTAAAACACCAACATGTCCAAATGATATTGCTGTTCTGGCTGTTTGATAAAGCCACACATTCAGATCGTCTCCCTCTAACGAGACATCAAATAATTGCTCACGAACTAAATCAGAAACATCGTCCAAGCGAATTGGCTTCCTCACCAGCATACCGCTTAACATTTTTTCAATTCGCTGCACAAATGGAACAACTGTTGAACGACTTAATCGAACATCATAAGAGTCGTCTTGCTCTCTAGGTTGTTGGGGTAAATATTTTCTATGTTCACTTCTAATCTTGTAAGTGCCTTCTCTTAAATCGGTAATCAATCCCCAGAAGTTTGCCATGCGCTGGTAGGCAGCGTTTGGACTTCCAACTGTAGTAGCTGCAACGGTTGTAATGGGGTTGTAAATTCCGTCAAGAGTTCCGTACACTTTTTTTCCTCATAATATCAAGCTTTTAGTAAATTCTAAAGCCTGTTCTTGCACCTGCCTTACTGTAAATCATATTGAACTCACGATACACAAGATAACCTAAACAATCATTTAAGTGATCA
>TARA_R100000697_G_scaffold123519_1_pt1 | contig 11264 bp, 9 predicted proteins | sample TARA_R100000697 | Tara Oceans TARA_R100000697 (sample SAMEA2622788) | marine metagenome | biome: marine biome (ENVO:00000447); feature: surface water layer (ENVO:00002042); material: "saline water (ENVO:00002010), including plankton (ENVO:xxxxxxxx)" | depth 5 m
CAGGAGCGGGTGCGGGTGTTGGTGATGGAGCGGGACTTGTAGTGGGCACAGAACTCTGTGCAGTTGGTATAGTTGTATATCCTGACAATGGCGTCAGAGTTGTAGCATCACCACTTGTAGATTGCTTTGGTGTTATATTCATAGCAAACAGACTCTGTTCTCTGGTGTCATAGATTGTTGCATGTGGTCTATTGGGATGTACTGGACCTACCATTCTCTTGCCTTCATGTTCATGATATGGTCCATAGTATGGGAATCCATTGACCCAACCAACAAAGACTAGATCTCTTATACCAACACAATCGATAATAGTTTTGATACTTCCGATACCAACAGTATCTTGGTTATCAAAGATATATTGAGGTTGATATTCTGTAACAGGGAATGCACTAGCACCACTTCCTGTATCTGTAATGATTTGAACTTCGGGGGTGGTTGTAAATTGAATATTACATGGTGATATATCTTTAATACCAATGATTGAACCATTTGCAGTTAAAATTGGTTCGTAGTAACAATCGTCTCCTATTTGAATATAATCACCACCAGTGTATCCAATACCAGGATTTTCAATAACAATGTCAGTAACAATACCAACTGGAATAGTACTGATGCCTGGATCCGAATCCCCAGGGATAGGCTGAATAGTAAATATTGGATCTCTTACGCATTGACCATCAATACAAACATATCCTTTTGGACAATCCTTATCAGTAGAACATGTTTGAATACATGAACCATCAACACAAGTATATCCAGGAGGGCAATCTTTAGTATCTTCACATCCAGGAACACAATATCCATCAACACAGACAAATCCTGGTGGACAATCTGTACTATTTTTACATGTTGGAGGTAGATCTGGATCTTTGGGTGGTTGAGGTAGTGTTATTGATAGATCTGTTGGGCAATATCCAGAACCAGGATTTGTGACATAAATGTCACTTACAGTTCCATTTGTAATTCTTGCTTTTGCAGTTGCACCTTTTCCGTAATTTGTATTATCTACAATCTTAACTTTAGGTTTTTTGGTATATCCAGATCCAGGGCTAGTTACAACGACTGTAAGAACTTTTCCTGTGTTTGGATCAATGACTGGTACTGCTGAAGCACCTGAACCTTCACCATAAATGATAATTTCTGGTGGAATACACTTATAAAACTTGTGACCAGGTGGTACTCTGGGCGCATCTCCTTGATTTTTTGGATTAATATTTTTATCTCTACAGTCAGTAAATGGTGTATCTCCACCATATAAGGACAATAATCCAGCGACTTCATTTATCTCACTACCATATCCCCCAAGAATATCGATATTTGCAAGAGACTGTGCCCAATCATCTGTAGATGGGAATTCTATTTTACCGAATGGATCCCATGTTCCAGGTTTGTTGCATAACAGACCATCACAATTCAGGAAACTTAGCAACTGTTGAATCATACCAACACCCTGACGGATGTATCCACTAATTTCACCGATTCCTCCAGCTAACCAATCAAGACCACTCATAATGTCCCCAAGAACATCTTGCATCATCTCTTCAAGTTTACCGATAGTTGCAGCAAGAAACTCTTCGACTGCACAAGCAGCAGCGTTGAAAGAATCTCCAATCATCTCATTGATGAGTCCTTGGAGAAATTCTTCCATTGGACCAAAGAGTTTTTCAAACAAACAGAAGATTAGGTCTAGAATCTGTTTTGCCGCTTCAGATATTTGCAACCACTGAGGTAGAGGTATGGTGATTGCAAATACTTCAAATAAACATCCAACTAATTTAACAATATTTTCTCTAATACCATTAACAACGAATCTAACGAGACCCATTGTTAATCTAGCAACTGATGCTACAGACGAACTAACATCTACAATTAAGTTTCTTACTGGATCAATATAACCCAGTGCAGTCTTCTCTAGACCATTAATAAATCCTAGAAAACTATTGAGTCCTGCTTGTATTTGTGCAAGAATGTCAGTTAAACATCCATTAGGTTTAGTAACTGGACCTGCATCATAAAATGCTTTGTTAAGTCCAAGATCTGCCTTGTTTTCGCCAAATAATTCATCCTGCAAATCATCTGCTACAAGATATGATGCACCACCAATTTTAGAACTATCAAATGCCAGTGAAACATTAAAAGGAGAATCTACATTACCCTGTAGATCAATTGCAGTGCCTCCTTCAAAGTTAAATGCAGGACCTGTTTCTACAGTCTTTGTAGGAATTTCTTTTGTCGTAGCACTAGGGCGTTTCTTTCTCGTAGAAGTTTGTGAAAGAGTACCCTCCATACCCGTGAAAGGTTTGAAGGGTGATTTTTGTTTTAAGTTCTGTACCGCTTTCGTTCTATAGAAACAAGAGACAACAACTGGTTGTTGACCCTCTTCTCCATCCAAGAAGAATCCTAAAACAGATTCTCCACCGACGAGTCCATGTGTCTTACCAAAACTACCCTGGCCAGGAGCTCCTGAATCAGCACTAGTTAGGATATGTGCCCATGGTAAGTCTTCATTGGGTAATTTTTGATCATCAAAACTATGATACCCAATGATTCTAACTTTACATCTATAAGCCCAGCCTTCACCAACTTCAGTATCGACTCGGGACTTTTCAGTTCTCCATGTTTCTGCAGGAGCGACTTGACCAATCCACCAGATGAATCCGTCTTTGCCTATAAAATTAGATTTTAGTATGGACTCGTCAATCATTTAATTAGTCTTCGTAAATTCTACATTCATCTGCTTCTGGTTCCATTTCGCAGAATAGTTCTAGTGGAGATGGATCGTGATGATCTCCTGCAGCAATTTCTTTTTTGTGATTCTCTGCGTAAACTTCTAGTTCGTGAAGTTCACCTTCGATGTGACGACGTTGTTGAGGCGAGGTTGTTGGATCTTGAAGGATTTGCTTATCCTTTTCGATATGCGCTTCGATGTTTTCCATGGGTTTTTTTGTTAATTATCTGTGAGACCGTATGAGTCACGAATTAAACTTAAGTAAGTTACATTCGAGTTTGCTTCAAAGTGATGTCTTAGACTTTTTATTAAGTAGTTGCCACTTTGTTGATTGTCTTTTTCCGCTTTTTCAGAAGAACTAACTTTTGGAAAAGTAGCGGAAATTACATCACCCACCTTCAATCCTATGTTACATGGTACTACCATATTTAGTGACTGAGTGAAGAGCAAGTTATATCTAGCGAAAGATTTTGCCATATCAGCAGTATCTCTACCAGAGTCGGCAGCAATATCATTGGGATCTAGGATACCTCTGTCTGCTGTTCTGACTAGAATTCTTGATGGAGCACTTTCAAATCCTCCAGGAACATCTATGTCATCCTGCTCCCCTAGTTTATCAAGGATTTCGTCTTTTAGGTCATATTGATAGAAATCTGTTCGGTTTTCGTAAAGATCGAAGAAAAATGTAATATTTGAATACATTCCTGTTCTCAATGAACTTATGAGATCAATGTTTCTAGACACTTTATAATCTAGAATTTTAAATTCAACTGATAGTTTATTGTGTTCAATTACATTAGAATATGTGTATTCAGCAACTGGTTGATTTGTTTTATCTACACCTCCAACAAGTTTTTCAATACTCTTAAAATTAAAACCCTCAGAATTTTCATAAAAGAAAAATCCCGAAACACCTACAGCTCGCGATCCATTTGTTCCAGATTGTCCAGAAACTGGAATACCTTTAGGTAACAACCAATTCAAAATATAAAAAGGTTTCTTCTGATTTCCAATAAAACTATATGTGTTTGCTGTTTTTTCTATATTTTTAGATTCATAGTTACTTGTTTTGAGGACATCATCTAGGATAGCTTTTACGTGTTGATCAATAGTAAGTTTTTGATATTTTCTTTCACATCTAGCCGTCTCATTGGTGAGACCTTCTCTACTTACAAGTTGCAACGTAAATGTTTCTTTCTGTCCATCAGAAGCATAATTTTGTACTTTTTTAACGTAAAAAGCCTTATTCCCATCTCTATCAAAATCACCAGTAGCTGTTCTTAATTTTATAACTACTTTTTCTCCACCACGAATTGGTAAAGAATTAACTATTCTACTTCCAAGATCGACAGTGATGGACATCGTGCAACATGGAGATAAAATGTCTTCAAAGTAATTAATATCCCTGATACCATTAGTAAAATCTACACGTTTTCCATTCGCAGAGATAATTTCTGCGCCTATTACATCTAATCCTGTTAGTGCTACTGACATCTTAAGTAGTTTGTAAGTTGTTTAAGAAGATAACCGTATTCAAATGTGATACAACATCAATCGCTGACGGACCTGGTGGCATCGTTGGAGGTGGAGCAGATGCCATCATCTGTGGTGGTGGACTCTGCGGCGGCATTTGATTTCCACCCTGCTGCATAATAATAGTGGTATTATTTGGTGCATTGTAAGTTGTATATTGATTTATACTAGAAAGTTCCTTACCTTCCAAGGGATTGGTACTACTGGGAGAGAATTTCTTTTTCTTTTTTATTTTTATTACTCGTTCGGCATCCCGAGCAGCCTGATCTATAGCATCCTGAATAGTCTGGTTTAATCTTACCTTATCACTAAGTTTATCAGCGTCAACCTGAAGTTGTTCTCTCTCCATAATTTTAGTTGCACTATCTGTCTGCGTCTCTGACGATGTTTTTGATGATTTTAATTGATTTCGTCTAGATGCGGCTGATCGACCCATGGGTCTACGGTAATAGACAGTAGAACCATCAGGAAGTGTAGTTTGACCTTCAATCAGATTTTGTTGAGGTTTTACTGTGGATTGACTTCTTCTAAAACCTCCCTCTGCCATATCTCTTGCAGCATCTAGTTCTGCTTCAGATCTCCTTTGACTTTTTTCAACTTGATTGACGGTTCTCTTTAAACGACCTCTTCTATTTTTATTCAATACATCTTGCACTGACTGAGCTGGTTGTCGCACCATAGGTTCTGTTGGTTTAACCTCTGGCCTTGGAAGTGTATCCGCACTTCGTACTACTCTAGGTTTTGAGACGGGTTGTCTTTGTACTGGAGGAAGTTCTGGACCTTGTAGTGCTGTTGGTTTTGTTAAAGGGCGTGTTTTAACTGCAGGAGGTTTCATAACTCCTCTGCCCCTAGCCATCAAAGCCGCACTCAGTACGGTTTCGATTAACATTGCCGATATACCCTGTGCTTCTGGGGAAATACCTAAATTGGTAAGAAATTTTGTAGTAGCATCTGGTTCTTTTGATTCAGGTTGAATATCAAAAAATACTTGCTTCATCAAGGAATCATATATCCCTTCACCTAGGATTCCCTCAAGTATTCCAAATCCCGCTTTGTCTGCCTGTTCTCTGGTTTTTACTCTTGCACGCTCTTGTTGTCCCTTTTTAAACTGATTCTGTTCAAAGTCTAGTGCTTCTTGTATTTTTGCTTTTCGTTCTTCCTGTCTTTCTCTATATCTCTGCCTCGCTTCATTATATGCCTTTGCTCCAGATCTTGTATTTGGGAAGTCTTCTCTTTTAGGTGGTTCATCTTCACTCTCTTCAATTCTTCCACCAAGATCTAGATTTACTATAGCTTTAGCAAATCTGTCAACTACTTGATCAAACTTATCTAAAGTCATTCCAAGTGGATTGATCTTAGATTTCTTCTCTAGTTCTTTTTCCGCTTCTTCGCTATCCTTATCCTTACCAACAACACCAGTAAGTCTATCCGAAATATCACCACCTATCATGGATCCACCGAATCCACCAGCAATTCCACCAAGAAATCCACCAATAGCAGCACCAGGAACAGCACCCACACCACCAAACAAGGCACCAATTCCAGCACCTAATAGAGCACCACCTTTTGCGCCTGCATATGCACCAGCAATACCACCAGCAGTGGATGCAGCAGTTCCTGTTATTGCCTGTGTCTGTGTTTGTCCTTCAGATACTCTTCCTCCATACTCAAGTCCTGCCATTGCAACACCAAGCAATCCACCCGCTCTGGGAACACGAACACCTCCACCTCTACCAAATTGAGGCATTCTACCAAATCTTCTATTTCCAGCTCTATTTCCAAATCTTCTTCTATATCTTTGTTGTGCTCTTCTGGATGGTGGTCCACCACGACGGCCACCTCTTCTACCCCCACCACCTCCAAAACCACCAAGAACATCCCCTAATAATCCTAAAAGACCTCCACCACCTTTACCAGGGAGGCTTGCACTCGCTATAGAAGCAAAGTCGGTGTTTAAAAGTTTCTTTAATTTTTTTTTATCAATTTTGGGTTGGCTTATTCTCTTAGATTCTTTTTCAATAAACCTTGAAGTGCGAACAAAGTTCAACTCATTAAGTTTCATCGATCTCTTGGATTTGACCGCAAGATTCAATACCTTTTTAGCTTTAGTTCTTACCTTTGGAGTTAGATTATTTACTGACATTATCCTACGATATTAAGCATTTGTTTAGCCGAAAGTGGAAAGAAATTATCAGGATTTTCAACTGTCAAATTAAAATTAATATTTTCTACTGATGATGCTACAAGTGCAGGTGGTGGTTGTGTCTGCGTTTGTGGTTGAGAACTATCAGAAGCGGGTATGACCGCAACACTATTTGATCCAGGTACTTGTTGGATAAAACTTGTTGATTGTGGATCAGCACGACTTACTTCTTGTGCTTTGGGATCTGGTTTTACTTCTTCAACTGGTTGAACTTGTTGACTGAATGGTCTTACTGTAGAAAGGTCAATAGTTCCAGATTTAGCACCTCGAACATCACCATGTCCAACCCTCGCTCGAACTTTTCCTTCGGAATCAATCAAATCAGCAGATGCACCATAACTACCAGACTTCTCATATCGTACACTACCGTCTTGTAGAAATGGCAAAAGTAATGGAGCACTTTCCGCACTCTCATGTCCTCTTCCTTTGCCTTTGAAAGGAACAAAATAATCCATTTGATAGAATCCATGTTTTCCATCAAGTTTTCGTCCTCTGGGAAGATTATGTGCTTTAAATACGTCCATTAAAAGCGCACTTTTTTCTTCTAAACTAGCGTTAGGATTATAAATCTTATCTGCCACCGCGGCGTTAGAGAATTCCATTTCACGACCCATTGCATCATATGCTAGTGCCATTTGATCCACCATTTTAACTATATCCTCCATAGGAAGATCACTACTAAACTGAGAGTCAATATGATATTCAGTACCACGACCTATCCGACCTTTAGGACCTGTTACCAATCCTGTGTTAAATGCATCTTTTATTTTTGATGCATCAAAGTCGGAAGTCATAGGAAGAAGATCATCACCTCTAGGACCACCATCTTTAACTTTTTTGGGTTTACCATCACCACCACCTGCAGCTGATGCGGTTAAATTCTCCAAAGTAGCAATAGCTTGATCAAATTTTTCTAATACACCATCAAATTTTGTAATGAGTTCTCCACTTATTCCTTCTGACGTTTGTTGTTTTTCCTCATTTCCACCAATAAACTTATTAGCAGCCATTGCGCCACTACCAAGTAATCCTAGACCCAATAATCCCAGGCCTAATTTACCACCTCTACCTCTAGGCATCCTAGTTCTAGGTCGGCGTGCGGGTCCTCTGGGTTGACGTGGTTGTCTTCCTGGTAAGGGCAATCGTGGTAATCTAAAACCACCACCACCTCCCATATTGGCAAGTTCATTCTTTAATTTTAGGAAGTCTTTGATCATCTTTTTGATGAACTTCCTGATAGTAACTACAGTATCTCCTGTAGATTTTAAACTATCTTGGTATAATTTAATCGCTTTATCAAATCCTTGTATCTGTTTAGGATCTGCAAAGAATTTAATATAATCTAATGCCTTTTGGTAGAGTCCTAAGAACTCCGACATTATTTTATTCGGATCTTCCTCAGATTCTTTTCTACCAAATACATTTGTTACGTTAGTAATTCCGCCCTGAATTACATTCTTAACACCACTCGTTATATTCTCTACGTTACTGATAATACTAGAAGAAATACTTTGAAGAAGAGCTGCAATATTGGGAACTTTTGGTGATACGGCAGATGTTCCTGCTCTCTTAAATCCTGTAATATTGTTAGCGGCACTTTCAACTACACCAGAACCTAAGGTCTGACCTCCAGATATACTCTGTGGAGATATTTTCCCAGTAGAACTAGGAGCTGCTACACTTAGATTTGGTAAGTTACTAACCGCCATTAGCTTGTTGTGCCTTTAGGTTTTCTTCTTCAATGTGAGCTCTCAATAGGGCAAGATAAATGTCTCTTTCCCAAGGCATCATATTTTCGATCTCAGTCAAGCTGTATTTATGGAACTGCATCAAAGCGAAGTTAATCTTAAAGTATGCCTCAAGATTGATATGAGACATTATCAACCGAAAAAACTCGTCAACCCCTCCAGCGTTACAGTATTTTCTTTCTTGGTCTTAGGATTCTTCACTGTAAATGTGTGACTCAATTTTGGCATGGTTTCAAAAAACTTTTCAACCATCTTAAACTGTGAAGAATTCATTCCTTCAATAAACTCTAATAGTTCTTTCTTGGTGCAGTCTTTAGCGGACCAAGCATCTTCTTCAGTGAAGATAGTATCGATGCACTCCGCAATAATTTCAAATGATTTTTCAATAGTACTGACCGATTCTTGTTCATTAAAGTCAAAATTGTTTTTAATGAATTGGTCCAATGATGGATATTTCATTTTCAATACAACAGAATCATCCAACTTAATTTCTGGTGAATGATCTTCTTCAAACTGAATATCTACTTGGTCAACATAAATTTTGACAGGTACTTCGGTCTCACCATCATCTTGACAGGTAACAATCAATTCGATTGCTTCTCCGACTGATTTACCACGAACATTCAAGAATAGATATTCAATATCAAATGAAGGAAGTTCTTCTACTTTGATACCTCTAGTTTGAATACACTCAGACAATACTTGTTTGATTGCCATGGTAATTTGTTTCACGTCTTGACTTTCTAGAGCGAGAATCAAGACTTTTTCTTCTTTGACCAGAAAAGGTCTATACTTAACTTTTTTTCCTGTAGAGGGTAGGGTCAACTCATAAGTTGGCGCAGCAATCTTAGGTAATGGCATAGAATTTCAACTCAGTAATTTTATTTATCCAATATTTTGGGATCCGCCCAGAGGGTTACCATCTTGGTCTAAGAAATCTCCAATAGCGAATCCTGGTAGTCCCTGTAGTTGTGTTAAACTTTCTATAGTCAAATTCTGTGGTACTGAAACTTGTCTACCAGGATCATGTTTCATAGTAGTATATCGATCATAATTAAAGACAACATCGACTTTTGCAATTTCACTTCCACCATAGTTTAAATTAACTGCAGCAATTTGAATGGGGAATGCATTAATAAATTGATAAGTCAGTTGTCTACTTTGTTGTTCATATGGGTATATACTATTCTTACCCAAATGAAATCCAGCATTTCTTTCAAACTTAGTAATAGTGATATTTTTCTTATAAGCTTCTGGATATCTCATCCTAAAAAAGGCTGTCCCTTCTTGAGCTTCTTGTCTAAACAAACTTCCTGCAGGACTACCCTCAATAATTTTTCCCGAATCAGGCTTCACACCTGGTCCACCAGTTACGTGAAGTGGATTGATAAAATTCATCCACTCTTCAAATAATCTAATAACATTATACTGACTATCAACATAAAATGAAACTGCAAATTGGGTGAACTGTCTGGCTCTTGCGAATGTCTCAGTAACTCCCTGAAATCCACCTTTTTCTGTTGCTAGATCAAACTGAGTTCCTGGCAACTGAGCTTGATGACACAGTAGATCATACTTCAGTTGTTGATCGTTAGCATTATCTCCAAATATTCCACACTGTCTTAACCAAGAGTTCAAATCATCATTTTCACTCGTTCCAGTACCACTCAAAAATAAATTTAGTTTGAATTGACTGGACATGGCAATCTCGCCCAGGTAATCCATAACACCGCCGATGTTACCCTGAGCTGCAGACGATTTGCCGTCCGTCATCTTAATGTTAAGGGGGTCAACTCTATATCTGTACAGATTTTCCGCCACTATAAATATTTTTTAAGGATCTATACTATGTATATGAGTTATAAGGGAAAATATCGACCAGAGAATCCCCGAAAGTATAAAGGTGACCCAGCAAATATAGTTTATCGTTCACTCTGGGAACGAAAGTTTATGAGATATTGTGATCTCAATGAAAATGTAAACCAGTGGCAGTCCGAAGAGTTCTGTATTCCATACATCTCTCCTATTGATAATAAAGTCCACCGATACTATCCAGACTTCCTTGTTCGATATACTGATAAGTTTGGTAAAAAAAGATCAATGGTGATTGAAATAAAACCACAAAGAGAAGTAGAAATGCCCGAACAAAATCCTAAAAGAAGGACGAAACAGTGGGCATATAAAGTCAAGACCTGGGCAGTTAATCAAGCAAAGTGGAAAGCAGCTCAGGAATTCTGTGATGATAGAAACTATGAATTCAAGATCATGACAGAAAAAGATCTAGGTATCAAGTAATGCCAAGAAAGACTCTAAAACAAAGAAAAACAGAACAAGACCTTGCAGATCTAATTGGAAAAGGTGATGATCCTATTCTGAGTGATGATAGGATTAGTCCGATTAAAGATAAAATCAATGCAGAACAAGACGTAGAAGATCGCATGATGTTGATCATGGATGCGTTGCAATATACAGTAACACCTGTGCCCGATCAGGGAAAATATTATACGTTTTTATATAAGGCAAAGACAAGAGATCTTAAGTACGATCAACACCCATTGATCGAATGTCTAGAAGTATTTCGATGGGGATTCCGAGGATACAATATACACTTCAAAGATCCTAGAAACTACACCTGGGCAGAAATGCAGAGTAATTTATATGAAGTCACTTCAACTGAATTGCCCGTATTGACTTCTATATCTTATGCAAAATTTATACGTTCTCCAAAGTAGTCTAAATAATAAACAAGGACCTTATTAATCGATATACGTGGCAATACAAAATCTAACGCCCACTCCAGAAGAAATTACGAATAGTAAGGGTGAAACAATTAAGTATAATATTACCTTAGACGATAAAAGTTTCGAGTGGAAAGCGACTATTATCGAATATACGGATAAAGATGGTAATGCGAAAACCATTAATTCGCCAGATATTTTTCAAAAAAATAACTTTGTTAGTCAAAGTGTGCTTAGTTCTTATGGTTTAGAAGATGATCAATTAAAATCTGTAGAACAGAAACTTTTGAGTCTAGCATTGTTACAGGGAATGG
>TARA_R100000697_G_scaffold67697_1_pt1 | contig 11133 bp, 11 predicted proteins | sample TARA_R100000697 | Tara Oceans TARA_R100000697 (sample SAMEA2622788) | marine metagenome | biome: marine biome (ENVO:00000447); feature: surface water layer (ENVO:00002042); material: "saline water (ENVO:00002010), including plankton (ENVO:xxxxxxxx)" | depth 5 m
AAACCGCTCATCCCGGGTTTCCTGGTAGAGTTCCTGCAGGATTTTGAGACGCGTGTTGCCACCCACAAGCGGTACATAGTGGCGTTCACCAGGGCGCTGAGTGACCACCAGGGGCTGGTCGAGACCCTGCGCGCGGATGGATGACTTGATGCGCTGGTATTCTGCGTTGAACCCATGCCGGGGGTTATGTTCATACGGCTGTAGGTCAGAGAGCGGCATCATCAGAGCGCCTGAGGCTGCTTGCTGGTCGGCCGGTAAAACCGGCTGCCGATTCACGCTCCTACCCTCGCTGTAAGAATCACCAGCGGACCGGGGTACTTCCGACATGGGTGTCCGCGATAGCGATCAGGTCGCAAGGAACCTGATCGGGGAGCCCAGCGCGGCTTGGGGCGGGATGTGACAAGCTGGGGCGAACCCCCGGGAGACGCGCGGTCGTTTATGACATGCAGAAGCCGGAACGGAGAGATCATGGAGAAAATCCTTTTCCTCGCAACTCTCTAAACGTAGCACCGATAGAAAAACTTGCGTTCATCATTTGTGTCCAAATTGGTCCGATCACACCCAACTACCGCAGAGCGATACCCGGTGCCCTAAGGCGGGGGAGATTCCTTGACCGATTAGGCGGCCATGATTACGGGTAGGATGTGGATTCGGTGCTGCGCAAAATAGTCGCGTCATTGAAATGAGCACCTCAAGCCCGCGCTTATCAAGTCCAGGTCCAGCTAACGTCTACGGCCCCGTGTATTTCGTGTCTCCTCCCACGCTTCAATCTCCGTGAGACGCCAGCGTGTGCAGCCCACCGAGAGCTTGATGGGCTTGGGAAAGGCAGCAGAGTGCGTCCAGCGCCAGACCGTGGCGCGGCTAACCTGAAATCGTTGCGCGATGGCGGTATCCGACAAGTAAACTGAACTGTGCATGGCATCTCATCCTTGAACGATTCGAAACAGAGTGAGTGATTCTGCACAGTACAGACCCAAACCCAACGAGAAAGTCCGCGCTGGCTTGGCCGGCTTTCAGCCGCTATGTAAAATTCCGCCAGGTTACCGATGGTGACGACCCGGCCAAGCATAAGGCTACATTCAGATACAGACCCGTCATTGGGAACGGAGTCAAGCATTGTGTCCGGCTCCAAATCCATGACCATCGGTAGTCTAGGCAAGGCGGCAGAGATAAACCTTGAAACTATTCGCTACTACCAGCGGCTGGGGCTGATGACAGAGCCTGATAAGCCCTTAGGCGGGATTCGCCGCTACGACGAGGACGCGTTGGCACGACTTCGATTCATCCGCAGGGCACGATGGCTGGGATTCAGCCTGGAGGAGATCGGAGAACTGCTGAAACTCGAAGACGGCACCCATTGCGACGAGGCCAAAGCACTGGCCGAGCGCAAGCTGTGCAACGTGCGAGGCAAGATCCACAGTCTTCAGCGAATTGAAGGCGTGCTCGACCGACTCGTCGAGGAGTGCTGTACGCAGAAAGATAATGTCACCTGCCCGCTGATCGCTTCCCTCCACCAGGGGTTTGAGGCAGTTACTCCATGATGGCAACAGCAGATCCGCATCACGAAAAGGCCCATGCATGCTTATCTACTTACGATGCAATCATCGAAGATTTGGCGGGGCATCAAAGATCAGGATGATTCCGGCGGGCTACCCTCTGACTCGATTCAGCTCCACGGTCACATGAGCAAGCTCTTTGTGTACGCCTAAATACCGTTTGATATCGTCAGGCGCCACGGCTTCATCCACCACGAGCGACAAGATGCACGCGTAGCTTCCCTTCCCTACTCGCCAGACATGCAAATCCGATACTGCCGCCTCTACCGGCGCCGACTTGATGGCATCGTGTATCTCCGCCACCACAGGCGCATCCATTTCTGCGTCCAGAAGCACGCGACCGGTATCCCGCAAAAGCCCGTAGGCCCAGGCGGAAACCAGGCCTGCACCCACAATACCCATTACCGGGTCCAGCCAACTGGCCCCCCACCACTTGCCCCCAAACAAGGCGACAATGGCCAATAGCGAGGTTGCCGCATCGGTCATGACATGCAGATAGGCAGAACGCAGGTTGAGGTCATGATGATGGTTATCGTGACTATCCGTGCCATGATGATGAGCATGTCCATCTTTCAATAACCAGGCACAGGCCAGATTCACTAACAAACCTAGTATGGCAATAATGATCGCCTGGTCATAGTGAATGGGGCTCGGTGTTAACAAGCGTTCAACAGACTGGAACAACATCAACCCGGCGACCCCGACCAGCATTATCGCACTGGTATAGCCGCCCAGGATTTCAATTTTCCAGGTGCCGAAGGCGAAGCGTTTGCTATGGGCCAAACGCCGTGCTGCGCGGTAAGCCAGGACCGACAAACCCAACGCCATGACATGGGAACTCATGTGCCAACCATCGGCCAATAGCGCCATGGAGTTGTAAATCCATCCCCCGGCGATTTCCACCACCATGGCAATTGCAGTGAGCCAAACGGCCCACCGGGTGTTTCGTTCCGCTAACGGATTGCCGTTATCAAAAATATGGGAGTGTTGCCAAGGAATGGTGTTGTCGAATTTTTCCACCGGACTGGCACCTTAGTGCATCGCGGTATATACTATACCCCAGTATATATTCAAACACTAGAGGGCAGTGCTTGTGGCACACACCAACAGGGATCAAAAAAAGCTCTTAACCCGGGTTCGACGCATTAAGGGGCAGGCAGAAGCCATTGAAAAAGCCCTGAATCAGGGCAAGGATTGCACAGCCATACTGCAACAGATAGCGGCCATACGCGGTGCTATCAATGGCCTGATGTCCGAAGTGCTCGAAGGTCATCTGCGTGAACATCTAGGCGCCGAAAACATTTCTCAGACACAGCGTCAGCAGGAACTCGATGATGTCATCGGCATACTGCGATCGTATTTAAAATAAGTCATTCAACGATTAATTCCGAAATACCGGTGAAGACATTGCGAACGCACCTGAAATGATGGGCCAGACTTATCAGGCAGGACATGTATACGGTGTGGCTGGTTGCGCGGGACTCTCGCACACCTCTGCACACCAAAATACTGGCCTTCGTCGTCGGTGCCTATGCTTTTTCCCCTATCGACCTCATTCCAGACTTCATCCCGGTCATTGGTTACCTGGATGACTTATTGATCGTTCCGGTGGGCATCTGGCTGGTAGTAAAAATGACACCGAAGATTGTTATTCAGGACAGTCGTGAACGCGCTAAACTTCACCACCCAACGCCGATCAGCCGGGTCGCGGCAGGCGTCATTATCGGTCTGTGGCTATCCGCTATAGCGGTATCAATCTATCTATGGGGATATTGATGACGCAATTTAATTATCGCCTCCACTTGATTTGCTCAGGCCACCCCACGACGGACTCACCTAACGCCATGGGAGTCCAGTCCTTTCTATGCGGTTGCCTTTCTGCTAGGCTCTTGCTCACATTATTGGACCGCCTGCATGATTAAACGCTGTTTCATAGTCGCAATGACGCTGTTGATTGCTTTGCAGTCGATGGCATCTATTGCCTATGAGGCACAGCCGCACAACCCTGCAATGCCACATCATGATGAGCATTCACACGAATCAGCGGATTTTTTCAGCGAAAATCAGGCAACCAAGTCGTCTCCCGACAGCCCCAATCATTCAGCGGACCATTGCCATCACAGCCATAGCTGCTTCCACATGGTGTTGCTGGGAACCCTCACCAACACTTCCGGCTTGACTGCGGGAATAGTACTGTCCGACTACCAAGTCAACTTCACCACCGGGGTTCAATCCTCCCTTTTCCGCCCTCCTATCGTCTGATCCTGCGAATACCTTCCCCACCCGGGGAACTGTCATCTAGACTTTCGTAGGAGCAGTCTTATGCTTTTCAGAATGCCCGTAAAAAACGGGCGGCGCGCAATGCCGTGCCACTTTATTGTCCATGCTTTTTGCCTCTTAGCGCTGGCATTCGGTTCTGCCCTGGCCCATGCCGGTGACAAACCGCTCACTCTGTCCGAGGCCCTCTCGCGGGCCATGGCGGCAAACCCCGGCCTCCAGGTCTTCGATTTTCGCCTTCAGGGCCTTGAGGGTCGCCGCGTTACGGCAGATCAAAATCCTGCCCTGGAGGCCGGCCTGGAAGTGGAAAACTTCCTCGGCAGCGACAATCTGGAAGGGGTCGACGGGGCGGAGTACACCCTGTCCTTGTCATCGGCTCTCGAACTTGGCGGCAAGCGTCAGGCCCGCGTGAGCGTGGTTAACTCACGATACGGGCGGGTCGAGGTCGAGCGCCGGGCCGAGACCCTGAATCTCTTGGGACAGGCGACCCAGCGTTTTGTCGCCACCCTGGCCCTGCAGGAAAAACTCCAACTAGCCGCTGAAGCCGTGGCGCTGGCCGAGGCCACCCACGAGATCGTCACCCGACGTGCCGACCGCGGCGCAGCGCCGCAGGCCGAAGTCCTGCGCGCCAGGGCCGCGCTCACCCAGAGTCGTATTGAGCAGGCCCGTCGGCAAACCGAATTCGCGAGCCGGAAAATGGCTTTGGCTTCCCTGTGGGGCGATACCAGCCCGGACTTCCAAATGCTGGAAGGCGATCTGTTCCAGTTCGGTTCCTCCGACAACTTCGATGCCCTGTACCAGCGGGTCAGCGCAAGCCCGGCCATTCAAATCTACGCGAGCGAACAGCGTATGCGTGAAGCGGAGATTCAGCTGGCGCGCAGCCAGTCCGAGAGCGACATCCGTTGGCAGGTCGGCATCCGGCGCTTCGAAGAGACGGATGATACGGCCTTGACCGCTGGGCTTTCGGTACCGCTCTTTTCCGGACGGCGCAATCGGGGCGAGGTGCAGGCCGCCCTGGCGGCGCGGGATGAGGTCCGATTCCGCCGGGAGGATACCCTGCTGCGCCTCCATTCGCGCCTCTTCGATGCCTACCATTTGCGACAACAAAGTATTGAGGCTGTTGAGCAGATTCGCAGCCAAATGCTTCCCGACCTGACCGATGCACTCACTCAGACCCGCCAAGCCTATGAAAACGGCCGCTACAGCTATGTGGAGTGGACCGCCGCACAGCGTGAGCTGCTCTCAGCACGGGAGGTACTGGTCGACGCCGCGACCACGGCGCTACTCAACCAGGCGTTGATCGAACAACTTACGGCGCAGCCACTCGCGACTACTCCGAGCGCCCCGGCGCGCTAACCCACGAATTCAGGACTCACACCATGCAACTGATAAAACAACTCTGTCTGATTCTGGTGGCCAGCTGCCTTGCCGTCAGTCCCTTGCACGCTGCCGAGGAACAACAGGGCGAATCGCAGGCCGAGGCTAAAGGGCCTCACGGCGGCATACTGCTGCAACAGAACGACGCCACCGTCGAACTGCAAATCTTTGAGCAGGGCGTTCCCCCGGAATACCGGGCCTGGGTCACCAGGGATGGCCGCGCCGTTACCGATGCTATTGACCTCAATGTCCAGCTCACCCGCCTGGGCGGGCAAGTGGACACATTCGACTTCGCCTACCGGGGGGACTACTGGCTGGGAGATGGCGTGGTGATCGAGCCCCACTCCTTCGACGTGGAAGTGACCCTCGCGATGGACGGCAAGAACTACAGCTGGCTCTGGGAATCCCATGAAGGTCGCACCCGGATTGCCCCGGCTATCGCCCAAAAAGCGGGTATCACAACGGCCGCAGCCGGGCCGGGTGCCATCGAGCGTAGCCTCACCACCTACGGCAGCCTGGCCACGGCACCGCAGCAGATTGCCCGGATCCGCGCCCGTTTCCCGGGCGTGGTCAGTCAGGTGAAGGTCAATCTGGGCGATCGAGTCGAACGTGGTGACGTACTCGCTCAAGTCGAGTCCAACGAAAGCCTGCAAACCTACGCACTGCGAGCGCCCATCGATGGGATCGTCATTGAGCGCCGGATCAGTAACGGGGAAATGGCCGGGGAGCAACCCCTATTCGCCATTGCCGATTTGACCACTCTGTGGGCCGAACTCAAGGTCTTCCCTGGCCAGCGGGCCGAGGTTGCGATTGGCCAGAAAGCCCGCCTGAAGGCTGACGGCATCGCGCGGGAAGGCGCCATCCGCCACCTGCTGCCGGCACCCGGCAACGCGCCCTACACCCTGGCCCGGGTCGAAGTCGACAACGCCAAAGGCCTGTTGATCCCGGGTTTGCTGGTGGCCGGAGAGATCGTGGTGGAAACGGTGGAGGCCCCGTTGGTGGTTGACAACCGCGCCCTGCAATCCTTCCGGGACTGGACCGTGGTGTTTATTCAGGTGGATGACACCTACGAGATCCGCCCACTGGAGCTGGGCCGCAGCGACGGCAACCTGACTGAGGTGCTGGGAGGCCTACAGGCAGGCGATCGCTATGTGGTGGAAAACAGTTATTTGATCAAGGCCGATATCGAAAAATCCGGCGCATCCCACGACCACTAACCAGGAGGCTATGATGATCAATGCCATCGTACGTCTCTCGGTAGAGCGACGGTTTTTAATGTTATCCCTTATTCTCGTGCTGGTCGGCGTGGGCGTGTGGAGTTTTCAGCGCCTGCCCATCGACGCGGTGCCGGATATCACCAATGTCCAGGTGCAGATCAACACCGAGGCACCGGGCTATTCGCCTCTGGAGGCAGAGCAACGCATCACCTTCCCGGTGGAAACGGCTTTGTACGGCCTGCCCAACCTGTCCTATACCCGGTCCCTGTCCCGCTACGGCCTGTCCCAGGTGACGGTGGTGTTCGAAGAAGGCACGGATATCTACTTCGCCCGCAATCTGATCAATGAGCGACTGGGCGCCATCAAGGGCGCGCTGCCCCCCGGGCTGGAGCCGGAGATGGGTCCCATCGCCACCGGCCTTGGCGAGATCTTCATGTACACCGTAGAAGCCCTGCCCGGCGCCACTCAAGCGGATGGCAGTCCGCTGGACGCTACGGCGCTGCGGGAGATCCAGGATTGGATCATCAAGCCGCAGCTGGCCCAGGTGCCCGGTGTCATCGAGGTCAACACCATAGGCGGCTACGACAAGCAGTACCACGTCACGCCGTCGCCCCAACGGTTGCTGGAGTTCGGCATCACGGTGGATGAACTGGTCAGCGCCCTGCGGGACAATAACACCAATCGCGGCGCCGGCTATATCGAACGCAACGGCCAACAGCTGTTGGTGCGCTCGCCCGGGCAGCTGGCCACCATTGGCGATATTGAACAGGTGGTGATTGCCAACCGGGATGGTGCGCCAGTCCGGGTAGCCGATGTAGCTGACGTGGCCATTGGCAAGGAGCTGCGCACCGGCGCCGCCACCCGCGACGGCAAGGAAACGGTGATGGGCACGGCCATGATGCTGGTGGGAGAAAACTCTCGGGCAGTGGCACAGGCCGTGGCCAAAAAGCTGAAGGCCATTCAGCCCTCCCTACCCGAGGGCGTCAAGGTGGAGGCGGTATACGACCGCACGGCGCTGGTGGACAAGGCCATCGCCACGGTGGAGAAAAACCTGCTTGAAGGGGCACTGCTGGTGATCGTGGTGCTGTTTCTGTTACTGGGCAACCTGCGCGCCGCCTTGATCACGGCAGCTGTCATTCCGCTTGCGATGCTCGCCACCATCACCGGCATGGTGCAGTCTGGCGTGTCCGCCAATTTGATGAGCCTGGGGGCGCTGGACTTCGGCCTAATCGTCGACGGCGCGGTTATCATCGTCGAGAACTGTACCCGACGCCTGTCCCAAGCCCAGCACGAGAATCAACTGGCCCTAAAGGAGCGACTGCAGCTGGTGTTCGAGGCCACCAACGAGGTCATTCGCCCCAGCCTGTTCGGTGTCGCCATCATTACCGTGGTATACCTGCCGATCTTTGCCCTTACCGGCGTCGAGGGCAAAATGTTCCACCCCATGGCGGCCACCGTGGTGATGGCCCTGCTGTCGGCCATGGTGCTATCACTCACCGTGGTGCCCGCCGCTGTGGCAGTTTTTATGGGCGGCAAAATCAGCGAAAAGGAAAGCCCGGTAATAAGTGGCGCCAAATCGCTTTACAGGCCCGCGCTGCATGTGGCGATAAGGTTCCGCTGGCTGGTGTTGGGCGGGGCAACCGCGCTGGTGGCGGTCTCTCTCTGGCTGGCGACCACCCTGGGGTCGGAATTTATTCCACAACTGGATGAAGGGGATATTGCACTCCATGCCCTGCGCATCCCGGGCACTGGACTGGAGCAATCTATCGAGATGCAGTCGCAGCTGGAAGAGCGACTGAAGGCGTTTCCGGAGGTGGACAAGGTGTTCGCCAAGATCGGCACGCCGGAAGTGGCCACAGACCCCATGCCCCCCAGCGTGGCGGACAACTTCGTCATCTTGAAGCCCCGCAGCCAATGGCCAGATCCAGACAAAACCAAGGATGAACTGGTGGCGGAAATGGAAGACGCGGTAACGCAACTGCCTGGGAACAATTACGAGTTCACCCAGCCCATCGAGATGCGCTTCAATGAACTGATCTCCGGCGTGCGCGCCGACCTCGGGATCAAGGTGTTCGGCGATAACCTGGATCAGCTGCTGGCATCGGCCAACGACGTCCTCGAGGTTGTGGAGTCCATGGAAGGCGCCGCCGATACCCGGGTCGAACAGGTGACCGGCCTGCCCATGCTGTCGGTTCACCCCAAGCGCATGACGCTATCCCGCTACGGGCTGACCGTGGATGATCTCCAGGATCTGGTGGCAGCCGGTATCGGGGGCGAAAACGCCGGCCTGATTTACGAAGGCGACCGCCGCTTCCAGTTGGTGGTGCGTCTGCCCGAAAACATCCGCCGGGATGTGGACAGCCTCGCGGACCTGCCAGTCCCCCTGCCGAACGGTGGCTATGTACCCCTGTCGGAAGTGGCCGATTTTGAACTGGCACCCGCGCCCAACCAGATCAGCCGGGAAAACGGCAAGCGTCGGGTGGTAGTCACCGCCAACGTGCGAGACCGCGACCTGGGTGGATTTGTCGAGGAAGCACAGGCACGCATTGCGGACGAAGTCGATTTGCCCCCTGGTTACTGGCTGGATTACGGCGGTACCTTTGAGCAACTGCAATCCGCCAGCCAGCGGCTTGCCATCGTGGTGCCGGTGACCCTCGCCATCATCCTCGCACTCTTGGTGATGGCCTTCGGCTCCCTGAAGGATGCCCTGATCATCTTCACCGGCGTGCCTCTGGCCCTCACCGGTGGAGTTCTTTCCCTGTGGCTGCGAGACATGCCCCTGTCGATCTCGGCGGGTGTTGGCTTCATCGCCCTCTCCGGGGTGGCGGTGTTAAACGGCTTGGTGATGATCGCCTTTATCCGCGATCTTTGGCACGAGCAGGGTAACCTGATGAAGGCCATTGTCGAAGGTGCCCTGATCCGCCTGCGGCCGGTCTTAATGACCGCTTTGGTCGCTAGTCTCGGCTTTGTGCCCATGGCCCTCAATACAGGCACCGGCGCCGAAGTCCAGCGTCCTCTGGCGACCGTGGTGATCGGCGGGATTATCTCGTCTACCCTGTTGACGTTGTTTGTACTCCCTGTGCTCTATGCGTTGTTGCATGGCAGAAGTACCAGCGACTCCGAGCCCACAGGCGACATTAAACACGACTCTGATAGTTAACCAAAGCCCTACCATGGGGAGGAGTCTCCCCATGGTTTTTTCAGCGTTCTTTAATGCGTTTTATACTCAGGAAAGACTATGAACGATCCAAGGAAGCAACGAAAAGACGACTCGAAAGAAGTTCCATCCTTTCGAACACATCGCATCCACGCCATTAACAGTGACTGGTATTTTTTAACCCGTGAAGGTCAAAATATCGGACCGTTTTCGACCAAAGAAGCTGCAGAAGAAGGCTTGGCGGAATTCCTGAAAACTGCCAAAAAGGGTGAATAAGCAATGGTCCAAAACCCACAGAGTCGCCAAGGCACAGGTAACCAGGTAACCAGGTAACCAGGTAACCAGGTAACTATGTAAAGAGTAGGTTAAGTACACCAAATACATTTTTATCAATAGCCCCCAGCGAGGTTAGTCCGATGAGCCACGATCATGTGCATATGCCCCCCGAGATCAAGGATAAACGCGTTGCTATCGCCATCTGGGCGAACGGGATCTTGACCCTGGCTCAAATTGGGGGAGGTATTTTTGCCGGCAGTCTCGCCCTTATCGCCGACGCCCTCCATAACTTCTCTGACATGGCATCACTCGTCATCGCGTTCGCGGCGCAAAAAATTGCGCGCCGCCCGGCTGACGCAAGGATGACCTTTGGCTACGGACGCATTGAAATCGTTGCTGCCCTCATCAACTACACTACCTTGATCATTATCGGGTTCTACCTGATTTACGAAGGTGGCATGCGGATCATTGATCCTCCAGAGGTCAAGGGCTGGTGGGTCGTCTGGCTGGGTGGTATCGCCCTGGTCGTGGACGCACTGACAGCGTTGCTCACCTATTCGATGCAAAAAGGCAGTGTCAATATCCGTGCATTGTTCCTGCACAATCTGTCGGATGCACTGGCGTCGGTCGCCGTGGTCATTGGTGGGACCCTTATTTTACTCTACGACATGCGGTGGGTTGATCCTGCCATCACCATCGGCATCGCGGGCTACATTCTCTACCTGGGTCTGACAGAAATCGGCGGCACCATCAGGACACTCATGCTGGGCAGCCCGGTGGATATCGATACCGATGCCGTCATCGTTGCCCTGTCCAACATTGAAGGCGTTGTCGACCTTCACCATGTGCATTTTTGGCAGATGGGCGAACACGATGCCTCGCTGGAGGCCCATGTAATTATCGAGGAAAGTGCATGGGATCAGCTTGAGAGCATCAAGTACAGGATAAAGCAGGCTCTGGCGCAGGAATTCAACATCAGTCATTCAACACTGGAATTCGAGCACCCGGACCATATGCACAAAGATGCCCACACCTATGGGCATGGTTAAGAGAGAAATTCTCCATAAGCACCGGCAAGAACGGAGACTATTTCAATAGGCCGCCCAGGCGCGGAATTCTGCCGGCATGAATCCGAGCAGCGAGAAAGGGCCAGGACTAATAGCGCAGTTGCAGAATACGCCGGGCGCCATTCAGCACTATCAGACCGATGATCAGACCAATGACCAGATCGGGATAACGGGAACCCGTCCAGGCGACCAATACACCGGCGACG
>TARA_R100000697_G_C5467241_1_pt1 | contig 11117 bp, 9 predicted proteins | sample TARA_R100000697 | Tara Oceans TARA_R100000697 (sample SAMEA2622788) | marine metagenome | biome: marine biome (ENVO:00000447); feature: surface water layer (ENVO:00002042); material: "saline water (ENVO:00002010), including plankton (ENVO:xxxxxxxx)" | depth 5 m
AAAATCAAGTACGTTTCCGCTTTTCAAAGGAATAGGAACTCCAGAAGCAGTTCCGTCTTCTGTTAGAAACACACCCATAACAGCATCAGCTGATGTTGTAGTAATTGGTGAACTACCTGTTGTACAATCTATTTGGTAAGTACCAGTAGTTAAAACTGGTGTAAGAATTGTTTCATTAATATCTGTTGCTTGTAAACTTGCTTCATAGTTAAATTGTATAGGATTATTATTTGAGTCAACTAAATCATAACCCTCAAAATAATTCCCATACATTAGTCTGTTACCCATAACAGTTTGAGCTTTGGCTAATAAAGGAACGTTATCATAGAGTCTTAAAATTTCTGAATCTGGTAGTATGGTAAATATTTTGCTATTGTCAAAAATAAAAGTTTCATCATTGTTGTCACCCAAACCTAATTCTGCCTTATTGAACGATTCGATAATTTTTACTATGTTGTTTGTTGATTCTTTAAATAACAATTGTATTTCAGTTACTAAAGAACCGCCAGTGTTATATGTAATTTCTGCTGTGTTAAAAGCATTTATCATTCCTTCATTTAAGCCACTGTCAAGACTTAAATTAAATTGTTCAGGAGTAAATGCTGGTAAAGAAAATTGTGATGTAGCAGAGTATTCATTGTTTGCATATTTATATCTATACGCAAAACAAATAAATCTTTCATCTAGATATGTTTCACTTTGTGTAGTGTTAAATAATCTAATTGCTGGAGCAGCAACAGGAGGTTTTTTAACAACCAATATACTTTCTGCGGAAAACTGGTCAATATTACCAATAGGGTCAGGATAGTTTTTATCTACATCAATGAATCTTGGCGGGTTCAAATTGTCAGTAAAAAACAATAAGTTTTCTACTTTATTTATTCCGTTAATTAAATGAGTGTCACTAAAATTTAAAGTTGTTTGTACACCACCGCCATCATCAATACTAACAACGTGGTTAGTTACGACTTGTGTGAATTTATTATAAGACACTATCATATCAAGTTTGGTCGTAGCTCCAATACTAACTAAATCTGCGTGAACAAACCAGTAGATAGTTTCATTAGCTTCATCAGCAAACGCACCTATACATTGCCATGCGTGGCTTGTGCCAGAGGGAAACTCGGGTGTAACTAAAAGCGTGTTACCCTTTGAGTTTTCAACTGAACCTATTTCTGAGTTTTCAGTTGAACCAAGTCTTACATTTAAAGCATCAATATATTCGCCTTGAGGAACTAATCGTTCATCAACGCTTTTATTCATTCTGCCTTGTATAAAATTTCTTGTTGTTTTAGCCATGTTATTTTATCCACTTGTCTTTACCTCTCATGTTCATTAATAGCCTGCCTGGGTGAATGTTGCTCAGTCTTATCTTGGCATTTCGTAACAAAGCTGCTTTGTTTTTTCGAGCTCTGTTTACAATATATTCTTGAACACCGATTTTAGCATTTAATATTGCATACTGTATGTAAGCATAAACATATTCTTCAAACAGCTTGTTTACCGTTACATCTGCATCAATACCACCCTCCATACCATCGGATATGTATTCTAAAATACAAAGTTCTTCTTTTATGTTTGAACTAAAAGTAATAGTACCCGCTTTTTTATTAATGTTAAAAGTAGGATTAGCATTGGCTGTTTCTGTATTCAAACCATAATGCCCTCCTATAGGAAAATCAAAGTACCAACATCCATTATAATTCCAACCCATCAGTCCATCAAAAGCATGTCCTTGATTTAAGTACATGGTCTTATCTGTTCCTTTTAATCTGTCTACATCTATGGTAGCAAATTCAGGTTGTAATATATTACCGAATTGGTCAAATAAAATATTGTTATCACTATCTTGTAAATATCCAGCCGCACTATTAATTTGTATGTTTTCAGTCAATGGTCTTAAAACTCCATCTTTATACATAGATACACGAACCCAATTGACATAATCAGGCGGAAGAACAAATCGTAAATCTTCTCCCACGTTTAACTCTAATGCTTTTACCTCTTTGAATGCATCATAATTTAATTCTTGTATAGCACGTTTTGCATGGAATCTAATTTTATATCTTTCTTCGTTATTGACTAAAGAATGGTTTCCATCATACATTAATAAAAAGTTAGTAATGATGTCGTCAAGACTCACGAACTGATAATTACCCCAATTTGCATCTTGTGGTGAATTTCCTGAATTTGTGTAATATTGGTATCCGTTTAAATAAGACATTATTTTTCTGAGCTTTCTTGGTTAATTTCTGCTGTGTTTGCATACTGTACAACAGAGGCTTCTCTGATTGAAACACCTGCATACTGTAATATTTTCATTGTTAAATCTGTTTCATAATCATTTGATAACTCAAAATCTTGAAACGCTGAGTTACTTCCATCAAATACTGGCTCTCCTCCCGTAATTTGTAAGAACGTCCAAACAGGGTCAAGTGGATAGCGTATGTATTGTGCTTGTACTTGTCCATTTTGATTTATTGTATTAGGAAATACTGTCATTGAACTTCCCTCTGTAGTGTAAGCTGGATAAGTAGTAGTTGGTGCTGTTAAATAAGAATTATTAAGTAATGTGATTTTAGAATGACTGACACGTTCTGCTTCACCTGTAAAAGCAGCAGCTGTATCAAAACACAATACTTTATTAATTAAATAATAATCAGCTGGCATAGTATATACATTTGTACCTGGAGCAGGGTTTGCTAAAGTTGCTGTTGTTGAAAACAAATCTATTACCTCTTGTATGCCTTTAGATATATTTGCATATCCTGTACCTGATTGTCTTACGTTTTCTTTTACAATTTGATAATTGTATTCATAAAACAAATCTTCAAACAAATCTAGTTGTGCTTGCTTTGCGTATAAATTAAAATCGCTAGGCGAAAGATAGCCGTAGTTATTTTTATTAAGAACAGCTAATACAGTATTTCTAACAGAGTTAATCATATTATATTCTTTCTACAAAGATAAGTAAAAAAAAAGAGGTTACTTTTTTTTAGTAACCTCTCTTAATCTTGGGGAGTTTAAGTTATTTTATGGTGCGATTTTCTCTACACTTAAAATTTTATAAGCTTTACTCGCTACACCTGCTGAAGTCATTTTATCTTCCCACTTAGCACTTGCATTTGGCCATGTTTGATGATATAAATTTTCAACCGCTGCATTATATCCGTTCATCATATCAGCAGAGACATCATTAGCTCCATTATTAGCAAATACAAATTGTACTTGTAATTGAGGATTATCTCTGTTATATAACAAGTTTAATTTAAGATTTGCTGCGTCAGGAGTGTTTTCTCTAGCTGTAATTACATCTGAAACACCTACCATTTTGTTGTCAACTACTGTGTTAGAGTATATATAATAATCTCCTTGAGCTACAACTCCAGTACCCTGCCCAGCTGTAGCACCTTTTGGTGTTAAAGCAAGCTCAGTGTTACTAGTTATTCCAGCTATTTGATATAAGTGTGGTGACGCTTGTGGCGTACCATTCACTGCATATACATAAACCCAGTCACCAACAGCAACGCTAGTCGTAAATGTTTGTCCTGAGTCATTTAATACATTTGGCCCATTACCAGAGGCGGTGCCATCATCTGTAGCTTGGCTACTAATAAGTTGTCTTGCTACATCTACTTCTAAGAATTTTTCCATTTTCATATACATTTTAAGCTGTTGTTATTGAATCAACATATCCATCTTTTTTAGCTAAATAAGGATAACATACATTTGTCCAGCCAGTTGCTAAAGCTGCTTTTACTGCATCTTGAACAGAATTCTGTAATGCAGGGAATGCTTCACCATTAGGCCAAGTTATAGTTGTTATTCTCCCACCGTTGTAAAAAAGTTTAACAACAGTAGTACTAGTTTGTGAAACTAGTTTTAAATCATGCAAAGCTACCAGCTGCGTTGGGCCTCCAGCACTTGCGACATTTATTTTTAAAAATTTTTCCATAATAAATAATAAAATTAGGTTAATATTAGTTTTGTCCTACAGATAGCCAAACTGCTTGTGCACCTGATGCGGCAACAAATGAACAGTCAACTACACGGTCAACTTCTCTCCAGTCAGTAGAAAGGGCTTCTTCTACAGCACTGTTTATAAGACTTCTTGGTTCAACATTTCCTGATGCCACAGCTGAATGCTCAATATCTATAGACCTTGCATTTCCATAAAAGATTCTTACAACTGTAGTTGAGTTTTGTTCTATTCCTTTAATGTCGTTGCATGAAATCATAAAATTTCCAGCGTTTGCTGAGTTCATTTTTACTGTAAAATATTTTTCCATAATGAATAATAAAATTAGGTTAATAAAGTACAAAGATAACTAAAAAAAAAGAGACTGTTTTAAGCAGTCTCTCTTTGAAAATGTGTGCCCACACATCGATTATTTAATAGCTTTTAAAAACTTTAATGTATCAATACCTTCGTCAGATTTAAGGTAGTGTGCAATCATTTCATTTCTGTCTTCACCAAAAGGAACAGTCATCATACGTTTTTTATTACTCTTAGTGTTAAAGTGAACATTTTGTTTTTTCATCATTAACTTTCCTTCATCAAAAAAACTTTGAACCTCTGCCATTAATTTAAGCATAGGGTCATTCAGAACGTTTAAAAAGTTTTCAGGTTCATTTTTAGCATATACTAATACGTCTCTTTTTAATTCAGCTGTAGTAATTTTGCTTACATCAACATTGAAAAGAACACGAGAAACAGTTTCTAGCTGAGGTATAGATAAAGTTTTAGCTTCTACTAATGCATCTACTTGTGCATTCAATACTTCCACTTCTTGCTGTGCATCCATCTCTGTATCAACCTTACGATATATTTTATTATAGCCAGGGTGAAATTCTAAAAATTGTTGTAATACTGGATTAGTTTTTGGAACCACTAACATTCCATCTTCAAAAACAATTGGTTTTAAAGTTTTATTACCATCTTGCTCATCAACAAATATTGATTTTTGATTGCTAGCGTAGCACAATTCTCGATTGAGTTGTTTTTCTTCGTCCCAATAAAGTAAACTGTTTCTTTTATTGTGATGAGACGCTAACATAAAGGATAACGGTGTTTCACCGTTTGTTAAGACATATGTCTCTGTTTTATAAGTTTTTTTATTTTTCATTTTATTAAATTTTATTAGATTAAAAAAAAGGGAGGAGCGAACCCCTCCCCTTAATATTTATCTTCTTATGACTTAAATAAGAAGAAGTTATTTGCACCCATAGTACATACACATCTTTCAGATAAGAAGTTTACTGACATCACATCAATGTCTGATGTCATTGCTCCTCCTGCTCCTCCAGTAATCCATGTTTTATATCTTCTGTCTTCAGTTTCTGAAGCTCTATATCTAACATGTAAAAATGGTCTCTTAGCATTTCTACCTAAAATTTGGTCGTATACAGTTGTTGAACCTGCTGGTACCATCAATCCATTGATTGCTCCACCAACTAGTCCACCTCTCATTGTTGGGTCATTTAGATATTTCCAGTCAGACTTGTAGAAGTCATATCCTCTACGGAAACCTCTGAAACCTAAATTTAACGCCATTTCTTCGTCATTGTCAAATAGACCATAAGAAGAACCACCGTTACCATATGAGTTTTGTGAAGCTAACATATCATCAATGTCAAAACCAAACTGTCTGTTCAAGAATAATACATTTTCTTCAATAGAACCTTGCTTATCTAATCTTTCGATAATTTCATCAAAATCAGATAAAACAGTTGGGTTACCACCTGACCATACGTTTCCTCTTGTTCCAACAACATGGAAGATACCATCAGTACCTTTGTTACCTGAGATACCTGCATTATTTGCATCTGCACCAGAACCTGCTTCCGCTGGAACTGCTTCTACCATAGCTGTTTCTAGATAATCGTCAAAACGTAATCTAGTGTCGTGCTCAGACTTTAGATACCATAGATACCCATTAGCTCCGTCTTCACCTGAAATTTCAACCCAACCAATTTGAGCCATATCCGAACCGTTCACTTTGTAAGTATCTTTTAAGATAATTGGTGAACAACTGAATATAGTGTCATCAGAGATTAAAGTTTCTGGCATTCCAACTTGACCTTTTTTAAATTCTGAACCATAAATAAATACATCACAAGCAACACCTGCTCCCATAGTTTGACCACCTGCTTCGTAATAAGCAACGTCAAAAGTTCTGTTAGCATAGTTTACAGCTGTTACAACAGCTTTGTTGCTAAATGTAGAACCTGGAGTTGCATCAGAAATCATAACTGTGTGTCCAATTCTAATTGCAATACCACCTGCTACACCTGTTTGAGGCTGAGTAGCTGGTACTATTTGAGCTGCTGGTACAGTCCATGTAGCAGTGTTTTGAGCTGCTGCTGCACCAGAAGTTACTCCTGTATATTTTACGTGTAATCTACCTTGCTCCGCCCAGATTACTTTATCTGAGTTAGAAGGCATTTCTGCTCCCACCATTCTTAAGAATGATGAAATCGTTCTGTTACCATAACGCTCGAATTCTTTTTCATACGTATCTGGTAGATAAGTACTTAAGAAATCGAAGTTATTGATATAATTAGTGGTTGTTGTAATCTGTTGAGCACTTGGCTGCAACTGAAAATTTAACAAGCCACCTGTTTCAATACTTCCTGGCATAATTTTTAATTTTTTTTAAGTTTAATAAATCATTTTCTCATTCGTGAACTCCTAATTGTAAGTCTGTTTCCAGAATCACTATTAAGACTTCTAATTTGCGTTCCCCCTTTTTGTACAACTTCTGGTGCTGAACGTAACTTCATATTTATATTTTTAGTTTTACGTGCATCACTTTCTATTGCTTCAGCTTTACCCTGCTCATAAAAGAACTGAGCAAACTTTTCAGGGTTCATCGCTAATGATAACGCTCTATGATACCCAGGAGCATCTGCCATCAAACCATCTTCACCTATATATTTATCAACAAAGTTCATAATATTAGATTGAGATTTTTTTAATTCTTCAGTCTCACCTGGATTATACATTACGCTATTTTCACCTATCTTAAACTCAAAACCTTTGAATTCGTTGGAAAACACCTCATCTGTTTTTTTCGCAAACCAGTCATACTTTCTTTTTTGTAGTTCCTGTTGCGTCTTCGCATCATCAACATATTGTCTATACTGTTTCAATTCTTCAGCTTCCTTGCTAGATAAAGCATCCTTACTTGACTCAAGAGGTTGCTTGTACTTATCTTTCAGGTCATTGAAGTATTTCTTAGCTTCAACAATTTTTCTTTTCTTTGCTAACTTTCTTTTTTTAATTGTTTTTTCATCATCAATTTCAGAATCATATGCATAATCATCCATCAATGCTTCTACATCTTCTTCATCAACTGCTTCTTCACTGTTTAAAAAATATTCAGTCAACAACACATCAGGATTCATTTCATCGAAGTCACGATTCAGCTTTGCATAATCTTGAATTCCACGTCCTGTTTCCTTCTTATATTTAAAATACGCAGCGACATCTTCAGGTAAATCTTCCTTCTCCTCTCGCTTTGCCATCAAATCATCAAAAGATTCAATAGGCTTATCGTATCTATTTCTTAAATATTCAAGAACATCTTTTTCATCTAAAGATTTTTTTTCTTCAACAACAGGTTTTTCTTCAACCTTTGCAGGTTCAGATGAAACAGCTTCTTGAACTGTTTGTTTTTCTTCGTTTTCTTTAAGTAGTTTTTCTTCTACTTGAGCAGGAGATTTTTCTTCCCCTGTTACTTCTCTAACTTTTAATTCCATTTAATTTAATTTTTTACAAAGTTAATAATTAATTTTATGCTTATTTAAGCTTATCTAGGCTCAAACTCAGCTAAGTCAAAACCATCTAAACTGTCTTCATTAGACTCAAATCTTTGTGGAGGTAAATTGTTTTTCCTTTGATTTATGAGTCTTGATTGTTCAGAATTAGCTTGACTTATTCTTTTGGCTTTTGCGTTTTCTCTTTGAAGTTCTCTTTGCTTCAAACCTCTTTCGCTTATGTCTCTAAGCTGTTGGTTGTAACCAAACTCTTTCTCCATCAATGTGCCTTTTAGTTGAGCCTCTGCATTAAGTCTTTCTATTTCAAAAGCAACTTTAGCTTGTTCCAACTGCATTTTTGCCTGACTTTCAGCTTGTATTTTTTCCATAGCAGTTTGAGCAGCCATTTGCTGTGATTGCATTTGAAGCTGTCCTTGTTGCTGTTGTTTCTGTAATTCAAACTGTCTGTCTTTTTCTTCTTTGGTTTTACGCTTCATTTTTAAAAGCTGATTGGCCAGCTTTAAATTATGAATCTCTCTTATATCTATTGCGTCCTCTAAATTAATATCTCCTTTTTGTAAAGCCATTTGAATGTTTTGTTCAAGCTGTGCTTTTTCTTCAGCATCAGGAGTAACTTCAATAAATATCCCAAAATCATAAATATATAAATCATTCATTTCTTCCAAAATGCTAACATTATATTTTCCTATTTGATTTGCGAATTCATCTCTAAACTCAGCATACTCAAGTATATCAGCCATTCGATAAGAAAGACCCTCCGCTAGTGTTCTGAAAATATATAAAGAGCCATCTAATATATGTCTTGTGGCTGTATTGGAATTTAGAGCTGCAAGTTTTTGTATTCCAACTAGAGCATTCGGGTCAGGTGTACTGCCATCTTTAGCTTCACTTAATCCTGTTACTTGTCTTATCATATTAATATAGTTGTTCATATTAGTGATAAGCATTTGTGTTTTACTTGCTCCAGAATTTGATGTAAGTTGTGTAATAGGAACTTTACCTTGATTAAAGTCTCCTTCTTGAGTGTAACTTCTACCAACAACACTACCCGTTTGAAAATATAATCTCAAAGCATCCTCTGGATTATAAGCGTTACCCGTTCCTAAATCAACCTCATTCAATCCATCTGCGTCAATATAGACACCATCAGGCACAACTCTTGATATAACTTGTTGTAGTTTTAAATGAGTAAGCTGAATCAAATCTGCAAATGGAATCATTCTTCTAGTCAAAGATTCGATTCTACCTTTATACATTCTAGGAGAAGTAGTAACATAATTTGGTAATGCAGCTTGCGATGCTGACTTTGGTCTTACCATATTTTCCATCAACTCCCATTTTAACATAATGTTAGTACCCATAACCATAATACCATCATACCATACATCTATAGTTTTAGATATTCTTTTGAAGTTGTTTTCCTCCATCATTTCTTCTGGTGGGTTGAAACTATCATCTTTTTCTATAATTTTTGTAGCACCATTTTCATTTACTTTTTTCTTATAAACATACTTCTTAGTGGTTTTATAATTAAAATAAAGTAAAGTTACCGTGTCTTTATAGAATACATTGTTTTCGTAATATTGAGAAAGGTTAAAATAATCATACCACATTTGGCTGTACTGTGATATTTCTTTCAAATCATCTTCGGTTAAAGACTGGTCAATTTTCATTAACTCAGTAATAGCAACAGTTTTTATTTCACCCCAATAAAAACAATCTTTATATTGTGGGTCTTCGGTATAACTGTGAATTAAGTTTGCAGGGTCAACATATTTTATTTCTACTCCAGCACCTGGTAAGAACTCGTGTTTAGCAGATGCCATACCCAAAACAGTTAAATCATAATCTAATCTTCTTCTTATATCATCATAATGATTTTCTGCAAAAATTGTATCTATTCCTTCTTCTTCTGCAATCTCAATAGCTGGTTTATAATTCAGCTGCATATAGAGTGCTAGTTCTTCATCGGTGTTTGGTAAATCATCAGGAGACATTGTAAATGGATTAGCACCTGTACCCTCTTGAATTTTTGTCAACAATTCTTTTGAAACCATTTGTGCTTCTACCATATCCTGAAAAGCACTTCGCTTTGATTGTGATAATGCATCTTGAGCATATGCGTTTACTTTGAACATTCTATCGTTCATACCATTAACGACTAAATCTACAAACTTTGGTATTATAGGTATAATACTCCAATCCAGATTTAAATACGATAAATCTCCGTCAACTGCTAATTCATTTTTATATTTGGCTATTGGTTGTTCGCCTCTTGCATACAACCTCAATCTGTTAAAGTCTTGCCATCGACTATAGTATCTACACGAAGATGAATCTTTTCTAAACCACTCGTACTGTATGGCTTGTCCAATCATCAGACCATACTCCTCAGTTGCTTTTTCAGCATCTGACACATACTGGCTAGGGAACCCTACGTTAGATATATCTATTTTTATATCTTTCATTTATTGTACTAATTCACTATATATTCCACTATTAGCATATCTTGCAAAGTTAATGCTTATTTTTGATTGTTTTTTAACAGGTGTATACAAGTGTTTTTGATTTGCCATAATGGCTAAACCCGAGCTAATTGATGCGTCAAATTTAGTTCGATTATTTATATCAAACTTAGCCCAGTCTTCTAAAGTCCTGGTAAAAATCATATCTCCCATTTCATCTTTACTTCTAAAGTTACCTTGTAAATCAAGACCAACATGCTTTTCAATATACGACTCTATTGCCGCTGCATGAGATTGTTTTACATCTTCACTTGAATTAGGTATGCCTCCTAATTCTTTTTCTGTCTTTGAAAGTTTGTTGTATGTTTTATCTGGTCTATTAAGACTAAAACCTCTGTAACCTCTATTTTTAAAATGATATAGTAATCTAGGTTTATTGTTTTCGCACAAAAGAGGCATACCATAAAATACGCATGCCATCAATACTTCTTCAAAAAATATTTCAGCAGTTTGTGGTCTAGCAACATATTCTAAAAAAAATGTATTACTTGGAGCTTTATCCATGTTAAACTTTGTCATACCATGCAAAGCTCCATTTGACCCTTTACCTCCAACAGTTCCAGATATATCATAGCTATCACAACCAAACGAACCAATGTGTTCATTTCCAGGATAATATATTCCATTCTTTTTTAAAACCCTGTTTCTTAAATTTTTTTCAGGTATCCAGGATAATTTAAACCTACCTCTTGTATCAGGACTAAAAACAACCTCAGTATCTTTAACACCATTTTTCCATCTAAAATTACCTACACTAATATGCTGGTCTATCAATAGAGAATCATTATAATCTATTTGTTGATATATTTTAGT
>TARA_R100000697_G_scaffold928_3_pt1 | contig 11109 bp, 12 predicted proteins | sample TARA_R100000697 | Tara Oceans TARA_R100000697 (sample SAMEA2622788) | marine metagenome | biome: marine biome (ENVO:00000447); feature: surface water layer (ENVO:00002042); material: "saline water (ENVO:00002010), including plankton (ENVO:xxxxxxxx)" | depth 5 m
GGTGGCAGTCATCTGCACAGGGGCTTCGAGCAAGAACTCAACGACGGCCACAACGCGTTGGGCAAAGCGACGCTTGGCCTTGGGTGTGTGACCGACCTTGAAGGTGGCCTGCAGACGCTCCTCGATGTCGCGGAGGTCGATGGTTGACTTGCCGACCTTGAACTTCAAGAGCACAGGGTGCGACAGGTTGGTGAATCTTGCTCCTGTCTCCTTCTGCAAGGACAGGTAGCGGAACAAGCGGTTGAGCATCGTGCCGATGACGAGGTCACGGCCTTGCTTGTTGTTAGCGTCGAGGTCGTAGCTGAACTCGAAGCGGTTAGACAATGCGACTTCGTGGTTGTCGCGGGTAGTAGTGTATGCCTGAATGGCGGTTGCAGTAAACAACATAGTAATTGAATTGTGTGCCGAAGCACGGGTTAGAACAACGGGGGGGAGTCGAACCCCCACCACCTACCGAGGTGGAACGCCTGTTCCGTTGCTACGCCACGGCGGGCGGATAGCCCCGCAATCCCAAGCTGGCTTGTATCGTGGCGGTGTAGTCAATAGTGTTTGCATTACTTCTTCCCCCATCCCAACTCCGATGGCCACGTAGTGTGGCGGGTTTTGTCGGCCCGAGTGGTAGGTAGTTTCAATACGTCAAAGAACTGCGCTCTGCGGTGAGTGGTGTTTGCCCACCCTGCGTTCTGCATACAGGGTGCGAGGTTCGCTCCGTGGAGCGGGTCGTTTAGTCAGCGACAGGCAGTACGTCAATAGTCCGCAGTGCGGGGTTGCCATTGCAACACGAGAGCCATAGTACTATAGGGGGCTGACTTGTCAAGCGGTTTTTGCAAGTTTTTTTTCAATGCCTGTATTTCATCGACGAACAACCAAATAGCTTCGACGAACGACTTGGACCCACAGTGAAATTTTAACATTTATGTGTTTGCACAGGTCAGAAAAATGTTGTAGACGCGCGTATCAACCTCCGTGCCAACCCCGTTTGTGGGGTCAGTTTAGGGTCGCTCAGTTCCGACGATGTGGTTGTCCCACCTCCCCCCAAAAGGGTCTGCTCAGACCAATCCATCTATGGTGTGGTACGGGAGCAAAAACGCTGAAAGTTTGACGCAACGACACGGCAATATGCTACCCCCCCATCGCGCAGAATCGACTTCGGGCTGACGTGACGCGCGTGTACATATAGACATAATCCCCACCCCACACATTTCTCAGGACTTTTCCGGGGGACATGTATGTGTTTCCTTTTTTTGGAGTGCTGTACTCCCGGCAGGGCTCGAACCTGCAACCTACAGCTTAGAAGGCTGTCGCTCTATCCAGTTGAGCTACGAGAGCATATCGTTTGAATCAAAGGTACTTACAAGTTCTCGAGTAAACAAGCTGTTCAGGACTTGACTTTTTAATTTTTTTCCCGTAACTTTGCTAAGTCGCTAGGCACTCACGACAACGTCAGTCACGCCCTTCGACCCTATGGGAGTTCGGGTCTCGGACGCTACTCAGTCTGAACAAATGCTGCGTGAAACAAAACTATCGTAGTCGTACTCGTTAAGTGCCGTATCCGGGTTAGCTGTACCCAAAGTTGTAGTATATTTACAGCCATGAATCTACCAACACTAGACCCTGATTTCTTGGAGGTGTTGATGACAGCATCAAAAAAACAAAAGAACAATAGCTCTGCTCGGGCGCGTCGTCGTGCTATGGAGAGAGCTTTGAACAAACACTACGGCAATGCGAGCAGTAAAACGAGACGAGAAGACGGGGCTTCCTGAGAAGTATCTGTCTGGTTCAAAGAATCGGGAGGCAAGAGCTAAATCCATTAAGGAGGGCCAGAAGGCTTACAAGGAAGGAAGGCGACTCCCCGACAGCTATTTTAAAGAAAGACAAGAGTTCAAAAAAGGTGGCAAGGTAAAGACGGGCAAGGGTGCCAAGGAAGGCAGGAAGCCTTTGAGCGCATCTACCATTGCCTCTCTCAAGAAGAAGGCCAAGTCATCAGGTAAGTCTTTGTCTACACTCAAGAAGGTTTACCGAAGAGGTCAGGGAGCGTATCTGTCTAGTGGCTCAAGACCCAAGACAAGTATGGCTGCATGGGCGATGGGGAGAGTGAACAGCTTCATCAGAGGCTCGAAAAAGCACGATACAGACTTGCGATAATTTTATTAGATTTGTAATCTCAACAAGAACGATATGCCAACAGCAAAAAAGAAACCCAAGACTTACAATACTTACGCCGCTGGCGGTAAGGTTAACGCTATGACTTTTGACCAAGTCAAGGAGGGTATGGCTAACGGAACTGTCAAGCTCGCAAAGAAGTCTTTCGCCTACGGAGGTAAAATGTACAATCAAGGTGGTAAGCCAGACTTTATCGACATTGATGGTGACGGCAACAAGACCGAGCTCATGAAGGACGCGGCTAAGGACGCAAAGACTCCAAGTGGCGAGAAGGGTATGATGGTTAAGAAGGCAGATAAGGGTATGATGGTGAAGGGAGTAGATGTTAGCGGTCTTACCAAGAGACAGCAGAAAACCATGAAGAAGCACTCTAAGCATCACACAAAGAAGCACCTTCAGGAGATGACTAACGCAATGCTTAAGGGCTCGTCCTTTACAGCGTCACACAAAGCAGCACAGAAGAAGGTTGGTTCATGAGGGACATGCACTTACAGGTACTCAGGTTTTCGGATAGCGGAGACTCGACCAATGGTATTTTGGTTGAGCTTTTCCCTGACGGACGTGAGTTTTTGTGCTATACCCTAGAAGACGAAGAGAGAAAAAGAAAGAGGAGAAAAGAAACAAGAATACCAGAGGGGACTTACGACATTACACTTCGCACCGAGGGCGGGTTTGACGCCAAGTACTCCGAGCGTTTTCCCGATATCCATGAGGGCATGCTGTGGGTGCGAGACGTTCCTAACTTTGAATACATCCTTATCCACTGTGGCAACACAGACGAGCACACAGCAGGATGTCTTCTACTTGGTGACAGCCAAGAGAACAACCAGCTCTTGGATGATGGGTTTATTGGAAAATCAACACAAGCTTACAAACGTGTCTACCCAAAAATTTTGAAGGCACTTAATGACGGAAGGAATGTTCGCATCGAGTACGTCGACCTTAATGATGTTATCATCGCAAAACTGAACTTATGAGAACTAAGAAGATGCAAGAGGGCGGTATGCCCGCAATGAACAAGATGGCTCAGCGCAAGGCGATGACCCAGAAAGCAGCAGCAGGTAGAAGCGGAACCTTCCGCGACCCAGAGCACGGTGGACCATCCATGCCACTGGCAGCAGATGTAGAGCGCAAGTTTACTGGCACAACAGTGACAGGTGACCCATACACTGCTGACCAGCCAACAATCACTCCCGGTGTAATTGAAAGCTACACGGTAACTACTGACGACGACGGGGTGCAGACTCAGACTGCAAACTACGGCGACCCCACCATTGACCCGGGAACTCCCGGCGCTACCATTTCAGGCTCAGGTGCTGACCCGCTGCAGACTGGTGAGGAGGGCATGATGCTCAAGAAGAAAGATATGAAGGCTGAGAAGGGCATGATGATGAAGAAGTTTCACGAAGGAGGCTTTTCGGTCATGGACCCCGCTGACTTTGTTAAAATGTTGCGAGACAACAGAAAGAAGTAAGCCATGAAGCTGAAGAAGCTATCGGCGACCTTCGATGACCGGGAGCACGGCGAGAAGGCTCGCCCACTAGGCCCTGAAGTAAAGAAGCGTGACGTTACGGCAGCTCGTGACGACTACTCTTCCTATCTGCTGTCGAACCAACAGGCGAATCAGCAGCAGGACGACGACGATGTAGTCCCGCCACCAATTCCCGACCCGCCAGTTCAAGAGGCTCCACAGCTTCCAGAATCGTACAGGCAAGCTGTCGATGCGTTTGAAAACGCCATTGCTCTTCAGGGTGGTAACATGGATACGTCCGGTGATGGAGCGCTAGACGTTCTTGACGTCGCAGGTATCATCGACTTTTTCATGACAGTTGTTGCTCAGTCTGTGGAACCGGGTGGCAGCTTATTGGGTCAGCAATTTCAGGGTTTGTTTTGGAACAACGCTGGGCAGATGTCTTTCTTGAACAACGCTGGTCTATTCTTTAACCCGGGTGAAAGCTTTAACGGAACCGCCGCTTACTACGAACCTACAGAAGACGGGATTGGAGAGTCTCTTCTTACTTGGTCAGACTACATGGCTTCCGAGGCTTTTAATGAGGAAAACCTCACTTTGTTCTATCCAATTCCCCTTGACTGGAATAATCCTACCCCCAACCAGTACACCTCCGCATTGCAAGCCGTGTTCGATGCGTATCAAGGCAATGTGCCTGACGACTTCTTCGACACTCTCCTTATGAACCCACAGCCCACCGAGGCTGACCTCGAGGACCTGGGCGCATGGTTCGATGCAAACATGCTGCCAATAATGAACATCTACGCGGATGTTTACATGTCAAATGTTGCAGGAGACCCGCTTGGATACAGCGACACCAACTTCCAAGACATGATGAACTACATCGAGTCTCAGGGCCAAGGCATTGGGAACTTTGATGTATCCATCAACGATACAGACTACAACCCATTCTCTGGAAACATCTTCGATGTAAACAATGACGGCACCTTTAATGGTGCTGACATCGCGGCATGGGCAGACTTTACAGAGATGGTATCTGCTGTCACTAACGGCACGGATATATCTGAGGCGAACAACATCTTTACTCAGGATGACATCGACCAAATCATCGAGTACTACGCTTACTACGGTACAGAAATGGCCGGAGGTAATCTATACTTCAGCACGAACGGTGAGTGGGATGACACGCAGAATCTGTTTAACATTAACAATCCTACAGAGAACCCACCACTTATCTTCAACCTTTTGGACCAAGGAGATGTAGATGCGTACGTCGAAGAGCAAGAGGCTGATGAAATTCTGCAGCTTCAAGAGCTCAACTGGGCCAACCAAAGACCTACTTGGGGTGAGAACTATGGACTCCCCGCTGACCTTCAGTCAGAAACCCCTGATTGGTACATCGCCTTTGCTAATTCATTTTCTACATGGATGAGTAATGGTTACGATGCAAACTATACTCAGGACTCACCTAACTACAACACATGGGCTGGTCAAGGCCCTAACGCTCAAGTAGAAGCATATCAATCTCAGATTGCTAGCTGGATTTCCGCAAACTTTTTTGACCCAGACGGTGACACACAATACAACCCATTAGACCTAGACAATAGCGTTGTAGAATTTTTAATTAACAACCACCCACAGGTAAATCAGCTTTCAGACATTACCCCAGAAGTATTTGGGGAGGCACTCAACATAATGCCACAGCTTCTGAACGAGTGCTCCGACTGGGTAAACAGCGTTGGTGGAATACCTGAATGGGCAAACATTATCGGTCAAGAGAACACTGAACCGTTCAACCATCTAGCTCAAAATGCAGCATTGTTGTTTTTGGCTACTTCATTTGGACATCAAAACTTAAACGCTGACCCAACGGCACAAGGCCCTGATGGGTTTGACTACAGCTATGAATCATTGTTTGAGTATCTAGGATATGACTCCGAACAAGCATCGTCACTTGCAAGCTATGTGCAATCTGAAGATGGATTCGTAGCCGACCAAGCTGCGTTTAGCAACTGGCTTTACACCGGATTCATGGGGCTTGTTGGGTATTTTGACCCAAATACAGGAGAATCAACTATTATGTCTCCGGGGATGGGGGTCATTTGGGCACCAGCTGGTTGGGAGCTGGGAGACGACTACGACGATTACGCCTATTATCAAGGACAGGGTCCTGCCCTTTTTGACGTTCAATTCTACAACTTTGAGTTAGACTTGACGTCAAGTGAGTTCTTGTTTACCTATAATGCCTTCATAGACAGCACTCCGTTTTACACACCACCACCCCCACCAAACCTTTCCATCAACCCATCAGAAGGTGTCGAAGGAATCTATGGTGATGCACCTACGCCGGGTGCAGAGCAAGCGGGTGAGTATATTGACATCCCTGATTTCTTGAATAGAACAGGCGGTATGATTGATTTTGATGGCGACGGAAATGTAGGGTTCGGCGACTTCCTTGCCGTGTACGCATGGATTCTACAGGGAGCGTATAATAACTATAATGGACTTAGCTGGCCTATGGCCTCGTTTTACGCAGGAAACATTGGAATTGGCTGGTCTGCGTTTTATGCCACTCAAAATAATTTCTCAAACCAAGCGTTATACAACCTCACCTCAAGTGATTTGTGGTACGGAGGTTTTATGACTCCGGGCGACCTAGTCCTAAACCAGCAGGGACTGCTTAGCAACTCCCTTTACAGCTACGGCGGACTGAACCCATTTATGTATGAAGGAGCTGAGTTTGGAGAGTCAGGACCTTACACTGGATTCAACCCTGCCTATGCCTTAGCCTACTTCTTGGTCTTCCAATACGCAAACGACTACATCGACTCCGGAGGTCAGACACCTAATTGGTTCACGACACTTATGGAGATGAACCCCAACTCCCCTCTATCTACTGCTGATTGGTTTAATTTAATTGACCCCAACTGGGTAAACATTACCGAAGTATTCAGCGCTAACTCGTTTGCAGGTGACGATGGTGGTAATGGTGGGTTATTTGGAAGTCTTGTTGTACCGCTTCTTCAAGCGATTCTTCCTGACGAAAATGCACTAAACTCTTACTCAGATTTCTACCTGCAGAACGGCATCGACCCAAATGAGTTCTTTGTTCCAGCCGGACCGTACACAGGGCCCGACTCGCTTGTGCCTATTATTGCAGGCGCTGGCTCTCTGGGTGATGGATTAGAAGATGCTCTTGCTGCTGCTTCAAGCGCCAACTTTATTTCTGAGTACGCAATAGCTAACCCGGTGGGAATTGCGGCTATAGACTTTAATGGAGATGGGCAAATCAACACCGCAGAAATTAACCTATACGGTCAGCTTTACCAGATGATTGTTGCTGCCCTACCCGGTGCAGCTGTTGATGGTCAGCTCTCTCTAAATACGTTGGCCATAGAACTTATGGGGCCGGGCGCTTCAACCTTTAGCCTCGTCAACAACTTCGTTACATCTATGATAATGAGCGGTGAAGCTTCAGATGAAGCAGCTGCTTTGTACTCTTTGTTTGGCCCATTTATTCAGCTAGGTGTCTTTGGAGTTGAAACTGATGTTGACATATCAGGGATGACAGATATCTTCATCACTTTTGGCACAACCGTCAATCTAACTACCGCACAGTATTTCGCTCAAATATTTGGTAACCCAAACAACACACAACAGGGGGGATTGATTGGAGTCATTGCAGATTCTTTGATTGAAGGAGCCTACTACATAGGTCCTGACGGAAACTTTATTCAGGTAAACAATATTTACGCTGGACTGCAAGCGCAAGCATTCCACACTGCCAATATTGCTTTTCAACTTAATGGCACAATGCCTCCCCCGGAGCTAGCGTTCTCGGTATTTTTGTACCCACAGCTCCTTGAGTTCATTGAGCAGTTTGACGACCCAGACCTCAACAACGACGGATTTTATACTGAAGCTGACGTAACGTTGTTACTAGAACTACTTCAGTCTGGAGATTTTACTGAGGGAAGCCCTGAGTTTGATGCCTTGGACTTAACAAATGATGGCGATTTAGACGAAAGTGACTTGGTTCAATTCGTCGACTTCTTTGGGTCATTTGCTGGCGATGAAGGCGAATTTCAGTTTGGTCAGTTCGGATACTTTGACGACGGCGTATGGGTTGATTTTGATTACGATGACTTTGACCAAGAAGATTACTTCGGAGATGGATGGTCACCACAAGGGTATGCAGAAACAGGCGAAGCGCCGCCACCAATACCGACAACATGAGACAGATAGGAATTTCAAATTCTGCAAGACGCAGAAGAAGTGCAAAAATTAAAAAGCTTCCGTCACGCATCCAATCATTTGGTAACGTCAACGTATCGGGCGTCACAACTCCAGCCATATCTCTAAGTGGTTCTGTAAGAGCAACTCCTATTTTGCTAATACTTGACCCAAATGACTTTACAGGTTTTGAAAGAGATTTCAGCATAACGAGCGCCACTGTAAACAATCAAACAGATGGCACCAGCGCTTCAGGTCAAACATTTAATTTCACAGCCAATCTAGGCCAAATTGGTTCTGGACACTTTCTTTCAACAGGAAACAATAACTTTGAGTCACTAGTAGGAGCAGGTAGTGGTGACACCATTGTTGTTACAGGAGATTTAACACTTGCAGGGTACGAATCCACAGAGGTTACAGCATCAATCACTTACTAATGGACTATTGGCCAAACAGGATACATTTCAGCTCAGAAGAGATAGTGAAAATGTCAAAAGCACTTCAGGTTGTTTTTACTCAAGAATCCTCTCCTAAGATACACGCTTATTTTTCTCAGTTGATAACTGACAACTCATGAACACTGTAAAGAGGTACAAGAAAGGAGGTCTTAACATCCTTAGCAAAAAGGTTGCCGTAGAGCCTCCCAAGGGTCATTACTGGGTTCAAGAAAGCGGAAGGTACTTTCTAGTAAAAGGAGAGTACAAAAAACAACCGGGGGCTTTGCAAAAGGCAGAGTTCAAGATTGCTTCTCACAAGAAATCTTAATCGCTTCTTCTCCCTCTAGCTTTCGGTAAAACCTCTGCACCAAGTGTCTAGCTTTGGGCGTCAGCCCGTACCTGTGCTTGTAGTTCGTCTTTGCCTCCTCAACAAAGTACATGTCAGCTTCTGAGCCCGTGTCGACGTTGAACCTGCGATGCACCACGTGTATCAATCCCTTCTTCATCATCGGCTGCAGTGTGCGCTCCCTAAACTTTTTGGGAGATGCAAACAGTGACTTTGCGATGTGCGTGGCCGTGAAGAACTCGTAGTCGTAGCCAAATAACATTACCTGCATCTCTACTGGTCTGATGTCGTGATGTTGAGACATATCTGTCTCTGCTAGTCTTAGATACTTGAGGTAGTTCTTGTTTACGTACTTTTCGTGGAGGTATGAGAACTCACGCATTTTGCGCTCAGGTCTGTGTCTCTTCATTTTGAGTATATTTGTGTAGACAAAAAGAACAAGATGGGAACTACACTATCAGGCACTCAAATCAAAACCACCTACGTTGGAATCCTAAAGGCTACTGACAATACTGCTATTAGTGGCACCCTCAAGACAATTACTGACGGCGCTGGTAATGACACAGCTCTTTCTGTCTCTTCGTCTCAGGTAAAGGTAACTAATCTTTTGATTGACTCTCCAGCCAGCTCTTCAGGAGATGAGGTTCTGGTCAGAGATTCCTCTACTGGATTGATTGGCAAGCGTCGCTTTCCGGGCTTTCGTAGTGTTACAACTACTGTTGGCTCTGGCACGACAACCAACGGAACGGGCAGTGCTATTGCAGTAACGATTGCAGACTCTTCGGGAAACTCCGGGTCAGCAAGCTTTCAGACAAATCAAAATATGACGATTCGTGCTACTGGAGGCACGCTCAACTTTAAGTATGACACAAGAGATGTAACTAAGGTTACTTCAACCACAGGACTTACCGCTGCTTCAGAAGGAGGTACTACCGTGTTTTTGGATTGCGCAACTCTTAACGGAGGTACTTTGACATTGCCATCAGCTTCTGAAGGCAGGTTTATTAGAATTAATGTTGATGTTGGTCACACCACTGCGTGTAACATTAACGCTGCATCAGGTGATTATTTCTATGGAGGAATCATCGCCGTGTCTACTACAGACAATAAGACTGCTGTGCAGAGCGTGCCTCGTGCTACTGCTGCTGCATCTGTCGCAAGCTTCAATCAGATTACTCTGGATGAAAACGACGCCACTCTTGGTGGCGCGGAGGGTAGCTACCTCGACCTTACATGCTACGACGATTCTGGGTGGCACGTTCACGGATACCTTATCGGTGCCGCAACGACTCCCTCTTCTATCGCAGCAATCAACGGACAATAATGACAACTATGGACCCCACCCTGAAGGAGCTCTTCATATCAGAAGTAGCCGAAGTCTTGGCACAGCTTGAAGACGTCATAGAGAAGTATCAAGTAAACGAAAGGGTGGCTTACCTCTTTGGTCTCGGGCTTGTTGACGACATCCCAGAAATCGGCCCTGCTTGGCAGGTAGCTAGTAAATGGCATGTAGATGGTTCTGATGAACTTGCCGAGCTATTTTCAGCTATCATGGCTTCTTACGAAAAAGTAACTCAAGATGATGACATCGACATAGATGATATTGACCTAGGCGACCTAGGCTTCAACCTCAACTAAATACAATGGAAAATTTGATTAGAAAAATCGTCATCGGTCCTAATCCGAAGGATGCGATGGCGTACTACGTCGGCATGAAGGCTGGCGCAGGAAAAGTTGTTCTCATAGAGGAGGATGACCGCGCTATGTTTAAGCACAACATTCGTAGGTACAATATTTACACTCAAGACAGTGAATCGTCCTACCTGTGGAAGACTGTGGAGAACACCCCGGTTATTGTTGAATACGATTGTAACTTTGAATGAAAGCGCTGTACCACTTCGTGGTGAAGCTTGATAAGACTCATCACGACACTATCGAACTAGGCAACGGTAAAGAAATTTACGTTGACCCTAAGTGGAAGGAGTTCGAGCGCCGCGTCATGTATGGCGAGGTAACATCAACTCCAGTCAAGTACGACGTGGATGTGAAGCCGGGAGATACCCTGTTCTTTCATCACCACGTGGTTATGTCTGACGCTCTGAAGATTCAGGTGGACGACGAGGACAGGTTTATCGTAGGGTACGACCCAGTAAACACTCTTAGCTGTCACGCTATCGCGTATCGCAGCAAGGATACTGGAAAGCTTCACATGCTCGCGGACTGGGTGTTCCTGCAGCCAATAGAGGAAGAGGAGCCAGAGGAGAGCGAGATTATTATCGTTGACCTCAAGCCCAAGACTCACCTCAAGGCAAAAGTGTTCTGCTGCCCCGAAGATATGATTACTCAGGGCGTCAAGCAAGGAGACATTGTTGGCTTCAAGAAGAACAGAGATTATGAGATGCGATTGGAGGATAACACCACCGTGTTCCGTATGCGCTCAGAAGAAATGATGTATGTCG
>TARA_R100000697_G_scaffold1668_1_pt1 | contig 11061 bp, 4 predicted proteins | sample TARA_R100000697 | Tara Oceans TARA_R100000697 (sample SAMEA2622788) | marine metagenome | biome: marine biome (ENVO:00000447); feature: surface water layer (ENVO:00002042); material: "saline water (ENVO:00002010), including plankton (ENVO:xxxxxxxx)" | depth 5 m
CTGTTTTAGAAATATATGTAAAGCTAATAGAAAAATTTACTTCAGACCCATTTCCTGTATGGTTAGTAAATGTATTAGTGGTGTTGGTTGCCATAGCTTAGAAAAAAGTTTTAAGTGTTTCAGTAGTTTCGTTTTTACGAAGTCCTGATTCCCATAGTAATAGTTTTTGAAACCTCTCATCATATTGTAATTTCTTTTCTTTAGATAGTCCAGTTACTCCTTCTGGTAATCCTTTGCCAGTTATAAATGCTTTTTTAGCTGCTTTTTTATATCTTGTATGTATAGCACTTAGTAATGAACCTAAATCATCTCTTGCTGCATCTATAATATCTACTCTCATACTATCGTTGAAATCAGCATTTAAGTAAAATTCATTACCTGTTAATCTAAATAAATCTCTTCTTTCTTCATTTGAAATAGGTTTACCTCTTTGATTATTTAATGCACCTATTAAATTTAAAAGTCTTGTACCAGCAGGACTTACTAATATTTGATTCATTGCATCATACATTCTTTGCTTTTTACCACCTTCATATAACGGAATAAAAGCAGTTGCAGTTATTAAGTTTTCTAATTCATCCTTATCTAAAAGTATTTGACTACCAAATTTATCTTCTGTTTTAAGTACATCCGTTGGTGGGCTAAACTCTTGACCAACTGCCTGTAAAGCAGTTAAGACTAAATCATTATTTGATAATGACTTTTGTAAATAACCACTTGTAAAAGGACTTAATTCATCTTTACCAAACCCTACAGGTATTTCTATAAACAGTCCTGTTATGTGATGTTGCATTGGTCTTGCTTTAAAATTGCCAAAAGGTGTTTTACCCTTTATTTCATTGATAAATCTTGCCAACATTATCATTGGTGCATACTTAGGACTTGGCTGACCATCTTCTCCAACAAACTCTCCTGATGCTATCTTTCTATCCATTCTGATATTGCCTGACTTGTCTTGATTAAACAAATCTGAGTTGATTGCAGTCTTGACATTTTTTGCTAAACCACTTAGAGGTACAGCTAAAGTTGCAAGTCTGTTCATTAGATAACCATTAAGACTAGATTCGTTTCTCATAACTTGTACTAACTCTGTAATACCTCTTAGGTAAGACTTGTCAGCTAAGTTGTTATACATAGCAGCCATAGCAACCTGATATAAACTATCTTTTTCTAATTGTGCTTCTTCTCCTAATAGACCAGTAACTTTTGCTAAATCTGCTGACGTAGATAAATACATTGCAAAAGGGTCTAACCTTTTATAACTAACATATTTATAAGCTAATTTGCCATCTGCACCTCTTACATATTTTACGTCAGGAAATTCAGGGTGTGGTATTACTTCATAACCTTTACCTTCTAATCCATATTTTTCTATATCTTCCTCTTTAACATGAAGTCTAAAACTATAAGGTAAGAATCCTGTAGCTAATAATTTTTCTCTAGCTGCTTTGTTTGCAGGTAATCCACCTGTTATGGCTACTCTTGCTGTTGGGTCATTAAGACTAAACGCAGCAGTAATTCCTACACCCCAAAACATACCGCCTGTTATTGTTCTACCTTTAGCTATAGCTCTTACACTTGCATCTGAAGATGCTAGTTCTTCTGCTTGTTCTTTTACAAAAGCAAAATTTTCTCTTAGTAATTTACTTTTAGCTAAAACTGGTGTTAATGGATTTGATTTATTAAATTGTTTTAATAAGTTCAGGGGTGTTCTAACAAAAGGAATTATCTGACGTAGCAAAGGCTGATCGTTAACTGCGTCTTGTATAAACTTGCCTGATGTACCTTTCATTAAGTCTTCAGTAAAAGTTGCTTCCTGTGCATATTGTCTAGCTTTTTTATATAACAAAGCATTTTGTTTGGTTAATTTACCAAGCATTGATTCTTTATTTACAACATTAATTATTTTTTTAAACTCACCTTCTATGTATTTATTATATGAATCGTTATTTTTAAATTTCATCTTACTAGCTCTTTCCCAAATCTCTGCCCTAATAAATGCTCTAAAGTTTACTTGCTTAAAAAATTCATCTTCTGCCATAAGAAATCTTTGTGGCAAAGTATAAAAACCATGTATTGCTTTTATTCCAAATCCTCTTTCAGATACATCTATAGCGTTAAGTTTTGACATATCAACAGTCTGGTTAGCAGAGTCAATTATATTTGCATTGTTCATAAATGCTCTTCCTGCCATATACATAGACTCAAGACTTGCAGTAGTTAGGTAATATAAATCTTTTATTGCTCTTTTAATTATTGCTGGATCTCTTTCTGCTACTCCACCAACAACTTTTTGTAATGGTCTTACTGCTGTATTTAAAGCAGTAGAAATCATATTGACCTGATGCGTTATTGGACTAGACAAAATAGAATTTATAAATAATTCATTAGTAATTTTTATAACAGAATTACCTGCTTGTGCTTTTAATATCATCTTTAATGCTTTTGGATTAGTTGCTGCTAAATGTAGTTGTTGAGTAACTTTCATTAACGCTTTAGTATCTCCTGAGTCTGCTAGTTTTAATATCTGATCTACTGTAAAGTTTCCTAGTGGGTCTTCTATATTTGATTTTTCTAATAAGCTATCTGCTGTTTTTAAATCAGTTATTACTCTATCTGCATTGCTTGATTTTAAATAATTATCTAATCCTCTTGGTATATCTCCTGATGTTTTTTGCATTACTGCAAGAGTCTTACCTATCTCACTACCAAAAGCGTTTTTTACATTTAAAGTGTCACTTAAAAATTTAAGAGTAAAAGCAAAATCTTTTTTTAATACATCATATAAATCACCATTCATACTGCCTGACTTGCTAAGTTTTAACATTTCGTGCATTTGACCAGACAAATCTCTTAGTACAATTCCTGACTCTAAAATTAAATCATTCATTGCAATAACACTAGCTTGTAAATCTACTTCTCCACCTGCTCCATACCTTTCTACAAAATCAGATAAAGCATTATAAGTATCTAAAGGCAGTTGTGTTCTAGCCTTTTGAAACATATTATCTAATGATCTTACATTTTTTTTATTAGCTTCTTTAATAACTGCTGCTCTTGCACTTATATATTCAAAGACTGCGTTAGGGTCAGTACGACCTTTCATATCTACAAAAAACTTTGTATATAAATGATGTGCATTAAAGGTTCTTGTTATTTTAGAATTTGCTAGTGGCACTCCAAATAATGATTTACCTTTTCCACCAACTGTATCTATAAAATATTTTTTTAATTTCTTACTTGTTTGTAGGTTTTTTTTATAATTATCAAGACTAACTAAAAGGTTATTATCAACATTATCCATTTCTATTTTGTTTATATCTGCACCATTTTTTTGTATTATGTCGTTTAATTTTGCAATAATAACTGATCTTCGTTTAGGATTTTTCTTCATGTTGTAGAACTGTTCCATTACAAAATCAATTAACTGGTTTCCATTTTTACCTGCTAATTCTTTTGTAATGTCTTTTATACCAAACAATGCTTGCAAACTTTTATCGCCTATACCTTTAACAACCTTACCTGCTACAGGTAAGCCTTTACCTATAAGTCCTTCTCCAACAACTAAACCCTGCATTACTGCTGTTAATCTTCTAGCTGCTTTTTCATATTCGTCTGCATCTTCTTCAGGTACAGTTAAAAAATCTAAAACAGGATTAGCTATATCAAATCTGTTTTCTATAAAATCAAAGAAGTTAGCGTCATAAGGGTCTGTTAATGATGCGTCAACAACACCACCTGCTATTGCGTATCTAAATTTTTTAAGACCTATTTTTTTTAAACTTTTAGCAACAAGTCCTGTTGGTATAATCCATTGACTAATAGCTTTTGATATACCATAAACAGCACCTTCATCATCCTCAAATTCTCCTCCAATAGGACTTTGAAATCCAAAGTTTGTACTACCTTCTTTGTAACCTATTAAATCAAAATCAGCAGGTCTTTCTGAATTATACAGATCGCCCATTACTAAGTCTAAGACATCATCTCCAAACTCATAAAGTTCATTGATGCTTGCTATACGACCATTTATAAGTCCTCTTATAATATCTCCTGTAACTGATTTTTGTAACTTTTTTTTATTTTCCTCCATTTGTTTTTTGGAGTCTGCATACTTCCTTTTATTCTCTGCAAGTTTTTCGTCATACCAATTTTTAAGACCACCAAACCAAGATGTTTCTTCTGTTGCAGGTTTATCTATAGGATTAATATTTTCAGAGTTATTAATTTCTTTAGTTGCTAATTTCTTTGTTTCAGCTTCAACCTTGTTGATTTCTATTTTTTCTTCTTCTTTTTTTGGTAAATCTTTAGTTACGATTTCTGGTTTTTCTTCTTCTACTATTTCGTTAACAACTTTATTGACATCAATATTAACGTCTTCTCCTGTTGACTGTGTTTCAATAATTTCGTTTACTTCTTCAGACATTTAATACAAGGGGGGTTCTCTTTGAGCATCTCTAATGACATCTAAGACAAGTTTAATGTAATCCGAGTCAGTAGCATAGCCATTATCTTTTAATAGTTTAACTGCTTTCTCAACTGTATCTACTGTAGAAATACCTTTTCTGTCTAAATAATTATCATTCCAGAATTTTTTGTAGTGTTCAAGTGATTCTTTTATACTTTCAAAGTTTTTAAAGTGTGCCATCACTCTTACCTTTTTACCATTTATTTCTTCAAATGTAGGTGCTAGTGTTGATTGACCTGCATCTATCTCAGACTGTGTTGCTTTTATACCAAAGTAATTATTTTTACCTGTAACGCTAAGTCCATGATCTGATTCTACAGAGAATTGTGCTGCTACTATTTCAGGAAATTTTATACCAACTTCTTTAGCTAACTTATAGATAACAGGGAAGTTTGCTTCCATACGTTTTATGCCATTAGGTTCTTTATTAATTACTACTTTTGTATCTGTTTGTTCTCCTATCTTTCTACCTTCTAGTGGGAAAGCCATAGCTATAAGACTGCCATCTCTTAGCCCTAAGTTTGGAGTGGAATCAGATCTAACTTCTGATAAATCTTGATTTGGTAAAAATTCACCAGTTGTTGTAACTGGTTCTTTTTCTTTTGTATCTGCTATCTGCTGTGCTTCATTATCACTAAATGAGTCCATTAAATTAACTTTCATATAGTTAGGCATATTTTTATATATTCTGTCATTTGTAGTAAATCCATAAAAACTATCTAGGTAATTATCGAATCGTTTCATAAAATCTTGTCCTGATCCTATAGGTGGTGATACATCACCTGATGCAAATAAATCATTTGGATTAAAATTGTCAGGTGGTATAACTATGTCAGATATAACCTTACTTAAATTTAAACTTTTTGTTGTCTTAACTTTAGTCTCACTTGAGTCGTTTGAATCTTCTACGTTTTCATCAACTGTTTTAGGTATTACTACGTTTGAATCTTCTGGTTTAAAAACTTCTCTACCAAGTATTCTGTTTACTTCTAGTTTGTCTTCTTTGCTTAATTTGTCAAAATCTTCTATTGGCACTTCATCATCTGGTGGTACGACCTGTCCATTGTATTCATTTATAGTCTTAGTAAGACTTGGATAATTCTTTGTAATATCAAATCCTATATCGTTAAAAACTTTTACTAAGTTATATTCTTCTATATCTTCTTTAGATATATCTAGCTGATCTAAAAATTGAGCTAATTGTTCTTTTTGTCCAGAAGTCTGACTACCATCTTCTTTGTAAAACTGATTTATCAAAAACTGTGCGTTTACATCTTCTACAATAAAATCATAACTTAATTCAATATCTTCAAGAGTTGGTTTTGTTCTATTGCCATCTGCACCTATAGTTTGCTTTCCTATGACATTTTTTGTTATATCAAATATTTGTGTCCTAGCTAATCTTCTTTCTTCATTTATATAATCAGGGGATAAAACATTTATAGTTAAATTTTTTGATGTGTCGTCAGAAACAAATTTTTGTATAGCTGTTAATCTGCTTTCCATGGCTTGTCTTAGTTCTTCTCCATAATTGTCAATTTCTTGTAGTGTTGGGTATCTTGGTTTTTCTTCTTCTTCAAATACTCTTTTAGTTACTGAATAATCAACTAATTTAGTTCTTACACTTTCTATAGTTTCGCTTAATTGATCTACTATTTTCATATCTTCATCTCCACCACTTTCAACAATGTTTTTCAAAAACAATGATTTACCTTGTATTATTCTTGTTGCTGTTGCATTAGCATAATTTCTTTCTTCGTTAACTTCTCTATCTATAAGACCAAGAAGTTTATTTTTTCTCTCTTGATCTTTTGGTAACTTCAAAGTATTTTCATACCACGCATCTATTTTGGTATAAGCTAACTTTTCGTTTCTTATCTTCCCTCCTTCTAATTCAAAAAAAAGTTGATTAAAACCTTCTTCACTATAAAGTCTATATGTATCTCTATTGTTCTTTAACCAAGTCAATGCTGTAGGGTCACTTGATGCTATCTCTAATATTTCTTTTCTTTGCTCTTTACTCATATTATTTATCTGTAAAAGTTCTTTCATTTTATTTGTTTTTAAATTCAACTCTCTAGGACTATTTATTTTTTGATTTTGTATTCTTAGTGCATTAATACTTTTTATTGCGGTGTTAATTTGTTTTTCATAATTTTTTTTATTTTGTAAAACATTATTTGTAAAATATTCTGGCTTTCCATTCTTATCTAATACTGGACTTACTACAACTTCTCCATTAACAACCTCTGTTTTTGTTTTTGCTTTTCTTGGAAATAAATTAGGAAACTGTTGTAAGAAATCTATTGCCATATCAAACCTTTCATCTCCCAGTTCCGTCATAGATGCCATCAGTATCCCACGTTCTGTTATAAAAGGAATTAATACCTCGTCATAAAACTTAGATAAATCTTCTCCTTGATATATCTGAGTTATGTTTTCTACAAGATTCTTTATATCATTAGCTTCTTGCTCTAAGTTTGGTTCTCTATTTTCTTTATTAGCAGTAGTAACATTTCTGATATAACTAAAATATACAAGACCTAAATCTTCTTTAACAGTCTTTTTGTATTCTTCTAGCTTATAGAAAGAATGATCTTTGTCGTGATCTTTTGCAAAGTCTTTTACTCCTTCTTCTATCTGTGGCAAAAATGATCTATTGAAATAAAACTCACTTATGTTTGCTGCTTCTACGTTTTTATTTCTGTATTGACCAAGAAAGTTTTGTACTTCAGCACTTTGAAAAGGATATGCTGATAGTGGTTTCATTTCTCCTGTTACGGAGTCGGGTACTCTATACGTCTGATAATCACTTGATATTTCAGATTTAAAATTCTTACCAAGTGTTATAGCTTTAGCTTCTTCGTATGCGTTTTTAAACCATATACTTTTACCTCTAGTTATTTCTATATCCTGTTGATTTTGTGTTTTCTTTAAAGCATTTAAACTTGCAGCGTATTCTTGTGATGTTTCATCTATTTCTACATTTTGAGGAAATAAAAGTTTTTCTACTCTTGTATAATTTCTTGCTGATTTAGCACCTTCAGTTTGTGCTTCTGCAACATCTTCTTCTTTTATATCTTTAATTTTTTTTACTATAAATTTTTGTAGGTTAGGTTCTATAATTTGCAATGCTTGTGCTACTTGAGACAAAGAATCTTGTGTATTAATAGCAGGTTGTGTACTTTGAGAAACAAAAGTATCTCTAGGTGTTGTTGATGATTGAAAACCTGAATAAGTCATTTAAGCATTAGTAAATGTTCTTTGTCCTGCATCTATTCCTAAATACGTTGACAAGCCTGTTGAAGCAACATTAGCAATAGTTGGTAGTAATCCTTGATAGTTTTGCATTGCTTGTGTATATCCTCTATTTTGTATATCCATAGCTTGATTCCTGCGACTATCTCTTTGTGCAACTATAGCAGCAACATCTCTTCCATACTGTGTTTCAGCAGACTCTAAAGATTGTTGAATACCTTCTCTTAAAATAGCTGTTTGTCTTTCTACATCCATCTGTATCAACTGCATCAATCTACCTGATCTGCCCTCTGTAGCAGCTACTTTACCTCTAGCTCGTAATCCTTCAATAGTTTTACCTAATTTTTTTTGTGCTGCATCTGCTTGTCTTTCTAACAGTTGTGAATTAAGTGCTTCTTGTTGTGCTGCAAGAGCAGCATCCGCAGATAAAGCTGTTCTTTCTGCTGCTTGATATGCGTATGAAGCTTGCTGTCTAGCTACTCTATTTTTAGAAGCTGCACTAGCAACACCTGTTACAGCACTTAAAGCTAAAGAAGCATTTAATAAATTACCAGCAACACCAGTTATACCAAATAGACCAGCGACAAAACACATTAGGCTATCCTCATAAACTCATAGAATGGTTTTTTATGTTCTCCATACTCTTCATGATACTTAGTAAATTCAAAGCCTAATGTCTCTAACCATTTCATAGCTTTCTTGTTATCAGCATATACTACATTGTATAAAATTTTATATGATTCCAGCAATTCATCAACCCATTTTCTACCTTGTCTTATTAATTGTATTTTATATTTATCATTACCAAACAATTCTTCTGTTGCAACCATATAAATACAACCATTCTGAGTAACACCACAGATGCCTATAGGATTATCATTATCACCACAGATCGCCATAATTGTTTTACTAGCTAAATAAGAAATTCGTAAAGCTGCATCAGCATCCATATTAGTTTGATATAAAGCTTCTAATCTGTCTATATCTCTCATGTTTTTACTTACATGATTCAAGTCTTTTAGTGTACATTTTCTCATGTGACCCATCTACATTCTCCTGCTCTTCATGTGAAACATAGCTTCGTATTCTGCACTTGCTAAAAGTGTAGGTAAAAAAGTTTTATTCTTTACATCTATATCAACTCTATCTGCTCTACTCATTATTGGCACTCTAAATGTACCTGTCTCTAGGTTTAGTTCTCCTATAGCAGATGAAGCAGCACCTAACAAACGACCACTAAATTTATGTGTACTGGTGTCTCTATTTTCTGGTGTTACTTCTACTTGGAAGAAACCACTTTTTTCAAACTTTATATAAAAATGATGTAGTTGCAGTCTTGAACTAATAATCTCTGCACTATTTTGTTGAGGTGATTCTGTTATTCTTTGCTTACTAAATCTATAGTGCATATCGTATGGTTCTCCTATAATTACTTTTGCATTTCTATAGTCTCCTTCTGCTTCTATAGTTGTTGTACTACCATTAGTTAGATTTGTAGTTTGAATAATAGTTGCTGGTTTTAAAGTTTGTGTAGTGCCATTAGGGTCAACAAAAGTGCTGGTTTCTCCTGATGCAAGATACCTGCCAACTACATTCATCTCTCCTCTTAATCTATAGGGAACTGTAAATGTAGTTTTATTAGTACCTGCATTAAAAGCTATAGAAACTCCTGTACTCCCTTCTGTTACTTTATGATCTAAATGAAATTCAAACTCTGAATTAGTTTCTTTGAAATCAGATTCAAAAGGTAACTTTTCTAAAGTCACCACATTATCTTCTTCTATTACTAAAAACAAATCAGTACCAATAAAATCAATATTTTTTATACGTCTATTTGGATTGATAGTAAAAGTAAACCAACTGTTTAAAACCTTTTGACCTTGCCCTCCAAATAACCATCTATTTATAAATAATTTATTTGGATTATCAGTACCCAAGCAAACTAATATATCTTGATTATTAGAGACTGCCAGCTTAAAAATATTACTTGGTATAAGTCTTGGTACATGAATAGTTATGTTTGCAGCATCTTTCAACGTGACATCTGTTTGAGTTATATATTCTCTTACACCAGCAAAAGTACCTTTCTTAGTTAAGAAATAAATAGAACTACCAGAACCTACAGGAGCAGCATCATCTGAAGATTCAAACTCAGTAGCTACAAGTACGTTAGCTGTAGTAGGTGTTAAGTTATCTGCTGAACTACTTAAAACAAATTGTGTTTGTTCAGAAAATAATATTAATTGTTCTCCCATAGTGACTGCGTGTTTTAAGATCGCAACTTTTGTATGAGAAGCAGCTACATCAATAGGGTGTGAGTCAACTACAGTCAGGACTGTATCAGGAAAAAAGTTAAAGAACTCTGAAACATTAGATAGTATTACGTTGTCATCAGCTAAGAAGCCTAATCTATTTCTAAAGAAAAATACATTGTTTATATTTCTTCCTATAAAAGATGGATCTAAAGCTGACTCTTCATCACCTGCTGTACGTTCTCCCCACTTTGGCAGTTCAAAAGATTGACCACTAACTGTATATGTATCACCATCAACTCTTGCAAATCTAAAGTTACCATCAGCCTGTCTTATCAAGACATGGGGCATAGTTGAATAATTAAATTTAAAAGGTATTCCTGCTTCTATGGTTTCTTCCCATTGCCCTTCTTCAAACGTACCTCCGTTATTAGTTACAAATTTTACATAGTAATTATCAAAGTTAGTGTTTTCATCTCCTTTTACTTCTACTACATAGCCATTAGGTGAAACTGTAGGTAAGTCTGTAAATCTTTGTACTGAGTTTTTTACAACTTGTAGTTGTGTATTACCTTGAGTATCACTGCCATCTATAGAAAAGTCACTGCCATCTGCTTTCTTGACATGAATTACACTACCGTTTCTAGCAATATTAAAACCACTTAGTCCACTACTCAAGCCATTAGCTAAGTCATTAGCGACTTGTGCAGTACTTAAAGAAGAATCGCTGGTTGTGTCATCAGTTACGGTAACTCCATCTACAGTTACAGAATAGACAGTATCATTAGAAACTTGTTTTATAAAAATTACTGCTTGTGTAATATTGCCAGCAGACAAAGTTGTGTCCATTGCAGTTGTAACGCTTGTATTTACAACAAAAGTAAAGTCAGCAATAGTTACAGTCTTAATTTCATTTCTTGGATTTGATGTATTTAAGTATGTCGTGCCATCAGGTTTATTTACAGTCTTTTCTGTACCATTTAACTCATAAACTTTTACATTTCCATTACTAAAAATTGCTACATACTGCTCATTAAGATCTCTATTGATAGTTTGAATATGAACATTACCTAGTGTGCTGGT
>TARA_R100000697_G_scaffold70269_1_pt1 | contig 11033 bp, 19 predicted proteins | sample TARA_R100000697 | Tara Oceans TARA_R100000697 (sample SAMEA2622788) | marine metagenome | biome: marine biome (ENVO:00000447); feature: surface water layer (ENVO:00002042); material: "saline water (ENVO:00002010), including plankton (ENVO:xxxxxxxx)" | depth 5 m
ACCAAACAAACTAATCTATACAAATAAAATGGTATATGCTTTTGTATACCATGAGGCTAATTATGCGTTGTGGGCAAAAAGGGTATCGGAATACATGGGTTTAGAAGAGTGGACTGAAGTTACCTCGTTACTTGATGTACCTTTATTCTCATATATCGAACTTAAAAAGTATGCAGTAGCAGTAGGCTGGACAGAAGAAGATGATAACAATTGGTTAATAGAAAAGAGGTAAAAATGAAAATAGATAAAGCAATATTTATAATACAGGGACAAATACCAGAAAATATGCAATATGAGTTATCTAAAAAAATAGATGAAATTGCCAAGAGTTTTGGATTAGAATCATATTTAGATGATGTATGCGAACATAATAATACTATAACTAGCGAGTGTTCAGATTGTAATGAGCAAGAATTGTATGATTTACTTTTAAGGCCCGTATTAAATAGTATAGTAGATACTTATGTTGGCGGTTGTAATAATAATTTAACTGATTTAATATATGATGTTCATGAGGGCGAAGCAGATTTAACTGATGAATTAGTTGAAAAAATAGAGGCAGATATATTAAGGAGGTTAAGTCTATGAGTGATACTATAAATACTTGGACTTATGTTCATTTTGATAAACAAAACACAGAAAAACATATTAACGAGTTTATAGAAGAAAGTACGGATTGGAATGACGTTAATAATGTTAATGTTATATCTGATACTATAACTTGGAAATATACAGATGAACAAGGTAACAAAGTAACAAAATCTGAATCAAAATATTGTGATACTTATAGAGTATTATTTACTAGAGAAATAATAACTGACACTAAATCATTAATTGAAGAATGTATAAAAGAAGATTGGTTTATATAATAACTAACAGAAAGGAAAGAACAAAATGAGTATAAGCGAAATATCAAAATGGCTAGAAGAAAGTGGATTGGTAGCCATAGCGGGAGAAGACTTAGAACTAATCAAAGATTATATAGATGATAAATGTATAATCATAATACCAAAAAAATATCACAAAGAAGCCAGTTGGGACATGGGTTCAACACACATAGAGGAGGGAAAATAATGGACGCAAGAACTTCATATTTTAGCAGTGAAATTAAAGACTTACACTTTAAGTTTAAATTATTGCGTAATGACCACGAAAAACTTAAAAAGAAACATGAAGAACTACAAAAACAAGTAAAAACCCTTATAGAGGAGGAATAAATGAGAAAACCTGATTACGCAGAGATGAGACACATGTTGTCTTATAGAGAAGCAGAAGACATGACATACAGAGACATACAAGAAATATTATTGTTTGGAACTAAGCCATATGCAGAGATTCCAGATGAAGATATTTTTGATATGTTTGTAGCAACATTTGGTACACACTATATACCAAAGAAAAAAGTAAAGGAGAATAAATGACAGAAATATTACCTTATATCATAATGGGTTTTACTCTTATGACTCTATTAGAATATTTTTATGATAGATATAAAAAATAAATGTTGTTTATTAAACTAAGCATTAATAAAATAAAGAACAATATGTGAGGTAACTATAAAAGTTGCCTCGCATATCAAAGCAAAGGAGATAAATAAATTGATGAGAAATCATGAGAATCAAGAACAGATTAAAACAAAAAAGAACGTAATCATTACAAACATGGATAAGAACTTATGGAATAAATTTAAAGGCACTTGCTACACAAAAGGAATGTCTATGAATCAAGCCATATCAGAACTTATTGAATCGTTTGTTTCTGAAAACTAGGAGAGTAATTGAAAAGTAAATGTCCTGTTGACGTAGAGTCAATCTATAACGACCATATTGTTAGAAAAAACGAAGAGAACTATCAGAAAAGATATGTTGGTAAAGAGCAGTATTATCATGCTTCTGGTACAGGCACTTGTTCAAGAAAATTGTACTACGAGTCTGTTGAACTTGCTCCTACTACAAATCCAGCAAATGAAAAGTCATCTAGAGTTATGCGTTTAGGTACAATTGTACATGATGATTTACAGCAAGCACTTTCCGATACTACTATATATAGTAATACTATAAATAGTAATACTACATATGAAGAATCTATATATAGTAAAGAAAAAGATATATATAATATCCAAAAAGAAAGTTTTAAATATCATATTGAAGGCGAAGTTATTATCGAATCCTTGAACGTCAGAGGGTTTTATGACTTAGTGGCGGTTAGCGAAGTTGATGGTAGTGTTCATTTGATAGATTTTAAAACTATGGCTAGTTATTCTTGGTCAAGAAAGTTTGGATATAAAAATAGAGACCCTTTGGCTTCAGTTCATCAAGAGATGCAACTAGGCACTTATGGGCTAGCAATTAAAGAAAAATTTGGTAGACTTGATAGCATGTGGTTGTACTACTACAACAAAGACAATTCACAGATGAGGTCATACCAAGTTCCAATGGTTATGCTTGATAGAGCAAAAGCCTTTTGGACAAACGTAAACGAAGAACATAAAAAAGGCCTTCCAATGTTTAGAGAAAGATTCAGTCCTGTTGAGGATTGGAATTGCAATTATTGTAGATTTCTAGACCATTGTAAACCGCCTTTTTATAAGAAAAAGTAAAGGAGATAAACGTGAGTGTATTTCAAAAACTAAAAGACGTTGACATCTCTAAATTAGCAGAGCAAAAAGGTAAGTTTGATTACTTGTCTTGGGCGCATGCTGTAAGAGAGGTGTTAAAGGTATTTCCAGAGGCAACTTGGGAAGTACATGAATATGATAATATGCCTTATATGCAAACAAATACAGGCTATTATACCAAAGTAAGTGTAACAATTGAGGGTATTACAAGAACTCAAATTCATCCTGTTCTTGATAATAAAAATCAAACTATTGATGCACCAAATGCTTTTCAGATAAATACATCTATTCAAAGATGTTTGGCAAAAGCAATAGCGCTACATGGGCTTGGTCTTTCATTATTTGCTGGTGAAGATTTACCAGACAATATAACTGACAAGCAAAAGAAAGAAATAACTAAGTTTGCTAATCAAGTTAAAGACGAGGCTGTTAAAAAGTCTATGTTAGATGCTATTGAAAATGGCAAAGTAAACGAATCAAACTATGCAAAAAGTTTGGAACATTGTAAAACAATTATTAAAAATCAAAAAGGAGATAAGTAATGGCTAACGAAACAGCTAAAATGTTTGACGAAATGTTAAACGATACAGAGAGTTTCTTTGTTCCAGGCGAAGAGACAGAAGATTCAAAACCTAAGAACGCACCAAACGTAAGAGGTGAGTTTTATGGTCACATGCAAAACTCATCAAATAGAGAAGTATCATGGACAAAAGATGGTAAAACATTTAAAGCCCTAGTGTACAATTATGAGTTTGTAATTGATGGTAAAAACGAAGAAAATGAATATACAAAAGGTGATAATAAATATTCTGGCAAAGAGTATGTAGGAAGAACATACAGGTCTAATGGTATTTTTAGATTTTTAGAACCTAAAAAAGGTGATGACTTTGTTTCAAATTCTTCTGGCAATAAAAGATACTTTCAATTCTGTGAAACTTTAGGTATAGAGATACCTAGAAAAGTGGTAAAGATGGACGGTCAAGATGTTGAAGTCCAAGTGTTACCTCCACTAAAAGGCACAGATATTGATGGCGCTCCAGCAATTGCAATTATAGATGAAGGTAAATCTTATAAAAATAAAGACGGTCAAGAGAGAACTCCGTATGTTGTTAAGTTTGTTAAAAAATGGGAAGGAGGAGTAAAGAAAGATGCAGACATCCCATTCTAAAAGAAAATACACAAAAGTAGGATGGTCTAGAGAGTTTCTTATCAATACCTTGTATGGTTTTGGTATGAAAGGCAAAAGAATAAGTAGAATTGTTGGTGTTTCACCAGCAACAGTCTACAGACACATTAAACGATAAATAATGTGGGAGATTTTGTATATCGCGAGAATACATAGGTGGTTTGTTATGTGGTCCTCTCTACCACTGTTCTTTTCTACCTTTCAAGTCTCCCACAATTTTAAAAGGAGAATAATATGCAATGTTGGCATTGTAAATCAGAATTAATTTGGAATGGAGACCATACGTATGAAGAGTATAGCAAAGAAGGAGAAGGTGTTGTTAGTAACTTTACTTGTCCAGACTGTGAATCTTATTACGAATGTTATCTGCCACTAGGAGGTCAAAATGATTAATTGGTTAAACTTTATAGTCTACTCATCTATATTTATTTTAGGTGTGGTTTGTTGGGCTTCAATAATTGTTTACGTTGTAGGTTATTTTAGATAGGAGAGGTTATGAAAACTAAAAATCGTATGCACAGTAGAATAAAAAGAATCAGAAGGGAACTACAAAAAAGCCCTAATGGTTGGCCACTTTGTGTAATGGTCGGAGCAGAGTATACATGCACTAGAACTTATAGGAAAATGCGCGATGCGTAGAAATGAAATGCAAGCCTTGATGGGTAGGATAATGGATAAAATATCAGAAACTCGCGATGCAGGTCAAAAAGAATATGCAAGAGATGTAGACAATGTATTTGCTAACTTTGAAAGAGTCGCTTCTTTTTGTGGTGTTAATAGAGAAAAAGCATTACTTACTTATATGATTAAACATGTTGATGGGCTTTGCGCTTACTCAGATGGACATCATTCTCAAAGAGAAGATGTTAGAGGTAGATTAACAGATATTATAGTATATTGTATTTTATTTTGGGGTATGGTTGAAGATAATGAAAGTATGTTAAACGACAAGCATTTTCCAGGATATGAAGACAAACTATAAAAAGTGTAGACATTGTGAAAAAGTTTATAAAACATCCGATTTCCATTGGAAAATTAAAAAGCAAGGCATTAGGTCTAATAAGTGCAAAACTTGCACAAATCAATACTCTAAGGCCCATTATGAACTACATAAGCATAATTACATTGAAAGGTCTAGGGAGAATACTAAAAGGTATAGAAAGGATGCTAGGGACTTAATTTATGAGTTTAAACTTAGTAATCCTTGTTCTTCTTGTGGTGAAACTAATCCTATTGTCTTGGAATTTCATCATCTGGACCCGAAAAAGAAAAGAAATGATGTCTCGAATATGGCAACACATGGATATTCAATCGAAAGCATTGAAAAAGAAATCGAAAAGTGTATCATATTATGTGCAAACTGCCATAGGAGGAAGACAGCAAAAGAACAGAACTGGCACTCTCACAAACTCACAGAAAGGAGTAAACAATGGGAAGAGCAATAGATATGGAAAACGATATATCCAAACTAAAAAAAGAAGTAGAAGATATAAAGAACGTATTGCAAGAAATTTTAAATGAGGTAAAGAAAGATGAAAAGAAAAAAACCAACGTCAAAAGAAGTTCAGACAGTAATAGAAAATCTGATTCTACAGGTGATGAATCTGGAGCAAAAGATACTAAGTCTAAGTAAAGGTTTTATAGAATATATAGAATATAAAAAAGATTCTAAAAAGTTTGACAAATATTTACAAAGAAAGGAGGATAAACTTGATAGACAGAAAGATTCTAGAAAAAATACTAACAGAAAATAGTTGGGGTTTATATTTAAAAGGTAGACCGCTAGAAGAAATAAACACAAATGTTGGTGTGATATATAAGATATGTGAAGTATCAATTGAAAAACTAGTAGAAGGATATAATAGTTATTTAGAAAAAGAAGAATAAAAAAGGAGATAAAATGCAAGAGATAGCTGATGTTGCCACAGAGGATGTGGTATTAGGGAGTGTTATCTTATACCCAAAAGAATACAGTAGAATAGCGCCATATATACCAGATAGAAGAGTTTTTACTCAGATAAAGGCTAAAAACTTATGGGATAAACTAACTGATATGGTGAAAGAGAATAAAACTATAGATTTGCCAATACTTTGTTCATCTCTTACAAGAGAGGATAATTTAAACGGTATAACTACAGGATATTTAGTAGATATAACAACTGATACAGGCAGTTCTGGTATGATAGAGGCTTATGCTCAGATAATTTATGAGAAATATCTACTAAGAAAAATTGTACAGGAGACAGAAAGTATTAGACAAAACGCACTACACAAAGGTAGCGATGTTTATACTTTAATTAATCAGGCACACTCTCTTATGGGAGAACTTATAAGAGTAAAGCCAGGTGAAAAATTTACTATTGATAAGGCTATGTCAGAGACCTTGAACACTATGCAAGAAGGTAACAAGAAAATGATTAAGACAGGCTTTAAAGAAATAGATGGACTTGCAGGAGGGCTGACAAGAGGTGAGATAAGTATAGTTGGCGGTAGACCGGGGCATGGTAAAACAACTTTTCTTGTCAACCTCTTAGCCTCCCTGATAAAAGGCGGTTATAAAGTCGCTATGTTTAACAGGGAACTGCCTAACAGTGAGGTTATAAAAAAATTAATATGCATAGAGAATCCAAGATTAAACTATAGAGATGTTAGGAAAGGTATTGTTGATAAAACAAACGTAGGATTTATCAATGAACTTAAAAAAGCATCTAGGAAAATAGCTGATATATATGGAGCAGACAATTTTATTATGTTTGATAGTATCAGAGATTTAACAAAAACTGCATCAGAGGTTAAAAAATTTGAACCAGATGTTATTATAGATGATTACATACAACTTGTAACGCCAGCGGGAAGAGAAACTGAAAGAAGATTACAACTTGAACGTATCTGTAATGAGTATAAGTGGTTGGCAAAAGAATCAAACTGTGCGGTAATATTAGCATCACAACTTAACAGGTCATTAGAGTCTAGAAATAAAGAAGCTAAAAGGCCACAACTATCTGATTTAGCAGAATCGGGAGCTATAGAACAAGTAGCAGAGAATGTATTTTTTGTATACTATTCTTATAAAGTAGACCCGTCAATGCACTCAAAAAATGAGATAAGATTAATCGCAAGTAAAGTAAGATATGGAGAGTCGTCTGAACTTACACTTCACTACAATGGTGATATATGTACAATTTATGATAACTGGTCCATACCACACGCAAGGGAACTAGATGAAACAAAAGAATTACCATTCTAAAGCATTTATAGGCATAGACCCAGGAAAATCTGGCGGTATATGCTGTGTAAAAGGAAATTTATTGAGGTCTGCTAAATGCCCAGACTCTGTACTAGGAATGTCTGAACTCCTCCGAGATATACTACAAGACACATCTGCCAATAATGTATTCCTATATATGGAAAAAGTTTGGGCAAGACCTCATGATGGTAGAAGTTCAGTATTTACTTTCGGACAAAATTATGGCCAATGGGAGGGAGTTATAGCATCTTCCAACATAGTCCCTATATATGTAACTCCTTCCCTTTGGATGAAGCATTTTGAAATACCGAAAGGATTAGATAAAAAAGATAGAAAGAACTTAATAAAACAAATGGCACAAGACTTTGTAAATTCAAATAACTTTAAGTTTCATCAATGGAGAGGGGTCGCTACACTAGCAACAGCAGATGCTATTATGTTAGCGAAGTATGCAATTGATAAAACTGACTGATATACATGAAGTTTTTGGTAGCCTAAGTTTAATAACTAACAATGGGAGGAAAATACCTTTGGAATACGAAGAAATGAAAAAGTTTGACATAGACCTTGAGTTTGGTAAAATGGGCGAGGACTTTGTCAGAGACCTACAAAATGGCAACAACATGATAGAGGTCAAAACAGAAAGAGATATATGGAAGACTACAGGTAATATAGCTGTAGAGATAAGATGTAGTGGCAAACCTAGTGGTATATCTACTACAGGTTCTAACATATGGATTCACTTACTGTCTGATAATGGTAAGATTGTAGGCGGATATATATTCAGTGTTGACTATTTGAAGCAGAAAATAATAGACCTTAAAAAAGAAGGTAAACTAAAAATGACTATGGGCGGAGACTTTAATGCTAGTCAAATGGTGTTAATACCTAGAACAGAATTATTTTAAAGATTTCATTTCTTTTTTTATCATATTAATAACTTCTTGGTCAGAAAACATTTTAGGCGCTAACTTTTCAAACTCATTCATTCTTTGTTTGTAATATGAATCTAAAACTCTTAGGTCGTAAAAGTATTCTTTTGAACGCTCTTTGTCTTTGTTTAGCCAGTTTTGCCACATTTTAAATCTTTTAGGTTCATTCTTCATAAACCTAGAAGGATTAGGATTAACAGCTTTTAACTTACCTTGTACAATAATTGCTGCTTGTTTTAATGCTTCACTAAACCCTTTAGGGTCTTTACCATATTTAGCAGAAGTTCCATCAGCATTAATATTTTCTTTTATTAAATCTGTTGCGATAGCATAAGTCATTACTATTGTATGTCTAGTAAATTCTTCTGGTGTACCTTTATAAAATAATGTGTTAAAATCTTTGTAGTATTTACTTCTTCTGGTCATATATTTATTTCCAGTAGCATCATACTGTTTATCTGGAAACATCTCATCTTCAAAATCGTAATACAATCTTCTCATTCTTTTCATTTTAACAAACTCTTTGTTATCACGACTTTCAATTAATTTTAATGTTTGTCTATATAAAGCTACAGACCCTTTGGATGCTTCCTGTAAAGATTGGTTCCAAGTTTTTTGACCTCTTGCAAGTGGTACAAAACTTTCATACATAAGTTGAGCATAATTAAATACAGCAGGCTGTATGGTATATCTAACACCTTCACCTTCATATAAGCGCAAGAAGTTACTTAATACCCCTAGCGCCTCACCTCTCATTAATGTGTGCTTCATCCATGTAAAAGTATCAGAATTTTCTTTTGGAGGTTTTTCGTCAAAAACCATATCATAAATTGCCATCATAGCCTGGCCAGCAACAAATGGTCCCATTGCTATAGCTGCCATTTTTACCATATTGCCATTTCTACGTGCTAATGAGAAATTATTTATCGTATTTACAGTTGAAGCATATGCCATTCTTTGGAATAGTAAGAATGATTTAGTCATAGGCTTATCCATCCATTCAGGAGTAAATAAAGATAAAGCGGCACCTTGTGTTTTAATGTGGGCCATGTTATTCATTTTCTCATAAATATTTTGTAACTGCCTATCTACTTTAGCCCTTTCATAAGAACTTTTAAACTTTATATTATCTGTTCCATTTAGTCCGTACTTTTTTAATAAAGCTCTTTGCTCATCTGTAAGGCTATAAAATTCTTTTAACTTTCTATTAGCATTAGCTTCTTGTTTTTTAGAACCACCAAACTGTAATATTTTAACTAATCTTTGTTGTTCTATTTTGCTCATAGCAACTGACATGTATCTGTTTATATTCTCTGAAGGTTTCATACCTCCAAACCAAAATATCTTATCTAAAAACTTTAAGTTTCTTGTCTCTATAATGTTACGCAAACCGATTTCTGTAGCACCTAATCCTCTAACCTCTCTTCTAAATTCAGAACTCATAGTCATTGCTATAGCTTTAAAATAATCTCTCATTCTAAATGCTTGTGTTAAAGCAATTTGCCCTAATATTAAGTTTTTAGAACCAGCTGTAGGAAATGATAGTTGTGTTTTGGCTAAAAATGTAGATAATGTGCTAAACGCACCACTTACAGCACCACCACTTGGTTCAAACATTCTAGTAACACCAGCCTGTTTGTCTACTTGTTTTAATATAAAATCTCCCCACTTAGGATTTTCTCTTTTAACTTTACCAATAAAAGATTTAATATCAGGAACACCGTAACCTTTAAAGTTAACATACTCTGGTAACACTTCTGCAGTTGCCATAAATTTTGACATACCAAGAGCATATTTTTTTGCTGTATTTTCGTATGATGTTTCGTAAACTTTTACTTTTTTACCTTCAAACTCTATAAATTCAGGTAATTTTTCATGTCTAGATTTTAAATATTTACTATGCATTTTAGTGTCTGAGAATCCAAATAAATCAACAAGATTAGCATCTACATGCGCTCTAGCGTCTTCTTTCATAGATAATACTTGCTCATCAGTTGGCTTGTTTGTATTATATTTTTCTTTAGCCAATCTACGTGCAATTGGTATAGACTGTTCATCTATAAGTTTATCTTGTGAGTGTCTTAGTATTCTTATAAACTCTGGAGTCGCAACTCTAGAAACATATATATTATCTCTAATCCAATTAATTTTATTTTCTTTTACAAATTCTGCATACTCAGCTTCAGACAAATTAGCTTTTATTGCTTTTTTAAAAGACTTGTAAACATACTCAGTATAATTATTCCAACCAGATATTAACTTGCCTTCATTTGTAGACATATTAACACCATCTAATCTTTTTTTGTATTTAGGGTTTTTAATAAATTTACCATCTTTTTTAATAACATAATCAGATGCAAAAGCTTTTTTAACAAACGCTTTTTCTGATTTTGTTAATAAATCATTTTGTAATCTTTCAATATATCTTTCAGTGTCAGACAAATATAATTTATCTCCTGCTTTTGCAAACTTACCTTTACCAAACAACTTTTCCATAGCAACTTCAAAAACAACAAACTCACCAGTATGAGCAAGCTCTATGCTTGCATGGTCTTCAAGTTTTGAGGCAATTTTTTCTGCCTTTCCGCCAAGTTTTCTTAATATAGAATTTGTTGGTAAAGCAAACTTATACGCATCTCCAAGCATACCGTCAAGAGAGTCCATAATTTTATTCATTTCGCCCATATTTCCGCTTGACACCAGGCCTTGGTACCTATCTTTTGCTGGCATATTTAGTTCGCCAACAGCAGATAAATATGATTTTAATTCACGTCTAGAAGCTCCAAATAAAGTTTCTTTCTTAAAGTTTAAAGCTTTCATAATATTTTTAGTTTGCTCTTCAGGTATGTTCTTAGCATACTTTTCTATCTTAGATATAAGTTTAAACTTTTCTGAAAGTTGAGCTGTTCTTTTCATATCCTTGAATGGCATACTACCTAAAACTTTTCTAAATAATTCTAAGTTTAAATCTGTTGTGTTTGCATCTCCAAGAATAAAATCTTTAGGGTTTTCCATGCCAGATTTTTCTGCTAAATATTCTACAAGCTCTGC
>TARA_R100000697_G_scaffold47826_1_pt1 | contig 11032 bp, 4 predicted proteins | sample TARA_R100000697 | Tara Oceans TARA_R100000697 (sample SAMEA2622788) | marine metagenome | biome: marine biome (ENVO:00000447); feature: surface water layer (ENVO:00002042); material: "saline water (ENVO:00002010), including plankton (ENVO:xxxxxxxx)" | depth 5 m
ACCAAAATCATTGATGGCAGTGAGAACTCCAGAATTAATATTTGATGCTACCAAATTAATATTTGTAATAGCGCCAGCCACATTTCCAATATCTGTTGCATCGCTAGCAACTGCTGTAATATCAGAACTTATTGGACCAAGAGCTGCTATACTGGTAGAAAGTGGCGTAAGAGTAGCAATATTATTAACTACAGTAGAAGTAAACGTAGAAGCTGCTGACGTAATATCAGAACTTATTCCAGCAGCCGTTGTAACATCTGATGAAATACCAGCGACAGTTGTGACATTAGCAGCCACACCAGCAACTGTTGTTACGTTAGCAGAAACTCCAGCAACAGTATTGATATTTGTCGTATTACCAGCAACTGTTGTTACGTTAGCAGAAACCCCAGCAACAGTAGAAACATTAGAGGATATTCCAGCAACAGTTTGAATTGCATCTGTTGCATCTGTACCATCTTCAATATCTGCCAGCGTAGCAATGTCAGCCGTAACCGCAGCAATAGTTGCAACATCTGCTATTGTTGGCCCAGCCTCGGGAGCGCCTGATGTTGCGTTGAAAGCTAAAACTGTTCCTTTGCGATTATCTTTTGTCGGCATTTCTAGGCTTACAGACTCATCGCCAGCATTAACTATGATTGCACGACCGACCTTTTCATCAAGCTGTTGAGCCATGATGACCAAACTATCAAGCTGTTCATTTAAACTTGAAGCAAGTAAATCACCAGCCGTTACAAAATCAGTTGTGCGCTCTAAGCTTCTACCACCGATAATTGTTAATATATCCGAGGCCACAAGCGCTGATCCCAAATTAACTGATCCGGTGCCATTTGTGCCAGTAGTTACTGTGTAATCAGCAGTCAATGTGAGCGTTGTTGTGTTCTTAATAACGATAAGATCACTGTCAGCTAAGATGTTGAAAGTAAATGCAAAAGGACCAGTTGTCGTGTTTCCAGTAAACTGAACACGCCTTGCTACACTGTTAATAGGAATATCGGCCATCTATATAATCCTTCGATTTGTTTGTCTTATACCATATCTTGTTTTAATTTCCAAATATCTTTGATAGATCTGGCGCTCTTGTTGGCCTACTGTCACCTAAATCCCACCAATAATTTTGATTAAAATCTCTATCTCGTTTTCTTCTTAATCTTTTAAAATCGTTGTTTGTTTTTGGATCAGCCCATAATCTTAACTGATCGAATAGATTTCTTTCAAGCGCTGTTCTCCAATACCACATTGAAGAGCCAGGCATATACTTTTGCACAAACTTGACTGCTTCACTTGCAATCCTGGTATCTTTACCTGTTGCTGCCTCAATCGCATTAACAACAGTTAAGTTTATAACATCACCACCAAACCCAATGAGAGGACCAGCTACCGTTTCTGATAAAGAGCTTCGACCTGTTGCATCTCTTGAGAAAACAAAATCAGCATAGATAGATAAGCCACCACTAGCTAATATTGCAGATCCCCAAAACTTAGCTAATTGTTTTAGATCTCCAGTAAACATTGGCAATGGATCTCTACCTTTAGATATCTCTTTTGTTTGAATAGCTAATGCCGCCATAAGCGTAGATGAAATTATAAAAGCGCCTAGATAACCGGCTTTACCGCTTAGACTATTTTGATACCATCCTCTGGATAGGTGCGTGTTTAACAATGTAGTGCCAAAGATTTTATACATAGCAAATGATTTTACAAACTCACCTTGAATAGTGCCTGGACGTACAGTTCCCTCTAACGCTGCTTTACCTCTCATGTTTGATGATGGTACTGCAAACTCTATTTCCGACTGAACCATACGCATGAGATTAGTAGCAACATCTCTTCTGAGATCTTCATTGATATCTGTTCGCTCTTCGATCTTTCTTGCTGAAACAAATTCAGCCCCTTCTTCTTCAAGCAAATCTGTTGATCTAATGATATCCCACTTGTCCGGTCCTATTTGATAACTTTGTAACATATTTTTTATTTTAGGTTCTAGGTCATCAAATCGTTTCGAAACATTGTCACCCAAATATCCAAGAAACTCCATGCCAAAAGCTAAACGTCCGGCTTGTGTCCAAGGCGATAGCAATGAGGCGTTCATAACAGCGGTTGATATTCTTTTTGATATCTCTGGGCCATTAACTTCACCGACATATCGAGCCTGACCAGCTGCTTGCTCTATCCAGCTACTGGCTATAAAACCCATCCTAGTAGCTATTCTAGTTCTTTCTTTAGCTTTCAATGGGTTTAGCATTTTTAAATAATCATTAAGAACTTTTGTTTGCGGCAAGCCAGCAAAGCTTCTTGCAAATCTTTGGAAGTTTATGTCTGTATAAAACGCTAACACAGAAGTTGATCCAAGAAATGCTGAGTGAATATTATTCCTAATGCCCTGGCTATAGAATGCAAGCTTTTCATTAACTGGGGCTTGCGTTCTATCGGAGACCCAATCGTATAGAGTATTGAATTTATATAATGCAGCTGTTTCTTGTGCCTCTATTTGCTTTTGTATTTTTCTTGACTTTCCGTCTTTTAATTCAGCTGCATTTTTCCTTATAATGTCTTCTAAATATCTAGCACCAGCATTAGGGTTAGGGCCAAATATTTCCATCAATGCAATATCTCTCGACAAGTTATTTATATGACCCAACATAATGTCAAACGGTTCACCGCTTCCAAATCGTTCATTATACTTTAGCCAACTTTCACCATCTTTAAATATTAAAAATCTATGATGACCGTACTTATTGCCAACCGATCCTGGACCTCTAAACGCACCAGCATCCTGTTTGTTGGTTCCTTCAAATTTTATGGAATTATACATTTCTAACAATGCATCGTTTAAATTAGGCGACAGCTCTAAATCAACACGACCCTCACTATCTGTCTTTGATAAAGCTTTGAAAGGTAGATTTGTTTTTCTGTCTGTCATTTTGTTGACATCAATTAGGTCAATAATAAAATCAACCCATTCGTTATAATTAACTTCACGCACAGAAATAGCATCATGTCTAGTAGGTAAGCCCCATATGTTTCTGCCATCTTTATCAACTATTTTGCCAATGTTTGCGCCAGCTGCATTAGCTCTTAATCTGAGATACTCAGTGGCAGAATACCAGGATTCCATTAATTCTTTTGCGCTCATTTTCCCAGTATCTTTTCCAAACGCCTCGTCTAGCAATTCTTTCTGCCCAGCTTTGTTTCTAGTATTACCTATAAAGTTACGCCTAAAAGAAACTAAAACATCGTCCATACGAGAGAGCGCTTGGCCTTGAATAACATTTTGTAACTGTTCAACATTTAAATAGTTATGCCCTCTCGATCTAGCCTTTTCATTATGTGATAAAAATGCAAGAGCTGCTTCTTTTATGTTGTTTGGATTGTCACCTATAAATTTTTCAATGTTCATTTTAAGTTTTGCTTGGGCAGCTACTTGTTTTAAAACTTTTCTCTTATTCTCGAGCGAGGCTTTTTTGAGCCTTAATATAGTTTCCGCTGCCGCTTTACTCCTGGCGGCTGATGATCCCATTTGCGTACTGTAATGATCTTGCAGCTGGCGAAACAATAATTGTGTTTCGGATTTTTGCTGATCGGTTATATCAGAATTTTGTATACACGCCTCAAAGCTCATAACTTACATATCTCTAATTGTTTAATAAAATCATCTTCTTTATCGATTGGATCAAGAACATCTTTCACTTTCATTTTGGTAAGATTGCCTTGGCCATCCAAATCTATATATATTTCTTCCTCTTGATTGTAACGAACTTCTTGGTCGGGAGATATTTCTTCAAGATCATCAAATATATCGTCTTTTAAGTTTGCTGTTTCTGCTCTGGCTGCTTCACTGCCTGGTTCATCGAACTCATCAAGAGCCTGTTGCGATTCGCTTTTACTCGTGCTGACTTCCTTTGGAGGCTGAGAAGAGCTTGCGACATTACTTCGTGCTGCACTGTCAAAATCGCCACGTTCAACTGATCGTCTGATATGTTCGATAAATCTATCGACGGCCTCTTTATAGTTGCCTGTGTCTTTGGCTGTTTTGGCTTCTGCGCTGAGAGCGTCTGAGAGCGGCCCTTTCCGGTTTGCGACGGCATTGAGATAGGCAATGGCTTCTGCATCGTTCTGTACCCTTTTCTGATTTGCTTGACGTTCAATCTTATTGCCTTCTATTTCTAGCTTTGAGGCATTTTTGTTAATTACTGAAAACGCTGATTTATCTTTTCTTATTCTGGCTAAAGCTTGAGCAAGGACTTTTGCCCTTTCTTCAAATAAAGTTTCAACATTAAACTCATCACCAAATAAAGTTTCTTCTTTTACAATATCCCTTGGAGATTCATTTAGCTGTCTTATTATTGACTCAGCTTCATCCATATTTTTAGGATCAAAGCGCTTTAATATTTTAACAGCTTCAACGTGTAAATCTTTATCTGTTATAATAGCACCAATTAAAGCAGCATATCTTTCATTAACTATTCCTTGCTCAACTAAATCAAAAGCAGCATCATCTAGTTTAACTAAATTGTTTATATGATTGTATAACGCAGATCTTGGCGGTATGCCTTCTAATCTATCTGGCCTTATCTTTAATACCTTTGCAGCATCTACAATAATGTTTGATCTGTTTGCTTGTGAGGCTTCGGCAATATTTTTTAGAGCCGCCTCTAACATAACGCTTTCTGGTGTATAGCCATCGATTTCACGCTTTACGACACCATATAATTTTATATCTAAGTTAGGGTCTTTTGCTTTTAATCGTTTAGCAAGAGCCAATCTTTGATGACCATCAGCAATAATTAAACGGCCTTCCCTGGTTTCAAACACCATAATGTCATTGGCTATGTCGTAATTCCATTCGTCTACATCGAGCAATCTTTCAGTAACACCAAACTCATCGCCACCAGATTTAAACTGAAATACCTTTGCATCGACCTCTAGCTCATCCACTTCAAAGCGAAACTTCCTTCCATCAAGATTTGGTAAGTCAGCTGTTAAAACATCAGGATTAACTAATGCAGCTGGCTGTTCTGGTATTTTCAATGTTTGATCTGTGTTTATAGCTTGTTGAGCTTCAAGCGTTCTTAGCTCATGCTCAGTTTTTGCTAGTGCATCATCAAAATTATCTACACCTATTAATGGGTTGTTTTGATCTACATCGTCATGGACCTCTAGCACATTAGCCAACGCATTATCTTCATCTGGAATAGCGTCGGGATTAGATCTTCGGACCGCCTCCCAGCCTTCTCTTGCTTGAGCATTTGTTAGCCCAGCAATCTCTGATGTTAACTTAAAGCCCTTTCCAATACCATACGCTACACCAGGCAATGCAGCACCAAACGCAGCTTGAGATGTTACGTTGAAAACAAACTGATCGAGCGTATAGTCTTTGTTTAAAGTATTAAACCAGTTAGCAACGTCAATTTCTGAAGCAACGCCATAGCCAGCACCGCCTATTGCATTTTGCAACATTGTTTTCCATAGGCTTTTGATTGGCCCACCCATAGGAGCAATGACATAAGGATCATATACTGACGAACCTATTGCGCCGCCAAACCTTGAAATGCCAGCCATGAGACTAGGATTTTTTTGCGCCATGTCAGAAAGGTCTTGCTCGTATGTTTCTATTATTTCAAGCTCTGCTTGCTTAATTGCTTCGGGTTGTGCGGCATTATAAAGATCTTCTGGCAGACGAAACTTGTTTACTTCTAGGGCATTGTAAATGTCGTTAAGTTCTTGGTCTGCATTGTTGTACAATGACCCCGACCCAAACTTTGGAAAAAATGCGTATTCAAATCTTTTATCACCAGGATTATTAAAATCTAAACCGTACTCTCTTAACTCATCTAGTATTGGTTGCCAAACCTCTGCTTCAACCATAGCTCGAGAGTTTCTACCGCCTGCTCCAGTATATTTTGCTGCCTCAAAACCACCCACTAAACTATCAAGGTTTGTAGGTATAGCGCCAGAAAAAGTTTTTGTTGGTCTTGGAGCTTTTTCAAAAAACATTAATTTGCACTCGCCATAAGCTCTTTAAGTTTATTACTATTTATTATTATTGGATTGTTATCCTCATCTCCAGGAACTCCTAATGGAACATTAGTGTTTGGATACACTAAAGAATACAGATAGCCGTCTTGAGGATTGCCGCCCATCAACTGCAAATCAAACATAACAGAAGTTTTTTGCGTTCTAAACTGGCCACCAGCGCCCATAACTGTGATATCAGGCACATCTTCTAAGCCCCTAATCTGATCTATAGTTTTAGAATCAAACTCAACACCATCAGGAAGCTCAAGCACATCTAATATGTTATTGTCATTTATTTGTTGTAACATTCCCTCAAAAGCTTCTGGCGTTACTCCAGGCGGCAAAAATGTTTCTCTTTCTCTAAATTCTTGAATACCACCGCTAATAAGTTGGTTGCCATTATAAGAAGCTCCTAATGACATTTGTACAGCTTGGATATACTTATCTTCGTTAAAAACAAATTGACCGCCTTTAATATCGTCTGTAGTAATTAGCTGAGAATAAATATACTTGGCTGATGTTCGTAGCCCTTCTGCCATATTGCCAGATAATGTATCATTAAAAGCTTGCCTTACTGTAAAAAATACTGGTTCTGTGTTTGCCGGAGTAAACCCTGGCAATGGTGATTTTTCTACATCAATCTTGTATTTACCAGTAAGCAATATTTCTGCATTTGGAATACTGCTATTATCTAACAATAATGCGCCAGCAATCCCATAAATTTTTTGATTAGGGAATATCTCAGCCATCATTTGCCTGGCTGTTGTAGATCCAACCGTTTCAAACATTGAGGTAAGTATTGATATTTGCATGGGAACAGCTGCGCTTTGAACGCCTATTTGTTGTGCTGACCCATCTAGAAATGCGCCAAGTTGTGCAACTTCTTGTTTTGTAAAAAACTTTGCTTGCTGATCAGGTAAACTATATTTAGCAAAAGCTTTTTTAGAAAATTCTTTTCTGTCTTGAAAGGCTTTCTCTAATCTATTTATAGCGTCCTGTGTGGTTTCACCCTCTTTAAATACAAATTCTATTGGGTTAAATTCTAGCGTTGAACCGTCTTGTAACTCCACGCCATTTTTTTGTGCATAAAAAATTAGATCGTTTCGTATAGCTGCTTTTCTTGCCTCTATATAAGGGCTTACAAGTTTTTTAACTGTTGCCGCTGACAGCTGTTCATAGCCACCTAAATTACGTTTCTCATCAATATCTTTATTTATTTGAGTAACTGTTTCTTGAATTTCAGCTTGCGACATATCTCCCAAATCATCAATAATTCCTTTTGCAAAAGCTAATATTTCATAACTTCTTGCTAGATCCTCCATTGCTTCCGCATTTACATCAGCTGGTTTAGCTACCAAACCAGGAACTAAATCGAGTTCTTTGTATAACTCAATAAATTTTGTAAATTCTTCTGGTCTAACAGGTTCATTTGCATCTGATAATTTTCTTATAAGTTCAAATTGTTGTTCTACTGCACTAAATTTTTCAGCAAAAGCGGCCTGACTTTTATTAATTTCAAAATTAAAGAACTCAACTAAATTACCCATACCTTTTTTTCTTGCGGCTTGGCGCATATCAAGTTCTTGTTTCATAGCCTTTTGATTATTTGCTTCTAATTTAAAAGCTGCATTATAAAGTTTAGTCACTAGGTTTAGCGTTTCTGCTTCAAATACCGTATCGACTGGCCCTTCTCCAGAGCCAACATATCCAGGCAAACCAACTTGTTCAATTTGCAGTTTTAACTCTTCTAGCTCGGTAGCACTCATTTTGCTCCAGCTATTTAGGTTTTCTTTAAGTACACGCAAATTTAAAAACTGTTGTTTGTTTTCAATGCTATACTCGCCATTTGAGCTTATCCTGGTAGACATGGCATTCATCCAATCTTCAGAAGGAGGGTTGCCGTTATTTGTCGTTATAAATATTTGTTCTGCAATGTCTGCTTTTATAGAGTTAGCTTCTGTTTTTTTTGCTCCAATCCTACTGTTTAAAACAGTTTGAGCGTTAGTTGCATATTTTAAATCTTTTGAATAAACGCCAGTGATTGACGTTTTTCCAGTAATAACATTATCAATAAATTCTTTTAACTGCACATCATCAGCGTTTTGTATTTTAAAAGTTACGAACTGACCTCTTGCTGCTTCTTTTGTTGTTTCTGCCCAACTATCAGCGTTTTCTTGTGACCACCCTTGATTTTCTACATAATCTTGAGCTTTCAAATCTATCTCCGCATCAAGATTGTTAGTGTCCGGATCTGCCCCAAATATTCCTGGAATGTTTTTAATAATTAAAGCAGCATCGTTTTTGCCGGTTTCTGTGCGTCTTTTGGCTGATAATTCTGCTTGCTTCTTTGTGTACCAAGAAGAATAACTTATAGATGATTTTTCGGCTGTTGTTTGTAAATTGCTTCTTAATTCACCAGCCGCCACCGGATCAATGCTTGATAGGCTTGCAGAGAAGCCATCAGCAACACTATTTAACTGCTTTTTTACCTGGGTAAATGGAGTGACATTTGTTTCTGCCTCTTCCATAATTCTTGTTATTTCAAGCTCTGCTTCGTTTTGTATTTCAGTTATGGCTATTCTGTTTGCTGCATTATAAGCAGACTTTTCAGCTATAGTTGTTGGGCCACCAGCCTGATCTATTTTTTCTAATATAGGTAATGCACCTTGCTCTGTAACAGCCTTTAAGCCTTCTTGCTCTGCTTTTTCTTTGCCACGCTCAAATACAAACTCTCCCATCCTGTCAAACTGAGCTGAGATTGTTTGCCCTAGTTGCGCTTGCTCTCTAAGGCCAGCATAATCAATATCTCTTATTCCCCTGGGCCTAACGCCTACCCCTTGATATCTTGGTTGTCTTGCCATTAGGTAATAACTCCTGGTTTAATAACGCCAGGTGATAGCTGTCTGGCTTTACTAAATCCTCCGAACAAAGTGCCTATTGCACCAATTCTAGCTGATTGCATGGCAGCATCTCCAGCCATTCTGTATTGTTCTGCTTGTGATTTTGCATCTTCTTTTGCCAAGATAGCGTTATCAGCTGCGGTTGCGTATTCCCTAGAGGCTTCAGCTTCACTATGTTTTGCTAATGCAGATATAGATCCACCGCCTACAGCACTGTTAGCAATCAAAGCAGCTAAGTTTTCATTTAGCCTGGTAAGAACATCAGCGCCCATTTGGGCATACTGAGCTGCCTCAATGTCTCCTTTTAACAATGCTTGAGAAGCTTTTTTGTCATATAGCTTTTGTTCTGCACGACCAGCTTTAATTTTTCCAGCAGCCGAAATAGCTGACATTCCTACTGTAAGTGCCATTGATGACATATCTAACTTCCTACACTTAATTTATATTCCAAGCCTAATACGGTCATAGGTAGTGGAACATTTTGAGTTAATGTTATTTGTCCTGTGGCACTATACCCCAAGATACCATGAGCTGTTTTTAATCCAGTAAATGCCTGAATAGGTGTATCTAGAACGCTTACCCCAAAATTTCTAAACGATATTTGTTTACCATTAATTACTAAATCTTTTGTGTTATTAAGTAGTGCATCGACTTGGACAATACGTTTTTTAAGACCTTGCACCGACCCAGAACTTAACACTGGTTCGGTTGGCATTGTCTTTGCCTGAACTGTATATTCTAATCCCACCTGAAAATCAGATGTTGCTGCACCAGCAAACGTAATTGTAAACGGAGAAGCCGGAACCGTCTGAGTTGGCTCTACAACGCCATCACGCACGATTTCAACAGTTGCCCCTTCAAGATGATCCATCGTTGTTGAGGAAGCGGCTCCTCCAGTCTTAGCGCTATCTAGGGTTACATCTTTGTCAAACTTTTCTAAATAGTATTTGACCTGAGAGTTTACTGTACGTTTTACAATACAAAAAGTATCAGAAACTTCTGTGGCTACAGCAATGAAGTTTCCATCCGTTGTAAACGAGCTGGGCGCTATAACCTCTTGCCCGACCAAGATAGAATAAACTGACATAGACCCATCATCACCATTTACGATAAATAGTCGATCTGCCTCGTCAGTTGATGTTGATCTACGAGCTGCCAGGTCAACAGGGTTTTTTATAAGGTGCGAAGAAAGAACGGATATCTGTTGCACCTGGTATGAGTTTGTACCTGACCCAAATTGAAATGCGTTTATAGATTTACCTTGCCTTTGAACAAATACAGACGCTCCATTTATATCCTCTATAGGAACACCTGGTTTTGCGCCAAGCCTTGTTTGCGGCCGGATTAAAAAAGTTGCTGGCGTAACTGGAGCGTCCTCAGATTGAATGACAACAAATTCACCGCCAGTTGTAAATATTCTTAGATCTGCACCAGCTATCACGTTTACAATACTATTGAGCTGATTGGTGTTTATTGTTGCTTCTACACTTTCATCATCAAGCCCACTACCAGGATCAAAGTTGAAGAAATCAATCGCCCTAGATCCCCATATTGTATTTGGTCTGGACTTTGACCCACCAAAATATAATCTGCCCTCATGGAAAGTGGCTGACTTTGGCCATCCCCTGTCATTACTCCAAACATCTTCATAGCCATGTTCGCTTTTCCAATTACCAGCGACAACTCCATTTGTATCAAAAAACGGAACTTCTGTAACTGCCTTCATCACTGTCGAGCTTACAAACTCTACATATTTAGCTCGTCCAAAAGTAGTGTCGACTTGGGCAAATTCATTTACGCTTGCCGCTGAAAAAGCCTCAACCTTATATCCTGTTGTATTGTCCGGTTGCGTGGTCCAGTTTGGATATACTGTGGCTACCTTTGTTGACGCTACATAATCATCAATAAACCTAGACTGACCGGCTCCAGTTCCTGAAGTAAGTGTAACGGACATTCCATTAGGCTGGTCATTAGACGAATATGCAGATGAAGATTTTAGTGTGATTGTATTAGCGCTCCCAGCTTGGGCAGTTCCGGTATCTGTAGTTACGCTCGAAGCTGTAATAGTAATGTTGCCAGATACTGCGCTGGGAGTAATTGTAAAATTTGGTGAA
>TARA_R100000697_G_scaffold57467_1_pt1 | contig 11019 bp, 4 predicted proteins | sample TARA_R100000697 | Tara Oceans TARA_R100000697 (sample SAMEA2622788) | marine metagenome | biome: marine biome (ENVO:00000447); feature: surface water layer (ENVO:00002042); material: "saline water (ENVO:00002010), including plankton (ENVO:xxxxxxxx)" | depth 5 m
GGTAATCCAATTGGAAGATTTGATAGAAGTTATACATTACCATCAGATTATTTAATGTTACATGCAATAACTGTAAATGATTTATTAATTGAATATAATATATATGGTACTGAAGTTTTTGCAAATACAACAGCAAGTGATTCTTTAATTGCAGATTATACTTTTAGACAAACAGAAGGTAACTTTCCTTCTTATTTTATTATGTTAGCTGAATATTCTTTTGCAACAATGTTAGCTACTTCTCTAGCAAGAGATGAGCAACTTGGAGCTTTACTAGATGCACAAACACAAAGATTGATGCAAAAAGCAAAAACATTAGATGCTCAACAACAAACAACAAAGAAATTGGTAACATCAAGGTTTTTAACTGACAGGAGAAATTAATGGCAAGAATAAGAGTTCCATTAAATAATTTCTCATTTGGTGAGGTAAACCCTTCATTATCAAGTAGAACAGATGTTGCAATTTATAGACAATCTGGTGAAACTATAGAAAATTTTTATATAAGACCTGAAGGCGGTCTTAAAAAACGTGCTGGCACATGGGTGCATGATGGGATATCGAATGAAGGAACATCTTCATCTACATCAAATATGGATGTAAGATTAGAAGCATTTGAATTTTCTGATGATGAAAAATATATTATTGCTTTTGATAATGGTGGGTTTACACCATATAAAGTAGAGCCAAATACAACAAATGCTTTGAATAGTTCTTTTGGAAGTAGTCTTGGTATCTCTCAGTTAGAAAGAATAAAAGCAAATCAACAATTTAGAAATCAACTTATAGGATATGGTCCTAGTGGTTTTAATACTACTTCAAGAGTAAGGTTTAAAATTACATTAGACCCTGATCATAGTTATGCAAGTTCATTTACTCAAAGTGGAACTACTATGCCTATAAGAAGAGGTACTACTATTTTACGAATAGATGAAAATACAACAAGAAGATTTACACCTGCTAATAATGTATTTTTAACAGATGAAACATATACTGGTACATCTACAACTACAGATGTTGGCGGCACAAAATTAAATATAACTATTATTACAATAAAATCTGGTGTTAATGGAGCATCAACAAAATATAACATACGTTATACAAATAATGGTGATATTACATTAAAGTTTGAAATTGATAATGAAGAAATAATTTTAAATCCTGACCAATTTTATGAAGAGTTTGCTCAATCATCTAATAACTGGTCTGTTACTTTTAAAGAAGATGATGTAAAAGAAATATGGACTTCTGGTTATGGAGATAGTTCTGTTGGTAATTTAGACCCTTTTAATGCTCCAGATGTTTTAGAAGATAATCTTGGAAATGATATTGGTCCTGTTACTGGTATTGTTGTTTATAATGATACAACAACTGATTATGTTGCATGTCCGTGGAGCAGCGCAACTTTAAATCAATTTACATTTACACAACGTGGAGACTTTATGTTTGTCTGTCATGATACATGGCAAACTGTAATGATTGTAAGAACTGCATTAAATAGATTTGAATTAAGGTCATTTTCTTTTGATACATCTTTAGATGGTAATAGAATATTTCAACCTTATTATAATTTCCAAGATTCTAATACAACTTTAACACCATCTGGAACTACTGGTTCTGTTACATTAACAACATCAAAAGATTATTTTGTTTCTGCTCATGTTGGTATTACATTTAAAATAGGTGAAACAGAAGCTACTGTAACAGCATTTACAGATGCAAAAAATGTTACAGCTTCTATATTAGGAACATTAGAGTTTCAACTTGATAGAAATGCATTAAAAACTGCAAAGGGTTCAAATAAAATAGAAATAACTCATGCTGGTCATGGTTTACAATCAGGAGCTAGTATTACTATATCTGAAGCTGGTACTACTGGTGGAATAACTGCCGCTAATATAAATGGTTCACGCACTATTTCAGAAATATTAGATGAGAATACATATAAAATAACTGCTGGTGCAAGTGCTACTTCTACAGAAGATGGTGGTGGTTCTCCTAAAATATCAGGTACAGCGGCAACAACAGAATGGTATGAGCAAGCTTATTCTGCATATAGAGGTTATCCTCAAGCTGTTGTTTTTCATGAAGATAGATTGTGGTTTGGTGGTACACCTTCTCAACCTTTAAATCTTTGGGCTTCAAAAACAGGTGAATATTTTAATTTTGATATTGGTGAAGCTGAAGCAGATGATGCACTTGATATTGAAGCAAATATTGGTCTTCAAGCACAAATACGTCATCTTGTAAGTAATAGAGATTTACAAGTTTTTACATCTGAATTTGAGTTTTTTGTTCCTGCTTTTACTGATCAACCACTTACACCATCAAATGCAAAAATATCTTCTCAAACTCCATATGGTGTTGGATTTACAAGACCTCTTTTATTTGATGGAGTAACAGCTTTTGCACAGTCAGATGGAAAAACAGTTAGAGATTTTATTTATAATGATTCTGAAGGTGCATATGTTTCAAATCCTTTATCATTATTATCTTCTCATATGACTAAAAATATTTATCAAGCATGTGTTTTAAAAGGTGGACTAGACCAAGCAGGTTCTTATCTTTTTATGTTGAGAAGTAAATCTGATTCTGTTGATTATACAAATACAGAATTACTTGTTTACTATCAAATAAGAGGAGATAGAAAATCTGGTTGGGTAAGATGGACAACTGATTTTGGTTATATGCAATCTATTTGTGCTGTTGGTAGACGATTATTTGTTGCTACAAATAGAAAAGCAAAAAATACAACTAATGCAAAATTATTTCAAATAGAAGAGTTTACTAATGCTGTAAATGCAGAAGCATGTACACCTGTTCATATGCCTAATACAAGTGAAAGTGGTGTATATGTTCAATCAAAAGTAGAAAACTCATACTTTGCTAATAGTAATAAAGCAGTTATGTTTTCATCTTCAAATGTATATCTTGGAGAGTTTACTATTGGAAGCAATGGTGGCGCATTAAATTCTATTGATATTGGTACTTGGGCAACAGACCATTCTGGTGGTTACATAGGTATACCTTTTTTTGCAAAGGCTACAACTCTTGCTGTTGATGCTGATGTACAAGGTGGTCCATTAACTGGAAGACCTAGAAGAATTGTAAAAGTTGTTGCTGATTTACAAGATACAAAAAGTATTGTTGTAAATGGAACACCATTAATTCCTTCTTATGTTGGTGGAAATATAAACAATGGAATACAATCTGTATCACAAAGAAAAGAATTTTTTGTAAGAGGTTTGGCTCTTGATCCAAAAGTAATTGTAACACAAGACAAATCATTACCATGTCAAATTGATGGTATTGTAGCGGAGATAGCTTACTAATGAATCCTTTTTTAATAGCTGGTGTTATTGGAACATTTGCACAAATGCAAGCTACAAGTGCTCTTGGTTATGAAGAAATGAAGAGACAAAGAGCTATTGCATCTCAACAAGATGAAAATGCAAATATGATGCGTTTGCAAGCTATACAAGAAGAAAACGCAAGAGCAGATGCGTTTAATAGATATTTAAAATTAGCTAATGCAAAACGAGCAGTAAATAATAGAACAACAACAGATAGAAGTTTTAATGCATTAATGGATGCACAATCAAAAAAATCTGCTGAAGAAAACAGAAGAGCTATTTTACAAAGTTTATTTCAACAAGCAAGAACAAGATTTGCGGCTGATGATGCATTAAGAGCAGGTCAAATAGCAGTACAATCAAGAAGAACTCAATCACTTGGTATGCTTACAAGCACATTTTTTCAAGCAAAGGATTTAATTTAAAATGGCAGAAATAGGTGTTTATAGATCACAACAAATTTTTAATAGACCAATAGGTGTTGTGAATCCATCAACAGCAGGTATTCGAGCGCAAGAAGCAAGAGTTTCACAACTAGGTTCTTTTACAAGTTTAATGTTAAAAGAAGCAGAACAATCTGAAATAAAAAAAGGAAGAGAGTGGGCTAAAACATTTGAAGTTTTTGATGAAAATCAAAAATTACAACGTATTGAAATACCAAAAGAATTTTCAAATGTTGCTACAGAAGAAGCAGAAAAAGATTTAAAGATAAGATATACAAATGCATTAAAATCAAATTTATTAAACAAAGCAAAAGAATTAAGAAGTGATGTAAATCAAACATCTTCTTCATTTGAAGAAGCTTATGATACTTATTTACAATCAATTGTAGATACTGTTTCTGATGACTATAAAGAATTAGCTAGAGAAATGGGTCTTACTATTAGAGATAATAACTCCCATGATTTAATTTTAAAAGAATCAGTAAGTCAAAGAAAAACAGATGCCGCATTAGAGTTAAGAGATGTAATTGATTCTTATAATGAAATAGATTGGGCTAGTTTAACACCATCTCAATTTGGGAAAGAAATTACAAGACAACGTGAACAACTAAAAAATTATGCTACAAGATATAATGATATAGTTGGTGTTACTTTTTATGCAAACCAAGAAACGCTTTTAAATAAAAGAATTGGTCATCAATATATAAACGATGTGTTGGTCAATATGAGAAAATATGCCAACAACCAAAATATGACTCTCCAAGAAAAATCTTTATTTTTTACACAAACTCTCAATGATTTAGCTGTTGAAATTGATATTGGTCAAGATGGTGAAGGACTAAGTAAAGAATTACAAAATGCTTTAAATTTTAATCCTGCAATTTTAGATTCTTTAGATTTAAATGAAGCGGCAAGAAATGAATTTTCTAGTGAATTTTCAACTACACAAGGAAGAATAATTGAATCTTTGAACTCTGAAATAAAACAGGAACGCATAGCAAACACTGTTGATAGATTAAACTCAGACCAAGATATAAGTTCAGATAATGCAAAATTAATTTTAGAAACATCAGGTGTTTTTGATGCAGAAGATATTATAAATAATTTAAATACTATCTTTGTTTTGAATCCAGAAACTGGTTCATTAGAAAGTGGTGAAGGTCAATTCGTTTATCAGATATTACAAACAAGAGGCGGTCTTCCACCACAAATAGCTTCTTTGTTAGATGAAGAAAATTTAATTTTACTTGCAGATAGAAATCCTGATTATTTTAATGCTGTTATAAATATGTTTGATTTAGCTACTACAACATATTTAACAGATACAGCTACTGGAGAAATTTCAAGAGCAGAATTAGCAAGAGGTTTATCAAATACTCAACGAAGTAATTTAGCATTTTTATCTTCTGTTCAAGAACTTTCTATTGCTGGTTTTACACCAGTTAAGATGTTGACTGATTTACAAAGATATAACTCAATGGATTCTGATACTAAAAGAGATATAAAAGAACGAGTTAAATTTGATAAAAATATAAATTCTATTGCAAATAAATATACAGTAGAAGAATTTGAATTTGTTAGAGATAGTAGATTACTAGAAGTTTTAGCTATTAGGTCTGAAACTGAAAAAAATTTTAAAGAAAATTTAAATCAAGTAACAGATTATATTACAAAAAAATTATTTGTAGAATCTGACTACACTCGAAAAGAAACAGCATTTGCTCCAGAAAGATTGTTTACAAGTAAAACACAAAGACAGCTAATGGAAAAAGATGTATTAAATGTAATACGTGCTATTGATAATAGTGTTACAAAAAATTTGATAGATAACTTAGATGGTAAACCAGAATTAGGAAAAAATTTATTTTTGCTACCTATTGATGAATCTGGTGCTTTAACAAAATATTTTATAACAGATGCAAATGGTATGGCACTATTTGATAACAGAGGTCAATTTTTACAATATGATTCTGCTGTTACATATAAACAAATTCTAAAAGCTGAAGGTCAAAATGTTGAAGAGTTAAGAAAACAAGCTAGAGAAGCACGTGAAAATGCAAGACAAAATCAAATTAATAAATTTGGTACTCCAGAAGATGCAGAAGAAATACAAGAGACTTTAGAGGACTTTCAAACATTAGTAGATGAATTAGAAGCGAGTCAATGAGTAGTTATAGAAGAGACATTGGAGAAATAGTTTTAGAGAAACCACTTGTTGATTTTAAAGAATTAAATCCAAGTTGGTGGGATGGATTTTCAGCAAGTGTTGCTGACACACAAATGCCATTATTTGAAGCAGTACAAGAATTTAGACAATTTAATAGTCGTGAATTTGACCAAGATTTTGATGTTGTTGCAGAAATACCAGATGAATTAATTTCTTATTATCCAGATTTGATAAAAGCAAAAGATTTAGAACATTATCAATTTTTAGAAAATAGAGTAAGAAAAGCATTAAAGAGAGATATTGCTACAGCAAATGCACCTATTACTGCACAACTTGCGGCTGGTGTTGCTGACCCATTATTCTTGATGTCATTTATTCCTTTTGTTGGTCAGATTGGTTTTGGTGCAAATACATTAACAGCTATTGCTAGATTTGGTGCGGCTGGTGCTGGGTTTGGTTTATTGTCTGAAGCAAGACGTGCGCCATTTGCTGTTGCAGATAGAGAATATGAAACACTTGAAAATGTTGCTGTATCAACAGCCATCGGTGGTTTATCAGGAGGTCTTTTGAAATTTGGTATTGATGTTGCACCTGCTGTTAAATTATCTACTGCAAAAACAATAGCTTACATAAGAGGTAAACCTTTTAGTGGTAATACATATACACCACAAGCAGGTAAAGATTATGATTCAGCTATTAATTCATGGCTTATATCACCTGTTGGTAGAATATTACAAGACCCTAGTGTACCACAATCTGTCAAAGAATTTGGATATAGGATGCTTTATAATAGCACTGTTCCAATACAAGGTAATAGGTCTAAATTTCTTGGACAATCTGTTGCTCAAAAAAGTTCAACATATCATGGCACTGCAAGAAATTTTGAAGAATCAATGCGTAATTTACATATGCAAGATACAAAAGGTATTCCAAAAGCAAAACAAATGATGGGTACTTTTGTAACAAATCCTTTTAAACGTGGTGAGTTTGATGATTGGTACAAAGATTTAATAGAAAAATATATAAAATCTGCTGACCCAAATACATCTGTATCTAATAAAATTAAAGAAAATTTATCTGAACCACAAAAACAAGCATTTAATATTATTAAAAAAATATTTGATGATATTGATGCTGATGCAAGATTTGTTAAATTAGAAGGTTTTCTTGATGATGCATCTATTAAGTTAAAGATGGATGAAACAAAAAAAGCAATAGATGAAAAAGCAAAATTAATTGATAAATTAGATGCAAGTGAAAGACAGAAACTTGGTTTAACTAAAAAACAAAAAAAGTTTTATACAAAACTAGAATTAGAACAAGACCAGTTAAAAGCTAAATTAGATGATTTAGAATTTACATTACAAAGTCCTACCAGAAAATCATTTAGATATCCTATTTTTTATGACAAAACTCTTTTACAAAATGTATCTTCAAGAAAAAAATTAGAAGATATTTTTACTGACCATTATACAAAAGAAGGATTACAAGACCCAAGAGCTTCTGCAAAAAATACATTAAGTAAAATTATGGAAGAAGATGCAGAAGAAATGTCTGATTTTAGACCAGCTAAAGGTAATCAAAGCAGAAATAAACATATGCTTCATAGGAAAACAAATATTAATGAATATCAAATATCTGATTTTATGATTAAAGATATTGAAGTTATGTATACTTACCTTGATAGAATGGGGAAACGTATTGAATTTAAAAGAGCTTTTGGAGATAAAAATATAGATGAATTACTAGATGATGCTGAATTTGATATGCGTAAATCTGGTATGAAAGAAAAAAAGATTGCAGAATATAGAGCAGGATTAGCTGGTGATTATGATAGATTAATGGGTTCATTAATTAGAAATCCTGATAGATTAGACAATCAGTTAGCTCAAATGGCAAAAACATATTCTGGTTGGGTTTATCTTCCTTTTGCTGGTGTTGCCGCTATGACAGACCATGGTTCAATAATGTTGGCACATGGTACAAAAAAATATTTTGAAGCAGGACAAATTAAATTATTTGATAAAGCTTTTGCAGAAATGTCTGCTAAAAATTTACGTTCAAGTGGGGAAGGCTTAGATATTGCTAGAGCTTTTGTACAAAGACGTTTGCTTGGTGATACAATAAAAAGAGTCCAACCAAATAGAATAGAAAAATTACAGCAAAAGGGAAGTCAGGTTTTTTATACAGCAAATCTTTTAGGACCAAGTACAGTATTTGCAAAACAAATAGATCATATATTAGTAAACAATCATTTTATAAAATTGTGCAGACAATATCAAAATCAAACTATTAATAAATTTGATAGAGAATATCTTGCACGATATGGTTTTGATGAAGATTTAATAAAATATGTAAATGATAGTCCCACAGAAAAAAGTTCTACATCAGATTTTGAAATGGCTAACACAGATGATTGGGCTACAAATACTGAAATAGAACGTGATATGAAAAGAAGATATCAAGCGGCAACGAATCAACATGCTAATAATACAGTTATTTATGGTCAAGCATTTGATAAGCCTTTGTTTGTAGATGGTGTTACATATATAAGAGACAATCCATTTTTTGCTTCAATGAGACAAAGATTTCCAAATTTATTTAAAATAGATCAAAGAGCATCTACACAAAATATAAGAATGATACGTGTTGAATCTGGTATGATGACAATCCCATTTACATTTTGGAATTTTACTTTGGGTGCAAACACAAAACTACTTGGTGCTTTGCGTGACCCTAACAGATTATATAAACTTCAAGGTGTTATTGCATTAATGGCTTTAGGTGGTCTTGCTTTAGAAACTAAAGAAAGATTAAAAGGAAGAAGTTTTTGGGGAAAAGAAAATTTAACAACAGTTGATAAACTTGCTAGAACTATTGAATATAGTGGTGTTACAGCTTTTTATGGTGACCTTGGTTATACTGCTGTATCAATGGCGGCAAACTTTGGATTACCAACACCAATACAACCAAAATATTTAAGTAGAGATAAAGATGAAAGATTAGCAGATGGATTAACAGAACCATTTGGTGCTCCTGTTGGTCTTGCTTTAGATTACTACAGAATAATGAATAAATTTTATGAAGGTGAAACTGAAGAAGCATTACAAGATTTAAGGTTTGCAACACCTTTTGTTGGTCATCCATTTATAAGAGGTAGTGTAGAAGATTTGATGCGTGGTGATAGTTTTAGGTTTTAATTATGACAGTATCAGAAGCTGATAATGATAGAAGAGTTACGTATCAACTAAGTGCAAATGTATCCCAAGGAACTTGGACTGTACCTTTTGAGTTTAATGACCATACTGAATTATCGGTATTACTTGTAAACAATACTAATGGTAGTGCTGTATTATATAATGAAGGTACTGGGCATTTACCTTCATCTAATGTATTAGGGGGAAATGGTTCTACTGGAACAATATTACTTGCTTTAACAGGTGCAAGTGGTAGTGGTTCTACTGTTGTTATAGTAAGAGATATTCCTTTAGCTAGAACAACAGATTTTTTAACATCTGGTCCATTTAATATAGAAAAATTAAATGAAGAATTAGACAATCTTCTCTATATGATTGCTGACAATAAAGATAGAGCAGACAGGTCATTACATTATCCAGATAGTGATAAAGATATTTCAACAGAAATACCTAATTTACAAGATAGAGCTAATAAAGTATTAGGTTTCAGTTCTACAGGTGTACCTGTTGTTAAACCATCATTAGATGCTGTTACTGTAAATACACAAACATTGAGTGCTGGTTCAACAGCAGATACAACATATGATGCATCAACAAATAGATTTACTTTTAAAATACCTACAGGTGCTACAGGTGTCACAGGACCAACAGGTTTATCAGGTTCTACTGGACCTACAGGACCAACAGGTCCTACTGGTCTTACAGGTGCAACTGGTCCACAAGGTCCTATAGGACCTTCAGGACCGACAGGACCTTCAGGTGGTACTGGACCTACTGGACCAGCAGGTGATACAGGTCCAGCAGGTCCTACTGGACCTACAGGACCTACTGGACCAAAAGGTGACGATGGACCTACTGGACCAACAGGACCAGATGGTCCTCAAGGTGGTACAGGTCCAACAGGTCCAACAGGGCCAATAGGGCCAACAGGACCAGATGGACCTGCAGGAGCAGATAGTACAGTAGCAGGGCCAACAGGACCGACTGGGCCAACAGGCCCTGCAGGTCCTATTGGTCCAACAGGACCAACTGGTCCTTCTGGTGCAGATGGTAATGATGGAGCTACAGGTGGAGCAGGACCTACTGGGCCTACAGGACCAGCAGGTTCTGCAGGTCCTGCAGGACCAACTGGTCCAACAGGAGATACAGGACCAACTGGTCCAACAGGACCAAGCGGTGCTGATTCAACTGTTGCAGGACCAACTGGTCCGACTGGTCCAACTGGACCAGCAGGACCTACAGGTCCTACAGGAGCAGATTCAAATGTAGCTGGTCCTACAGGTCCGACTGGACCAACAGGACCTGCTGGTCCAGCAGGACCGACAGGACCTACTGGCCCGACAGGACCTGCTGGTTCGAGTGGTGTAAGTAATGCTAGTGATGTAACTGGTGGCATTAGCACTGGTAAATTATTTGTTACAAATGGTTTGATTGATATAAAAAATACAGGCGACCAATCAGAACTACGATTGTATTGTGAAAGCGCAAACGCACATTATGCTGGTATTAAAGCTCCTGCTCATGCTGATTTTAGTGGTAATATAACAAATACATTACCAACATCAAATGGAACTCTGTTAAATACAAATTCAAAAACACAAAACTTATCTAATGTATCAGGTACTGATCCATCAGCAGGTGATTTTTTACGTTTTGGTAGCGATCAATATTTACCAACATCTTTTGTTGCTGGTACTAATATGTCAATTACACATAATAGTAGTAATAATACATTAACATTTGCATCTTCTGGTAGTGGACCAACAGGTCCGACAGGTCCTGCTGGTCCGACAGGTCCTACTGGACCTCAAGGAAATGAAGGTAGTGATGGAGCAACAGGACCTACAGGACCTACTGGA
>TARA_R100000697_G_scaffold31395_1_pt1 | contig 11016 bp, 5 predicted proteins | sample TARA_R100000697 | Tara Oceans TARA_R100000697 (sample SAMEA2622788) | marine metagenome | biome: marine biome (ENVO:00000447); feature: surface water layer (ENVO:00002042); material: "saline water (ENVO:00002010), including plankton (ENVO:xxxxxxxx)" | depth 5 m
GATAAAAAAATGTAGAAGTAATAATTGTCCTGAAAATGAAACTGGTTCTAATAAGAGAACTTGGTGTAGAATAGATAAAGATGATAGAGTCTCTGGTAACGGCCCTGTACTTGGTAAGTGTGATCCTATAAAAACAGGTTGTGGTAGAACTGGTAAGTGTTGTGAGAACTGTTGTGGTAAAGTACCCTTAATTAGGTTAGGTTGTGATGAGGATACTAGTTTCGACCCAATACAACCAATAATATTAATACCTACAATATTTGGTGGATTAGTCTGTAATCAGACATTAATTATACCTTATGGTTGTGCAAGTTGTGGTGGATTAGAAACTGCATTTGTTAAAGATTGGGTTGCATGTAAATTAGAAGGTTTAGCGTCCGCACTTAATATGTTAAAATTTGATTTTTATAATGATTGGGTAAATGGTACATTATATTTTCCACTAATAAAAAGAAAATATAAAGTAAAATCTAGTAAACGAAAATTTGGTAATTTAAAAAAGGATAAATTTTGCGATTTTAGATGTGATGACTTTCAAGGTAATAAATATGAAAATAGATATAGGGTAAAGATAAAAAATAGTGGTCCTAGATTTGATATGGAAAAAGAAGTTACTGGGCAAGCTGGAGAGTTTTGTCAAGTGAAAGATTTAAAAAGAAGTTTTAAGTATACTACCAATTGGTATGGTGGATTTAGTGAAACGTTAGGTACTTATTTGACAGAAGATCAAGCCTTAGATTTAGCAACTAAAGAAATAGTATTTAATGGTACATTAAAATCCGATGAACAAGTTGGTTGTCAGATATCATTTGAAAATTGGCAAGACTATATTACTTGGTCATCTAATTATGGAGATTTAAAACATAAGGTAAGAAATAGAAGAGTACAAACTGAACACAGAAAACCTAAGTATGTTAAGACTACTGATCCAGTAACTGGTTTAGAAACATGGGAAAATATTGGTGGTCATGGTCACCACCAAAATAAATGTAACACCGTATTTTTACATGAAAAAGAAGAATATTTTAAACCATTATTAGATTGTGGTGCAATGAACGATAATTCCGCACCACCTACAGGATTTACTCCTACATTTACGTCTGGACCAGTTAATTTTGAGGGGGATGAAGACGATGAAGACGATAATGATGCAGACTTAGATAGTATATTAAATAATTCAGAATGTCCAAGAGAAGATTTTTGTGATACTGCGTGTGGTAATGACGGTGTTGCTGGTTGTACCACATTTTGTAGAGGACCACAATCACAATGTCAAAATGATGATTATAATAAAAAAGATATTCGTCATGGGGTGGTAGATTTATATGATGATGTTTTATATTATGCTGCATTAATGAATAAACAAGATCCTAACTTTAATAATGTAGAATATAAAGCGAATTTACTATTCCCAACAAATATTACAGAATTAGGTAGTTCTACTTTTTGTGATATTGACGAAGCACCATTTATAATGGATAAATTATCACCAACAACTTTTCAAGTAAGTGAGGACACAATTAGAGTACGTACCAAACCAAAAGAATTGGCAGTGTCACAACCTAATCAAGGTGATTTTAATGATGATAATACAATAGATGGTAACGACACAGGATTAGACTATGAAAAAATTGAAATTAAAGCTTATAAAGAATTAAGAAATAGTAAGATAAACTTAAGGGCATATGTTGAGTTTAGTTGTTTTGCAGCTAAATGTATAAACATTAATGGTGGACTTATACAGTCACAAGTTGGGGTGGATATAATCGATAGTAATAATTTAGACTTACAAACTAAATCATGTTTCTTAAGATTTGATCATGATGAAGAAGTTAGAGAGTATTTTTGTAAGAGGTTTAGTGGGTTTAAAGATAATGATTTAAATGTTAATTATATGAGACCTGGTTCTACTCAGTTTGAGAATACCTATAAGACATATCCAGAAATTAAAGTAGTAGATAGTGCACAATATCCATGGTTCTATGTAACAACAGAAGATGAATATATAAGATCTGAATATAATGATGGTGATTCTTTTATTCCGGGAGATAGATGTGGAATTACAACTAGAAACGCACAAGGTATTACAACTAATGTAGACAATTTTTATGGTGTAGCGCCAGGACAGGTTAGTCAGTTAATTAACTTCCCAAATAACCCAACAACTATTACTAATGCGAATGCTAACGTACAAGATGCAATTGACAATGAAGGAGATAATGGAATACAAAAAGGTATAAGACACTATAGGAGTCAAACACCTTATTATTTTTATTTTGGTTTAATTCCCGGAAAATCAGCACTACATAAGGTAGTTGCAAATTTCTTCGCAGATAAAATTAATAAAATTACCCTTAAAGGTATTGGTGCCGGTAATCCAGCATCTAACAGAAATAATCAACCACCAGCAGCGGATACACCTAAAACCACAAATCAGGTGTATAGAACATGTTTAGGTGATACTAGATTAGAATTAACACCCCAAAACCCAAATACTCAATAATATAGATGGATGAGAGATTAAAAATATTATTAAATAAGGCTAGGTCAGAAACTTATATCAATAAAGATGTAAATATTAACCTTAATATGGAAAATATTGCTCGACCGTTACCACTTAATGATATTGACACTACGGTTAATGCGTTTGAACAGTATCAAAAAGAAAGAAGAGAAAGTAATATATATAGATTTTATGGTGTGATATCACCTATTATTTCTAATTGTCTATATAATGACAATATTAAGATTTTTAGAGATGAGAGTGGAAATATAACATCTAAAAAAATTATTGCAGATGAAATTTTTGAAGATAACGGTTGGTTGGGTTATTTTGAAGAAGAAAAAAAAGATGGTGACGTAGTAACTGGAAGTTATGACGGACAATACGGTGGGTTTGTGAGTAATAACATACCATTTAAAAATAAATTAATTTTAAATGCCGGACAAGATTTGACGGCATTATTTGTAGGTCAACCAGTTGTAGTTTTATATTATAATTGGTCACCAATTAATAATGCAAAATTACCATCCTTTCAAATACCACCTCAACAGTCTATAACATTGTATATAGACTCAATAGATATTAATACAAATACTGTAGTGGTAAATGATTGGAATAATGTATTATATACTGCAATGCAAAACAACATAAATGCACCTATAAGTTTTAACACCACATCAGAGGCAAGTAATAATACATTTAATGACAATGAAAGTGATTTATGTGATTTTAATCCTTTCGATCCGGGACCAGATAGGTTATCATTTTTAGATATAGATAATATACCTAATTATTTAATGAAAATCACTTACCCAGCAACAACAATAAATGATATTGAAATAGTAAATGGTGTACCACTTTCTAATGGTATCCCTATTATTGAGAAAATACCTATGGAGATAAATGGTAGGACATTAACCGGTTTAAGAACACCTTTAAATCACGGGCTATCACCCAAAGACAATGTAATTTTTTCTTCCATTACCACAAATAATATTAGTAAGAAAATATTTTCAATTTATAGATTAGGTACGTTAGATAAAAAAGATAAAGAAAGGGTTTTTGTAATAGATGAAAATCCAGATAATATTATTTTATCTCCTACTACATCGTTCAAAAAAATTACTAAGGGTTATGTATCGGATTACTATGTAAGAGTTCTTTCGGCAATTACTGAGTCATATGTTGATTATGACATGTATCCTGCAGCATTTGGTACTAATATGTATGAAGATAAAACGGTTGCATATAATTTTAAAGTCGATGTTGATGTAGAAAATTTAAGAGACAATTTAGGTAGACCATTAAGTGAATTATTTTTAACTATAGTAAAAAATAATAGTGATGCGTCATTGAATGATATAAGAACACAATATTGGATAAATAAACAAATTTCTAAGAATTTATCTCCAGAGTTTTGGACACCGATTAAAGGTGGATTTAAAATAGGTAGTAGAAATTATGGTAATGTAAATTATAATATTAATTCAGTAAATGATCGAACTACATGTCCACAACAAATTTATTTTGATAATATAGATGAAAGTGATAATACATTTATAGGGGATATTGTAGAATATAATGAATATAGTCTATTAGAGAATATTTTAGAGAATAGTTATCATTGGATAAACACCACATATAGACAAAATTATAATCAATTTGCGGATCCTATTCCTTTTGGTAAAGAATTAAATAGTAACGAACCCCAATTAGTTGTACCACAGAATAAGTTTGAGGGGTTTTTATATAAACCACATAATAGAATCGTTATAAGAGAGTATTCTTCTTATGTTGAAATGGGGATTGAAGATGAAATGATTAATATTCCTGATTATGCAGTAGATGTTTATACTACACCACCTATATTAACTGGTGGAACAATAGATACAGATAAAAATATAAAAAATACTAAAAGGTGGAGAGATTTATTAGATATAGGGTTTCAAGATGTGGGAGGTAAAAATGTAGACTATCCTTTTGAAAGTGGTGCACATTATCTTTATTTAAATACTAGATTTTATTTTGAAAGACAAGACACTGCGTGTAATTATAGTATTATAAGTACTGAGTTGGAATTACCTCCAGAACAAGATATAATGTATCAGTTATTAACCGAACCAACATTTTTAGATTATAGTATTTTAAATCAAGAGTTATTTGATAATTTAAATACTGATGATGTTACGGACTTAGGTGGTTATGGTTTTGCCGATGAAGTTAAATATGCGTATGAAAGACCACCCAGAAACGCCTGTTTTAATACATTTATTCAAGTTAATTTTAAAACTGAAATAAATAGAACAACAAGTAGTGAAACACTTTATAAACCTAGTGGAGTTGCAGAAACTAGAATATGTCCCGCATTAAGTAATAAATTTATTAGGAATAATGGTGGAACAAATCAAGATTTTGTTGATGAATCTGGTTGGTATTGCGATGCAGATGGAGCTTGGGATGAAGTTTCTAATAGTCTTACAGACTTCTTTGATTTTTGTGATGCAATAGTACCTAGTAGTGCGGACGTTGGTTTTGGTAATGGTAAAATTAGTAACTTTTGTTTAGCAGCGTCAGGGTTAGGTGATATCTCATTAAAAAAGACTAAAGATACGAGTGCAACGTGTTTAAGATATTTAGAAGTAGATGTAAGAAATGTAGATTATTATGGGGAATATGAATTAGGTCAGGTAGATACACCTGGCGAATGTATAGAATTTAATTTTGGGGACGGAGAACCATTAGAAGATGACTGTTAATAGAACAAAAATATTAATTAAAGATGATAATATTAGTGGTAATACTATTAATATACCAATCCGCATGGATTTTACTCCTATAGATAATTCAGAGTTGGTGGAAACTAAGTTTGTTGAGGATGAGATTGAGAAAGCAATAAACCCAATAGTAGACTATAAAAAAATTATTTTTAAACCGGCAGATAATGATTGGAATATAATAAATGAGTTTGAATATATTTTTAACTTTTTTGAACCTACGTTACCATCATTAGGTACTGTACCATCACAAAGTTTACCGCAATATGTTAACAATTATTCACCTTTGGGGTTTTTGTTTGATGATATATTTTGTAATACTGAAAGATTTGTTAATAGTTTTTTAAGAATAACTTTACATGATACGCCCAACACCTCAAATAATAATGTATTAGGTTTTGTAGATGTTTATACACAAACAGGTAAAAATCAAAGGGATGTATATGGTTTTGTGTTACCATTAAATCAGTGTCCTGCTAGTATGACTGTCGGTGATCCGGTTTTAAAACCCGAAACAATTCATGAAGGATATCATATGTATTGGTTTAAAGATGTGGTAGATGAGTCACCAAACGGTGAGTACACAGTATACGCCAGCACATCTTTTAATAATGCAAAAAATGGTGTTTCAATGGCAATGTACACTACACCTAACTTAACTCCTACAGATATACAAATAAATAATATTAATAACTCTACTGGTCCTTTTTGGATGAAAATTGTGTTTAAAAATGATAATGGAGTTTATAAATATAGATTTGAACCTAATAACCCTAATTATACTGACGGATTTAATTTAAACCCAACAGTAGGAATACCATCATTAACGTTTTGGCAAATTCAACCTTAAGTATTTATATAGTATGGAGTATGTTAAAAGAAAAAGATGTTTAGAAAATTATGTGGTTCGTCATATCCCATCTGATTTATATTTTACTGATCAAAATGGTAAAAAACAAGTTGATGTAAACAACCCTAGATACTACTACGGTAGAATACCTCAAAATTTAATTGACGATAAAGGTAATTTGATATTGGATGCATTAGGGCAACCAATACCTAATACTATTAATATTGATATTTTTTTAACTCAGAAGTTTGATGATATAGGTATTTTTAATGATACATTTTTAGAGGAGTTGAGGACTACTTATGAAAATAACAATGATGACGATGATGAGGTAAGATATTGCCCCACACTATTAGATATGTCAATAGATAAGGGGGGTAATCCCTATATTTCGTCACAAGGTGTACCACTATCTTTTGAATGTTGTAATTTTGAAGTTGTACAAATACAGGGCGTTTTTTGGGATGGGGAATATTGTAGGATTAATACTAATAATAACAATAATAATAGTAGTAGATGTCCTACCGCATATCAGGTAGTAAATGATAGTAAGAATGGTATATATGTTACACCTGCTAACAACCAACCAATGACATCTCAATGTTGTACTAGTCAAATAACTACCCAATCTAATGTTTATTGGGATGGGCAATATTGTAGGATTAATAATAATAGTGGTGGTAATATTGGTAATGCCGAACCTGTGAGCCCAAACACTAATAATACAGTAAGAGGATAGTTATGGATAATTGTGGATACTTTATACCGGTTTTAAGTAGTGGAACTACTTTAAATGATTACCTATATAATGTAGTAGTAACTGGTGAAACTAATTCGGATAATTTAATAAGCGTTACAACAGGATTATTTTTACCTGATGGTTCACCACAATATACACCGTTTATAAACACCAACGTCAATAACCCAAACGAAGTTTTTGATGGTGTAGTTTATGATGATTCAGAAAAAGTAACGTATGTTTTAGGCGGTAACCCCAACGATATAATGAATACAGGTGTCCACTTTACTACATTTAAAAATGTAATAATAAATGGTAGTAATGGTTTAGGACAACCAATTACATATTTTAAGACAACATTTACCACTAATCAAGGTGGTAGAACCGTACAAAATACTAGTTTATCACCCATAGTTAAGAGAGAGGAATATTTGGGTGTAGTTTTTAAACCAGAAGTTAATAGTGATATATTTATTAATAGAGGTATTGTAGATATTTTTGAAAGACATGCATTATTATCAGAAATTAAAACAACTAATGACATAGATACTAATAGAGGGGGATTTATTAGTAGTTAATAATTAAAGTAAAAAAATATAAAATGGCAACAGGAAATTATGGAACAGTTAGACCAGCAGATGTAGGGTTAGACGACATAGAAATATTATATGATTTTAAAGATAAAAGAGAAAATACATCTCCCACTAATTTACAATCATTAGATCCCCAACAGGTATTAGTACCGGCAACAACCCCCCAACAAGGAAATGAAATTTTAGGTGGTATGTATACTTTAACATTACCAGTTACTGAGTTTGGTGCTAAAGGGTTTTATAATATAATCATTAGACCAAAACAAATTAGGACAACCATATATGATTGTGGTGTGTTGGCTGGATCTCCAGATGTTTTAGGTATAATATTAAATCTTAATAATTTATCTGTTGCCGAAAGAAATAAAGCACAAAATGGTGAATTAGTAGGTTATAGGGTAGAATATTTAAATACTAATCCTAGTGCGGTACAACCCAAAGAACAAAATAAATTTACTATTATCACTTCTAATAATAAAGTTATACCAGTTACTGAAAATTTAGCAAACACTAGTGATCAAGCTTTATCTTATACATTTAATGACTCATCAAACTTAGTGTTCTGTACTGTAACCCCTTCTTCTGCACCATCAATTAAACCTAATGCGGTTCCAAATATTGGTGTGGCAACTCAAGATATTATTATTACAAATACCTTTTTTAATCCTATTATGTTAGAAGTAGAAATGGTAGAATACGATGATGAAGTATTGGCATATGCACTTTATGGAAATCAAAGTAAATCATTAGAAGATGGAATATACACACAGTATAATTTTGATAATGACATATATAAACAATATAATTTATTTGAAATTAAAGATAAATTTACGGGTGTACCATTATTTGAGGTGAGAGAAAAACGTAATGAAATTGATTTCGGTAAAGATTTTAATACTGTTTCTAATTTTGATGATTAATTAAAAATTTATAATGGCGGGGAGTAAAAAAGATAGAATAATAAAAGTTGCGGGATACGCAAAAAAAGTAGTCTATAACAATAATATTGAATATAGAAACTTTAGTCCTGATTTAGTGGGTCAACAATTTGCCACTAATTTTGGGACACCCTTATTTACTATGGGTAATTTTTCTATCACAACAAATACCGATCCTTCCGAACATACCGTTTTTAAGTTAGGTACATATTCTAAAAAATATACTTTAGATGATATTGATGAGGGTGAAAGTATATTAGTTGATATACAAAATAACATAACTGCAGGATTAAATTTAGATTTAACTAATCCGTTAAGTTATATTTGGTACGGTTCTGCAGAAGAAATGGTGAGGGTATCGTTAGAAAATATTAGTAAATATTTCCCTGCAGCTATTTATGTGGATAACAAAGTAGGTACAATAAGTGGTAATAACATAACTAATTATTTTTATGATATAGAGAGTGATACCACTACCTTTAATATTAGTACTAATTATTTCACTAACCCATTCGATATTAAGTACACTACTGATGAAAAATATAAAAAAAATACTCAGAAGAGCAATCAACCCCTAACGTATGAAAACGAAGTCTACGATGAGGTGTTTGAAAATGAAAATACTTTACGTAATTTTACTTTAAATTTTAGTAAGTATATTATTTCACATAACGGTATTGATAAACCTATTTTAAGTGCGGGAACACCTTCACAACAAACTAATTCTATTTTACAATTAAAAGTAGAGGGTAACCCATTTCCTGAAATCACCGGTTTATATTTATCTAATATATCATTTTTAAACCCAACATACAATGATTCTATACCATTTTTTATTAAACCTAACGAAATTGAGGAAGAAAATTTCTATAGTAATTTAAATGACTTACAAAAAAATATTTTAAATAGAGACATTTCACCTAAATATACTATGACAATATCTAAACCAGTATTTACTGATGAAGGTGTTTTAGTGTTTACTACAGATACTTTAAAGTTTCCTGTTTTATCTGATGGATATAATTTAAATTTATTTGATAGTTTTTATTTATCTTATTTGGATAAATTAATAGAATACTCACATGGTTTAGATTTAACTAATACAGACACTATAATACGAAAATATGTTACTGAAGCAGTTAGTTCATTTATGAAAATACCTAGGGGAGATGGTAATGATTTAACATTAGATAGTACTAAACCTAGAAAATTATTTAGAATTTATGGTAGGTCTTTTGATGAGACTAAAAAATATATGGATGGTATTAAGTTTGCTCATGTAGTGACTTATAATAAGAAAAATAATATTCCAGATAATTTAGTAAAAGATTTATCTAATATGTTAGGTTTAGAAGGTTTTGACTTTCTTAATAATTTTAAAATAAAAGAAAATGTATTACCAAGTTATGGTAACGTAACTTATAGCGGCATATCAAAAACGTTAACAAACGAAGAGGTAGATATTGAAATATATAGAAGATTAATTTTAAACATTGCGTGGTTGTGGAAAAGTAAGGGGGCTAGAAAGGCAGTAGAATTCTTACTTAGATTTATTGGTGCACCTGAGTCACTAATTAACTTCAACGAATATATTGTAATGGTTGATAAACCCTTAAATATGGACAAATTAAAACAAATGTTGTTTCTATATACTGGAAGTATTGAGGGGGTTGAAGAAGAATTAGAAAAAATACCATATGATGATGAAGGATTCCCATTACCACCTAAAAATGGTGAAATAATGGTTGTAGATTTTATTCAGGGACCGGAAGTAATATCTGGAGGGACAAATAATTTACCTATAGTTGTTTCACAACCAACAGAAATGTGGTATCAAAAAGCAGGCGGTTGGTATAGAGAAACCGCTGGTAGTAATACAAATGTATTGACATTAGAGGGTAATAACCCACATGTTGGACAATATGACGGTGGTTCAGAATATTTATCTATATTCAGTAAATGTTATATACCTAATTATTCTGCAGAAACATCTATTACTTTTAGTTCTACTACTCTTTATGAAAACAATTTCTTAAATTATAACTATGGTATAGTTAATGGTATAGATAGTGGTAGCACGATTTATATGACTTATTTAGATTTAAATAATCAAAACATAAATGATTGTTTAGATGTAAATTACTCAATTATAGAAACCCCACCAGAACCTACTGGTGTTACTACATTAGAACAACAATATTTAGATGCAAAAACACCTTATGATCAATGGGTTTTAGATATACAAAACCAACCTTATCTAAAATTTTCACCAGAGTGGGAAATAGTAAAAAATAATTATAATATTGCATTAAATGCGTATCAAAATGAAATTAATACGCAAGGTATTGACATCAACCAAAGTATAGAAGTATGTGTTACGACAGAAAATGAAGACTGTGATACAACTATTGATGATGGTACAGGAGATTTAAATCCATGTCAATCATATGTTGTGGATGATAGTTTAACTCCATTTATAATATTTAAAGATCCTACAACCAATGCTAAAGTAGATTTTCCTGAATTTAGTCAATGTTGTGAAGCAGAAGGTGGAACGTTTGTAACATACTTAACACCCAGTGGTAATCAAGGAGAATATTGTGCAACCGAAGCACCTTG
>TARA_R100000697_G_scaffold36073_2_pt1 | contig 10926 bp, 10 predicted proteins | sample TARA_R100000697 | Tara Oceans TARA_R100000697 (sample SAMEA2622788) | marine metagenome | biome: marine biome (ENVO:00000447); feature: surface water layer (ENVO:00002042); material: "saline water (ENVO:00002010), including plankton (ENVO:xxxxxxxx)" | depth 5 m
GGTTGGTGCTGCTGTTAATAATCATTTAATTAGTAATGATAAAGACAATAATCAGCTCGTCGGTATTCCTCTCGGTATGTTAATTCCCATGTTAAATACCAGAGATTTACCACTCTTTTTATTTACTGCCTATAAAGTTCATTTAACTATTGAATTTGAGCCTGATAGTTCTTTATTTGCTAATAAAATAGGAGCTCCTTCCGCCAATCTTGCCGCCGCTGAGGGTGATATTCTTTTTGATGATGTCAATCTTTTAGTTGATTATCTTGTTTTCCCTTCAAGGGTTCAGGAATCAGTAAGAGAAAAGACACAGCAAGAAGGAGGTTATATGATGGATTTCATTAATGTTGAGAATATTCAGAAGGTTCTTCCTGCCGCTACTGCTAATGTAGAACAAAAGCAGGAATTTAGAATTAATGTAATTAATCAAGAAGTCCACTATATTCAAATGACTAAACAGTTCCAGACTTATGCAGATAATAACAATAAAGTCACATTAGGTCAAAGAGCTGATTCAGTTTCCATAGAGGAATACCAAGTAAATATTAACGGAGTTGACGCCTACAACTTTGGATTCTTGCATAATCCAGTTGAACACTACAACCAAATGTCTTATGTATTAGGTAGAGATATTCAGGTTATTTCACCTTATTATGTAGCTGATGTAAACATTGAGGCTTCTATGCTTTCACCACCTCCACAGGGTATATTAGGAAAATATAAACCACTTGGTATTGATATGAGAAACGGAGAGCCAACTATTAGAGGCGGAGGCAGAATGATAGGAGATTATCCAGTAAGGTGGATCTATAAGAGAACACCACACGCACAGGTAGACTCTGATATTGCCGACACTCCACAAATAGGACAGGCAGACACTTCCGCCGCAAATGTTAATTTCTTTGTTGGAACTACTAGAATAGTTAATGTTAAATCATTACCTTCTGGCGGAATGATTGTTAATGTATCAGATTTATAAGTATTACGATGAATAAATCAATTTTCGTTTATTAAAATTTTAATATCTCTTAATTATTTATAGGAATGACTACGAGATATATTGATTTAAACGCTTCCCAAGCTTCTAAAATTAATGCAACAAATAATAGATATACATATAAACTAAATAAAACCCTAGAACTCCCAACAGGCACTCAAATATCCGTTCAAAATTCACTTATTAATTTACAGGGTATAACTGGTGAGTCTATTGAATTAGAAAAAGATTTTGAAGAAACTATTATTTATAATTATTATTTAGTTGACACTTTTTACCGTGACCCTGTGGGTCAATTGCCTGTGGCGTCTAATCAAAATAGATATAGGGTTTATGAAGAGGCAGCTTTTAAATTGAATCCTAAAAATTCTGCAACTTTTCAAATATCTGATGATATAAAAGATGGTCTAGCTGGTTTTTCTGAAAATATCATGCCTCTGGCTGGATGGAGAAACATTACAAACTCAACAGGAACAGGAAATTTTTTAGTTCCTTTAATAGGAAAAGCAGATATAAAAATTCCTAAGGGTATTTATAGTGTTTCTTCTCTTGCTGAATTAATAACAAATCAAATAAATGCTGTAACTCTTCCAGAGTCAAATGAAAATTTTTTAGATGTAGCAAAAAAAAATAATGAATTCAATGGAATGTTAGTAAATAATACAACAAATAGGATTATAAATACACCTCCAAGAGAAGATTTAAAAACATGGCAGGATGATACAGGAACGGAGGGGGCTTTAAATAATGCCCCACCCTTCACTTCACTTCCAGACATAAGAGCCTTAACCGTTAATGATAATAACATTGTGGGAGCATTTGCCTGTAAACCTAATCACATGGCGGATTTATTTTATCAAGCAAAAATAAATGATTATGATGCAACAGTTGCAGATAATAGTGCTAGGACAAGAGTTTTTAAGAGTTCATTAACAGCTGCACCTGACCCAGCTAGAAGATATGGGCTAGTATTTACTAGGTTAAATAATCTAGCACCAGCAGACGCAGCCAGAGACCAAAAATATTATGACCTTTTTCAAAAAGGAACAGGAGTAGGAACAGCAAGTTTTTCTATGTCTTATAAAAATTCTGGATATGCTATAAGTCATTTACATGAACCAATAAGAATTCCTACAAATGATAGATTGGGAAATGCATTACAAGGAGCAAGTCAGGAGGCATTTTTTATGAAAAGAGTTCCAACACCTTCACAAGTTACAGGGACAGATAGATTATCAAATATATATGACGGAATATTGACCGACGATCAAAAAAACAAGACTTATAATACTTTATCTGCACCAGCACAGCAATATAGTGGAATATTAGTATATAACTGGGCATATCAAACTTGTTTAAATAGTGGTAATAGAAGTAAAGGAGAGGTATTAGTAAGAAATGACGCAAATTCCACTTATGCACAGGAATTCTGGAATTTTAATGAATTTTTTAAAACAGATGAGGAAGCGAAAAAAGCTTGGGAGTCTACTTTATGGTTTAGGATGGGTTTTACATACGAACAAATACAAAAAAAGGAAAATTATAAAAGCCAATATTGGTATGGAGAGAGCCATACTTTAAATGGAATAACAACAGGGGCAGATGTAGATTCCACAGCTCTTCCTTTTATGTCATCTATTTATAATAATTATAGTAGAGCCGCCGAACAAAAACCACTAGGCGACCAAGGAATTGCCCTTCCTGCTGTTAATGCAATTCAATTATTTAATCTTATGGATTCAAATGTTCCTCCATGCCCATTTAATAATAACAAAAAAGCAACATTACCAGCTAATCCTCATGAAACACTACCTATAAATGTTTATACTTACACATCCTCAGATTATGAAGAAGCAATAACTATACCAGTTCAAACGGCTGGATTAGATTTAATAGCTGATGACCTTCCTAGATTATCTATAAATGGTTATATGCTTTGTTTATCAGATATAATAAATCAAGATGACCAAGCAGGAGATCTATCAGATTGTGGAATTTTAGATTTAATTCCAAAAAGTTCCTTATCAAATCAAGATTTTATTGCTGATAGGAATTTATTAGTGCATACTTTATCAAATCCTAAAACAGTTAATTATGTAAATATTAATATATTAAATCCTGATTTAACTGATATATCATTAGAGCCGAACACAACAATTTTATTAAAAATAACTACACCAATTCCCAAACCTACTATATTAATGGCGGAATCACAAGAAGAAATAGCAGAAGAACAAGTAAAAGAAGAACAAGCTAATTTAATTCAACAGCAAGAAAAACAATTATTAAAACAAGAAAAAAAATCTTAAATATTTAAATTATCCATTTTTTAAATAGTGCGTTTAAAAATTATTTAAAAAATAAAATATACATAATATATATAAAATGACTAAACAGCGACGAACCGAGATTTTCAATGTGCCTCTGGCTAAATATATTCTTAGAACTTGCAGGGACGAGTTAAAGGATAGGGATTTCAACGCTTTAACTAAATTAGTTGGAAAGCGTAATTCTTGGACTTTACACCCTATATACCGTCAAGGAGGGGAGGACTTAGACGGCAGAAATGTATGCGAAAAAGGCTTATGTGTATTTAGCAAAAAAGTTAGAAATACACTAGCTAGGCAATTCTACAAAGATGTAGACATGGTAAATGCTTGTTATATTTATTTTTATGATTTATTACAAAAAAACCCAGATTTAAAAAAACAAGGTAAATGGATTAAGAGTTATTATGAAAATAGAGAAGAAAAACTTAATAAAATAATGGAATCAAAAAAAATAACTAGACAAGAAGCAAAAGATATTTATATAAAAAAAGCCTTTAATGGTAAAGACGAAACTATAAATGAATTAATTATTAGAGAAATAGAAAAATGTGAAAACGCACAAGTTTATTATAAAAGATTATTAAAAGAAGAAGTTGAAAATCCATTAGGAAAAATAGCAAGTTATTTTTATTTCCGCTGGGAATGGGCAACAATTTCTAAAATTATGGATTTTATGGAAAAAAATCGTATTAATACTTTTTGTGATTTACATGACGGCTTTTTTGTTGATAGAAAAATAGACGACGAGCAAATAAATGAAGTATTAGAAAAGGTTAAGGAAAAATTTAACATAAATATGAAAATTAAAGAGATGACAGACTTTTTAGATATTCCTATGGACTATATAGTTGATTTTAAAAAAGCATTAGGACTTGACGAACAAGAACGATATGAATATTTAAAAAATAAATTTGAGGATTATTATGGAATCCATAAAGTTATTCAACAATCAGGGAATTTTTTAATATTAAACGAAGACGGCACATACTATTTAAAATCTCAAACTGATTTAACTCAATCATTTTTAGACTGGGCTGAGGCAGGAGGAGAAGAATTTAGTGTCCATACTAAACATGAATCAAGATTTATTTATAACTATATAGCAGACCACACAAAAAGAATTGTAGAAAAAATAGATTTCTATCCTAATCTTTTGACTGCTCCTAGTAATATTTATAATTTATTTAATGGGTTTTATATTGAGGCTTTTGAAGATGCAACAATAAATAGTAATGACGAATATGACTTTGAAATTTTAAAAGAACATTTTTATTTTATTACTGATGATTTTAGTGATATAGCAAAAGATTGTGCTGAATACCTTTTAGATTGGGTAGCTCAAATATTTCAACAACCTCATATAAAATCAAATACTATGATTATATTAAAAGGGGGTGAAGGTGTGGGGAAATCTTTAACCGCACAAATTATAGGTAAAATGTTAGGTGTAAAATATTATTATGAAACTTCTAGCCCAGCTAGTGATTTATTCGGCAATTTTAATTCAATAGGTAAATCAAAACTTCTTATTAACATGGAAGAAGGGGCTATTAATCAAACAGAAAAATTTTATGAAGAATTAAAAAATGCAATTACTGCACCTACTATGACTATTAAGGAAAAATATGAAAGATCTATGGTATTAAATGATTATTGTAGATATATAATGCCGACTAATAATGAAGGTGTTATAAAAATAAGCGATACAAATAGACGATTCGTCGGTTTTGAGTGCAGACACCCCAGAAAAGACCCCTCAAAATTAGTAAAGGCAATGAAAAATGATAAGGCATTATACTTATTATATAGATTTTTAATGAACAGAAATATTGAGGGTAAAATGTGGGATAAATTTCCTAAAACAAGTTACTATAAAAGATGCCTTGATAATTCAATTCCTATTGTTTGGTCATTTGTAAATGAGATAATAGGAAACATGACGACAGAATTTAAAAAGAACAGGTTAGGGGATTATATGGAAGCCTCAGAATTATATAGCCATTTTGAGAACTACTGCCGAGATAATAAACAAATAATAAGTAAAAAAAAAGAATTTGAGAATCAATTAGAAGCAACTTATTTATTTAAAAAGATTAGAACTAAAAAAGGTTTTATACTTTCATTTAATAAAGAAACTGTTAAGGATAAGCTCAAAGAAATGGGATTATATGAAGAACAATTATTTTTAGATTAAACTTTGTAATAGCTTTGCATAATTCTTTTAAGTCCAACATATTATTTTTAATTCGTTTTAAACCATTTAAAAATAAAATGTTTTATTATATTAAGAATAAAATGCCTCGTCATAAATCTTGCGAAAATGCAAACACTTATCACTATAAGGTTAAATATAATGATAGTTTAGAAGGAGAGAAAGAGAAATTATTTAGAACATGTAAAGAGATTGAAGAAGTATTCGGAGTGAGCCGATCAACTGTTTATAATTATTACATGAAAATAGGTAAAACTAAAAAACATAAAGATATTTTAGAAGTTGAAAAATTAAATCCACCAGTAGAAAGATTTAAAAGAATCTTAATAGAATTTGATTAAACTTCGTAATAGCTTTGCTTAATTTTTTTTAATACCTCTTTAAATATACAAATTCAATTTTTTATTTTTTTCTTGTTTATTTCCTATTTAAAAAATATAAGTATATTGTATAAATAGTGAAAATATGAATATTAAGTCTAATTACGAACAAAAAAAGGCTCATTTAATAGCTTATCAAAAAGCTTATTATCTTAAAAATATTGATAAATGCAAAGCATATCAAAAAGAATACCAAAAAGAATATAGAAAAAATATAGAAAAGATGGATAAAAAAAGAGAATATATGAGAGAATATAATAAAAAATATTCAAAAATTTATAGAGAAAAAAACCCAGAAAAATACAAATTATATATAAAAAATTATCAATTAAAAAATAAAGACAAGTTAAGAGCTTATCAAAAATCTTATAACCATACTTTAAAAGGTAAAAAAGGTATGAGAATTGCAAACTGGAAACAAATAGGGGTTCAAGATACTGATTATAGTGAACTATATGATATGTATATTAAAGAGCCAAAATGCTGGATATGTCATACAAAATTTAAAAATTCAAAAGCCAGACATTTAGACCATGACCATGAAACAGGTGAAGTAAGATATGTGTGCTGTGTTGCATGTAATACCACTATTTTATCAAATAAGAATAATTAATCATTTTTATTTTCTTTAATAATAATAAAATGGAAAATGAAATAGAAAATATTTTTATTAAAACTGAACCTATTGAAGCCGAAGCCGAAGCCGAAGCACCAAAAAAGAGAGGAAGACCTAAAAGACAATTAACAGAAAAGCAATTAGAAGCTCTTTCAAAGGGCAGAGCGAAAGTAAAAGAAAATAGATTAAAAACTAGTCAACAATTAAAATTAGAACAAAGAGAACAAAAAAAAGAATTAACTAAAAGACAAAAAAAAGCCTTAGAAACTGTTAGAAAAAATAAAAAATTAGATGAATGGGACGAAATAAAATCAAATGTTCTTTCAAAATTACCTGATGAAGATTCTTTTAACACTTGTAAGGCTTTTTTAGATACTTTAACAGATGAAGAAATTATAAATGAACAAAAAAGAAATGAGAAACTTTTGATAATGTGCCGTCATATTAAAGCAAAAATGAATTAATTTTTTTATTTTTTTTCTTCCACTAATTTAATATGAATGACTATAAAGTATATCCTATTAAAATAGATGAAGACAAACTCGGTGAAAGTAAAAGAGATATTATTCCTGATTTAGTTCATTTTAATGTTTTATTAGGCAAAATTAGATCAGGCAAGTCAGTTTTGTTACAAAACCTCTATTTATCTCCTAGATTCTATGGTAAAGACTATGATATAAAAATATTGATAAGCCCTTCAATTCATAATGATGTTCAAATGCAATATATGGTGGAAAATTTTGACTATGTATTTGATGAGTATTCAGAGGATTTATTAGACACTATTTTAGATATGATAAAAAATGATGAAGATGACAATAGGTATTTAATGGTTTTAGATGATATTATGGGAGATAAAGGCTTTGTAATGAAAAAACAAGGTAAACAAGACGCATTTAGTAGTATGATAACAAAATTTAGACATATAGGAAGTGAAGCCCTAGGAACTGAGGGCAGAATGGCTATATGTTTAACGGCTCAGTTATATAGATTTTTAACCCCTACAATTAGACAAAATATCCAAGGTTTTCACATTTTAGGTTCTTTTCCAGAATCTGAATTAAAAAAAATTGCAGAAGATTATTCTTTTATTGGTGGAAGTGAAAAAAACTTTATGAATATTTTTCATCAGTCAAGAAGAAAACCTTTTGATTTTTTATATATAAATGTTCCAAGATTAGAGGCTTATAGGAATTATGATGAATTATTATGGAGTAGTGAAATGAATCAACAAAAAGATGTTGAAGAATTGGATAAAAAAATAAATGTTAAAAATGATGAATAAAAAATATTTTAATATATCATAGTATATTAATTATGTCTCTTCAATCCATTTTACAAAGTTATTCACAAGATATAAATTCAATTAATGCACATAATACCGATGTTGAAAATGAGGTTAGAAATAGAAAAGCTGAAACATTAGAGGAACAATTCCAGCATCATTTAGATGCTTTTAATTCTGGGGCTCAGATTTTAGGAACTGCCGCAGGTGCTTATCATGTTGGTAGAAAGGCTTATAATAAATATAAACAAAGAGTAAGAGGAAATCAAGCAAATGTTAAAGAAGAACCAGATACCGAAACAGATGCTTCTCAGCCTACTGGTGAAGAAGGTGATGCCTCAGCATCCACAAGAGCAGATGCCGCTAATGCTGGAACTGATACTAGTGAAGAATCAAGAGGAGTTCAGCAGGGTGACGCAGGAACTAATCCACAAGCCGCCTCTGAATCTTCTGACGGACAACAAGCCGCACAAGAACAAGCACAAGACGCACAAGTTCAAACTAATGATGCCGCAAGAGCACAGGCTCAGGCTCAATCTGATAGTGCAACACAACCAGCAAGTTCGGCAGATGCTCCTGCTGGTGAAGAAAATCCCTTTTCATTAAAAAATTTTGATCCTGCGGAATATAGTAGGCAAACTGGGTCAGCAACTACAACCACAGTTCAAGGTGAAAGACCTGTTGAATTTAGTAGACCTGATGTTACTGGCGAAGGTGATTTATTACAACAGCCCAGAAGCATAGGAACAACCATAACAAGAGGAGCGGAACAGCCTTCCGCTAGGGTTCAATCTTTAACACAAGATAGTAGTGACTTAACAGGTATAGGTTCTGATGTTGATAGAGGATTGACAGGAGTTCAAGATGTTGTAAACGGTGTAAGAAGTGGAGTAGGAAATGTGGTAAAAAATGTAGCTAATAAAGTAGGTCAGGCAGCTAGTAAGATTTTGCCTGAATCAGGTTCATTTTTAGAAGGGGCTGGTGGTGCTGTTTTAGATGGAGCTCTTGACGCGATCCCCGTGGTTGGAGATCTAGCATCAATAGGACTAGCTATATATTCTGCAATTACTGGTGATAGTCACAAAACAAACCCAGACGAAGAGGACAACACAAAATCAGCCATGGGAACTGCCTCAACCGCTATTGACCCTAAGGCTTTACAGCAACAGGCAAAAGGCTCAATTCAGGCGGCGTTAGTTTAATTTTTTTTATATCCATTTTTAATATAAAATCTTTTATTATACTAAAAATGGTTAAAGTTGGAAGATATGATTATCAAAAATCTAATAAACCAGATAAAAAATTAGTTGTTGTTGTGGAACATAAAGGGAAAAAAAAGACTATACATTTTGGTGCTAGAAACATGGAACATTTTAAAGACCGCACAGGTATATGGAAAAGTAAAGACCATGGAGATAGTAAAAGAAGAAAAAATTTTAGAGATAGAATGTCAGGTATAAAATTAAAAGATGGCAGTAGAGCAATAGATAACCCATTGAGTCCAGCTTATCATGCTTTAAGAATTTTGTGGTAATATATTATAGATGTTTGATTATATTCAATATGGGGTTCTACCTTTATTTATTCAAGTATACATTCAAAGGCTCGGTATGGAACACCCAGCGGCAAGATTAATAAAAAATATAAAAAATCCAGAGGTGATATTTTCAAAACAGCCTTTAAGTTTCTCTCAATTATATTTTTTATTTAGTAATAGTAATGGAGAAGTTTTTGGAATATATAGAGAAAACGGATGGGAGAGTTTATGAATCTAAAAAAAATATTGAACGAGTTTTAAGATTATTAAATATTGATAATTTTATTGATTTAATGGCTGAAATGCCTAATTTTAATTTAATAATAGAAAAGTTATTAGATAAATACACATTAGGGACAACATTAAATATTTTAGACACATTAAGAATTTTATCGGTCTATTATGATGCAGACAAAATATATATGTATAGGTTTATAGATGAATACAATAATTTATTAGATCTTAAAGAAAATAAAGATATGTATTCAAAATTTTCTATTTTTGAAGTCAAAAAAAAAATAGAATCAATAGGTGAGATATTTTTAACACATCAGAAAAGCTATACACAAATTAGAAATTTTTTAGTATTATATTTATTTATTGTTGAATTTCCTTTAAGGCTTACTAATTGGACTAAAATCAAATTAGTTCATAATAATTTTGAGTTTTTGGATGAGTTTGATGATTATCCTTTTTATTTAGTTATTCAAAACAACGATTTTTATTTTATTTTTAATAAGTTTGAAGAAGGCTATTTTACAGGTCAATATATTCATAAGATAACAAATAAAGTAACATACGGACTATTATCAAGATTTTTAATTCACATGAAAAATACTAATCATTATTTTATTACTAATAAAAGCGGAAAACCAATATCAAATCCTAATTTATCAAATGCAATAACAAATTTCACTAAGGAAACATTTGGAAAAGTATTAAGTATAAATAATTTAAGATGTAAATATAAACAATATGCAGATTTAATATTAAGTAAAGAAGAAATGGAAATTAAATTAAAATTATTTAACTTATGATTATTATTTAAAATTTTTATATTTACATTAATTATATGAGTGGAACTTTAATATGTGGAAGACATACTGCATCAGATACAATAGTGCCTGTTGAGGTTAATGCTGACGGAACACTTGAAATGACAGCCGAAATAGATTCTTCGGCTCTTGCAAAAGAATCAACACTTGATTCTTTTAGAACTGAAAACGCTTCAAATTTAGGTGCACTTGCTACGGCTCTTGATGACGGCACACAGGTCACCAAATGTATGGGGTCAGAAGACGGTTCAACTGGTGGAACACAAAGACAACTCCATGTGGATGGAAGTGGTAATGTTTTAACAAGTATAGTTTCAAGTGTTAATGTATTACCTGCTAATGCTGTTAATAGTGGTATTACTAATGACCCTGCTAATTCTGTTGCCTGTGGGATGCGTTGCCGAACTGATCCGAATGATTCATCCTCGGAGGTATTTTTAAAGGCTAGTTCTGGCGGTGTTTTAGAAGTTTCTTCTTCTGGTGGTTCTTCAACACAGACTAGTGAATCAAAATC
>TARA_R100000697_G_scaffold110123_1_pt1 | contig 10870 bp, 16 predicted proteins | sample TARA_R100000697 | Tara Oceans TARA_R100000697 (sample SAMEA2622788) | marine metagenome | biome: marine biome (ENVO:00000447); feature: surface water layer (ENVO:00002042); material: "saline water (ENVO:00002010), including plankton (ENVO:xxxxxxxx)" | depth 5 m
AAAAATTTGAAAGTAAGTTAGACCGACCCTCAAACACCAAACAAAGTCCTCACACGACCCTCCAAAGTCCTCACAGCACCCAAGTCCTCACAATGATGACCCTGCGTAACGGAAAAGTCCTCACGGCAGTGCCGACCCTACCTAACGACCTCATTATAAAAATTATTGAAGATGCCTCAACTCAATACGGGGGTCGCCTGTGGAGTATCCATCAAAAAAAGTTTAAGTCTACCCTTGCCCGTGTTAGGTTCGTTGGAACACAACTGTCCTCATAAAAAAATATCTAACATCAATATATATATACATAACACTACTTAAGTTTTTTTTTTAACCATAATGAACTATATCAATATCAGCACCACCGTATACCTTAACGGTGGGTTTGTATTTACGCAGGATACGGCGACGGAGGGCATAAAACTCTCCGCTAACACGCATACCGCCTTTTTTGTGAAGTCCCATATGTTTGGATAGAACTGCGTTGTTAAATTTTTTTTGATGGAGTTTCCATAGACGACCTCCGTATTGAGTTGAGGCATCTTGGATAATTTTCATAATGAGGTCGTTAGGCAGTGCGGTGGCGTAGTTACCCCCGCCGATTGCCCAGCGTCCAGTCTCTTTGCCGTTGCGGAGGAGCATCGTGGGTAGGGGTGGGGTCGTGTGAGCGTTTGGGGGGTCGTGTGAGGACTTTGGAGTTCGCTGTGAGCGTTTGTTTGGAGTTTGGGTTCTCCTCCAACTGGGTTTCAAATTTTCGCTGTGGGAACACTTTTGGGAGTTCGCGGGGGCAAAAAATCTAAAATTTGAAACCTGCTTGAACAGAACCCCCAAACCCCAAATCTACTCACAAGAGTTCCCACGAACGCCCAAACGCTCCCACAGGCAAAAAAACGCAACCCCCCGTGAACACCCAAACGCTCACAGGAGTTTCCAAACGCTCACAGCACCAAACTTACAAATTTGAAAGTAAGTTTAGAAAGACCCCCACATTAAAACAAACACTCGCACGAGCGTCCAAACACTCGCACGAACAAAAAAACACAACTATGGGTCGCGGTAAGGTGTCCAAGGGTCTGCGGAAGATTAACCGTGCTATCGCGGATGGGCGAACCCCCGACTGCCCACACATCGCCATCCCCAAGACCAAGGGTGCTCGGCAAGTTAAAGGTGAAATCAAGAAAGAGTTTAACTACTCGGGTGGAGTTGGACTTTGTATGGCGACCATCAACAAAGATGGTGCTGTCAAGAAACAGTTCCAAAGCACTCGTGGTGGTGGACAAAACATCAACACCGAAGTCTTCAGGGGTAAGTCAATCCTGTTAGACAACGGCACGGCAAACACGTCTAACCTCCAAGAACTCTTTGACAAGCGTGATTTTCACTGCTGGGTTGAAGACAAGGATGGCGAGGTCGTGTTTGACCCCGAGTTCAAAGAATATCAGGCAATCAAGCAAGTTAAGAACTGTATGGAAGACTCGCCACACTTCTACAATGCCTTTGGTGAAGATGCGGAAAAGTGGTTCTGGGGTAAACTCAAGGGCACGATGACGGATAAAATCCAGTTGTATAAGTCCCAAAATATCAAGTGGGTTAAAGAGTTCTATCAGCGTCCTAAGTTTGGACACTGTAACCTGAACTGTAGTGCGTTCTTGATTAAAAACAAAGGTAAGGGTTACAGGATTAGGGTAGGCAGTATGGGTTGGTTGAAAGACCCGACCGTTTGGAGGTTGAAGGCAGAAAACAAACCCCGTCATAACGATGCTGGGGAACTCTGTGTTCCAGCAATCTCTATCTGGTGGGAGTATGGTTAAAGGTTATTAAAAAAAGACAAAAAACAAAAACAAAAAAACATCATTATTATTCTATATTATGATAAATTTTTTTATCTTTTTTGTGGGGTGGATGATAAACTTTCTTCTCTTTTTAAAAAAGTTACAAATTTGAAAGTTTATATCCAGAACAATATCAATATAAAAAAACAATATGGAGGCAACACTGGGGATGAATATTCACGAACTTACCAAAGAACAACTTATCGCACGAGAGGTTGATATCAGCAATGTTCTCGCTATCTCCGTTGGGGAAGAGCGGAAACTCAGCAAAGAGTTAAAGTCCCTACAAGAAGAGTTTAAGTCCCTACAACAAGGATACGATACTCTCTGTAAACAAGAAATTAAATATCAAGACGAGATTATGAAACTCAGTAAAGAGAACGAGGAACTCAAAGCGAAGATTAATCATTAAACATAATCAATATACTCTTATAATTTTTTTATCTTTTTAAAAAAGTTATAAATTTGAAAGTATATTTACAGAACAATATCAATACAAACAAGTCTTTACTCGCTGTTCATAGAATAAAAATAATCTAAATTTGAAACCTGCTTGACAAGAACTACCATACCAAAAAAAACAAACAAAACTTATCACAATGAATATTATGGACGCAATCGGCAGTCTTCCACCCAAGCAGATGAACCGAGTTATTGAAGCGTTAGAGGAACGCTGTCGTAACCCTCCAATTGTTCCTGACAATGCTATTAATGTTTCTAAGAACATTGGAAGTGTTGCCGAACAGGTAGCAGGAGCAAACATCCACTTTACCGTTCCTGAAAAAAAAGGAGGTTATGATGAAACACAGTGCGGTGGTGATTGTGTTATGTCTATGATATTTAAGTTGAAGGAACTAACTGACAAGTTTGGTGATAGTGTCAAGTCTCATACTATTATTAATCCAGTGTTAGTGAGAATGTTTGAAGGTGAAGAGTTCGTAATCCACCACGTAGTTAAAGATACCAAACGTAATATTTGGATTGATGTATCTAACGGACGTTTGAGAATGTGTCATCCCAATATCTATAAAAACGAATGTATGCCTCCTGTATGGGAAGAGGTAGAAGGTTATACTTATAAGGAACTTCAAAAAGCAACAGCAGGTTGGATAAAGATGCTTTGTCCTAACATTACAGTTGAGAACCCTAACGTTGCTCTTGTCTATCTATTTTACAACGTAGTTATTCACAATAGAATGATGGAGAGTAGAAATCCTGACGGCAATAATGAGATGTATATAACCAGTGATGAGTGTAAAGAAGTTATTCCTCATATTGTTACTATGGACGTGGGTGAAGTAATTCGTCATCTTCACCATAATAATATGTGATGATTAGTATAATGTTAGTATTAGATTTATTCAGCGGAACACAATCAGTTAAAGGTGTATGTGATAAGTTAGGTTATGATTATATAAGTTTAGATATAGATAAATCTTCTAACCCTGATATTTGTGTAGATATACTTGAATGGAATTATTTTTTATGGGACAAGAAACCTGATATAATTTGGGCATCACCCGAATGTAAGTGGTATAGTAAACTAACTTCATCAAACAAGAAATATAGTAAAGAGGATATTGAAGTCGGTATGGAACAAGGTGACAAGTTAGTCAAAAGGGTGTTAGATATAATTGATTTTTTTAAACCTGAGAAGTGGTTTATAGAAAATCCTTTTACAGGTAGACTAAAAAGTAGAAAGGTGATGAAGGGTCTAAAATATTATCGCACTGATTATTGTCAGTGGACGGATTGGGGTTACAAGAAACCAACTTGTATATGGACGAATATAGAGTGGAAAGATTGTAGAGTTTGTAATCCTCGCACTTGTGCCTTTGTGACAATAGACTATACCAAACCGAATACATCAAGAAATATTGGATATAGTTACAACCATCAAAATAATTTGGGCGGTGTCAAAACAGCGTTAACAACTTATCATACAACTAAAGGGTCTGCGGAACAAAAACGATTGAAGTATAGAGTTCCTGAAACGATGATTGAAAGTTTGTTTAGTAATTGAGTATTTTTTTATGGATGATAATAAATATGGAGGGGACAGTTAAAGTTGAAAAGTATATTGATTGTGATGATAATAGACTTAACTATTGTTTTGTAAAAAAGGAAGAGATAGATAATCCTAATAAAGATTTAAACGTGGATTGGATTAATCAAGAAGGTAGAGTATTTGATAGAGATAAGATAGATTATGGTGTTGTTATTAAACAGGGTAAACCTGAAACTGAGGACGATGTCGGCACATTAGATACAACTATTCCATCAAGTTTGTTAGCAATTAAAACTCAGGAAGAAGCGGTAGAATGGTATAAAGATAAACATCCAAATTTACCTGATGGGTTTGCGGAGATATTAGCACGTTATCACTTCAAAGAAGCAGAGGACGTAAAACAAGCAAAAGAAAAAAAGGATAAAAAGAAGTGGCGTAAAAAAAAGAAACAACAAAACAGAATGAAGGTAAGGCAGGGTAAGTTTAGTGTTCTGTTTGATTAATTATATACCATAATATAAAGTATGTTCGCAACTTCATTAAGGTCAGGTATGGTTCAACAACAACCAGCGATAAGAAAACAAGGGTTTGGAAATCACTTCAAGGATAGTCCTCCAAGTTATATAGAAGAAACAAAAGCAGATAATAAAATAGAACGTTTGAAGAAACCTAAACCAAAGATAAAAAAGAAGAAAGTTAAAAAACAAAAAATAGAAGATTATAAAAATTAAAATACCTATAATTATAAAAGTATGAGACCAATGGGAGCAACAGCACAGACAGGTATTTTTGGAGGACACGGTGGACTGGGTGAACACTTAGGTAAAAACTTATCACACCACCAAGTTATTCAAGCGGTTAATCAAGTAAGAACATCAAACACACCACTCGTAGATATAGGTAAAGCAGTTCTATCTGCGACAGGTGGACACCCTAAGATGGTTAGAGATGCGGTATCGTTAGCAAAATTTACTTTACCTGTTTCACCTTTCCACAGAAGACAAATTGCGAGAACTGGAGTTAACAATCAACTAAAACACTCAGTTTCGCAAGTATCAAAAAAATCCGCCTAAATATAAAGAATGAGTTCACAAGACGCAGGACGTATCGCCAAAAAGTCAACTTGGGGTGGAAGGTTTAAAAAGGGGTTAAAAATCGCTGTAGCAGGAGCAGGAGCGTATTTAGGTTATAAAGGTTATCAACAATTCAAACAAACAGGTAAAGATGAGTTATCAGCACACCTCGCAGGTATATCAACTCTCCAAACTCCAAGTGGGTTAGCAGGTTTTAGTAGTGAGGGTGTAATGTCAGGCACACAAAAACCTGCTCAGGGATTACAGGGTGCGGTTTCAGGTATTTTCCGCGGAGGTGGTCAAGCGTTAGATACTACCCCTGCTGGTTCAGGTGCTTCACAAGGTATACAACAAGCAATTACATCGGGAGCAGGTATATTATCAGGTCAAACATCCGTGGGACAAGGTATACGTGATGTAGCAGGTGCGGTATTTGAAGGTAGAAAAGACCCAACCGCACAACAGATAGCATCAGCAGGAGCAGGTGCGAAGGCAGGTGCTACAGTTGTCGCAGGAGCAGAAGGTATTTCAGCAACTAACAGAGAGTTATTAGGACAACTTGCTGGTAAGTTTAAACCTAAAAGACCCAAGTTGAAGTTTGGAGGATAATATTTTTAAAGTATATATGACGTTTGGAACAAGTATAGGATATCAACCAAGACACATTGTAGATATAGAAGATTTAGATGAGTATGCGAAGTTTTTACAACATAGAGAAGGTATGAGGAGATTTTTTGATGAAAATTTATTCAATAAAAAAAGACACAAAGTTGTAGAAAATAAATCTAAGAAGAAGTAATATAGATGACCTTTCATAATGGAGAAACACAAACAGATGCGTCAAGGGTTATGTTTATAAATTCAGGAGATACCCAAAATCTAAACGCAGATAAAAGTATAACAACGGACTATGTATTTGTCCCTGATGAAAGTGTAATAGTTCCACTTCATCATACGATTTTACTATCTCTTCATCATACTCAAATACCTTTTAGTTTTTATAACTTTCAGTTTGGTCGTAATACAAAGTTAGATATTGGATTAGGTAAAAAAGGTGAAACTACTTTTCAACACGAAGAGACTATTGAACTCAAAGAAGGTAATTACAATGTGTCATCTCTAATGACAGCAATAACAACAAAAATTAATGGAATAACTCAAGTCGGTAACTTAACGATGAAGTATGATAGAGATACTTTGAAATTTGGATGGAACTATGATAATAATACAGGTAACACTGATTTTGATAGATTGACTTTGAGATTAGCAACAGGTAGTAATGCGGATAGAAACTTTCGTGATGAAATCGGTTTTATTGGAAACAAGTTTGTAGATGATGATGTTACGGTAGATGTATGGTTTGAAGATGATAGTGTTGGTGGAGTATTCAAGTGTGGATATTCTAACGCAACAACAAATATAACTTACTTCACTGCTTCTGCGGTCACTGACTTTTGGTTTGGAGATGATGACCCTGTCAATCCAACTGATAATATTTTTAGTGTGGTTGATGTCAATGCTGGGGTTAGAAGTATTTTTATTAGAACATCATTAACTTCAACATCAGTGTTAGATAGTAGTGTGGGTGGAGGATTTAGCACAATCCTCGCACGTGTTCCAATTGATACGGATAGTGGTGGTATAATCACAATATCTCCCAGTGATGGAAGTATTCATAAATTATTGTTGAAAGTAAGAGAGATAACTTCTATTGAAGTTAAATTAACTGACCAAAAAAATAGAGTGTTAGACTTGAATGGATTGGATTGGGATATATCACTCCAGTTTGATTTTATTGAAACTCCTGAAATAGTAACACCGCAGGATAAAAGATTATTAGTTGAACAAGCACAATATAAAAGGTTTCAAGAACTTCAAAATAAAATAAATCCATAATATATAAACAATGCGTCTATTCAAAAGTCATCGGCACGAAAGTCAAATTGCTAAAAAAAAACCATCCTTATTTTCAAGGTTAGGTCACAAGGTTGCTGAGAATTTACACAAGGTTGCTGAAAGGCACGTCGCACAGATAAAAGCGAGTAAAGAGAGTGCTAACTAAAATACTTTTTTACCTATACCTTTTTTAATTGTCCATTAGTAATAAATACTATGGGATGGGGATTTTTAGGACGCTTAGGAGATAAGATTGTTAGTGGAGTAAAACGTGTCGGTCACAAAGTTGGTGAAGTAGCATCAACGGTAGGTAAGAAAATTAAACAGGGAGCGGAATTTGTGGTAGACCACGCAGGTGATATTAAAGATATCGCAGGTAAAGTAGAAAAGGTAGCGGGTGTTGTAGGAAAGGCGGCGACATCAGCGTTACCCTTTACCGCAGAGATACCTATAGTGGGTGAAGTGGTGGGGGGAGTAGCAGGGTTAGCGAAGGGTGTGGAAGCAGGAGCAAGGGGAGTAGGTAAAGTTGCTGGAATGGTTCAACGAGGTAAACAGGCGTTTGATGAAGTATCAAAATTAGTTGATTAAAAAATATAATTTAGTAATACAAAATAAAAAAGGTTATTAATATAAAGATGGCGAGTGCTAATGTCAGGAACGCAAGGGAAATCGTTGAATTCTATAACAGAAAATTTAAGATAGAGTTAACCAGTTTTCTTGGGAGTGATGGTAAAGCAACTTGGACTTTACCACCTCTTAATGAGATGGGTTTTTCACAAAATTATAGTCAATGTGTTATACAGATAAGTAGATTTATGATAGAAAATAATACTGGGTCTATTAACCACTGTAATGATTTGTTTTGTAAGGTGGGAGAAAACGTCATTACAGATGTCGGTGGTTTGAATGTAGAGTTAGATATACCCACACGCAATAGAGCAACTTCAAGTAACGAATACGCACAAGACCAAGGTTTCCCTGCTTCTGCTCAAAATTTATTAGTTAAAAACGGAGTTTTTGGTGAACTTATCCAACTTACACCTCACGCTCTACCCCTTTATGATACAACGGCGATTGATGGTCAAGTTCCTGCTGGAACAGTTGAAATTAATGTCCTTAACGATGACGCAACTTCGTTTGTAAAACGTAGACAAGGTTATCATTACAATACTACCCGAAGTGTTGAGGATGGAGGTATATTATGTGCTAATCCCTTTGGAACACGAGTAACTCTATCACTAAGGTCTGCTCAATCTAACGCTCCAGTTGAACTTGCGAGTGGAACTGATATTACGACCGATGATGGTAAGAAGGGGGTAGTCACTGTTGTGTTAGAAATATTGATGTTGGAAAACCCTTCCCCAACCAACCGCTAATTAAAAATTTTAGTTTAAAAATATAAGTAAAAAATCTAAGTAAAGTTATAAAAATAATGGAACGTGTCTTACCGAAAACTCTTAACTATCAGGATGTCCTTCCTCTTGCCGTAGAAAGTCGTGCTCGTCGCAGAACCTTTTTCCCTGTTAATGGACAGAGTTTCTCTGCTGTAGGTAACAATATTATTCGTATTGACCTATCGGCGGATGCCCTCTTGGATACCCAGCACTCCTACCTTCGCTTCACTCTAACTAATGACGCGGCGAAATCTGCTGGTATAGACTACGCTGGAGGTCACTCTTTTATCCGTCGCCTAAGGGTAGAACAGTCAGGAACGGTGTTAGAAGATATTAACTCTTACAATCGTTTGATGGGTGCTATTGTCTTACCTTGTCAGTCGGGTTATGAACACCACAAAGAACGTGCTATCACTGAAGGTGTATTTGGTGGTGGTTCGGGAGATAGTGTTAACACGGGAACGGCGGCACAAGAAATCGCTGACCTTAACGGTTCGTCTTCCTCCCGCGTTATAGGTAGTCGCTCTAACTGGTCGGGACAGTTACAGGCGGGTGATAAGTATACCTTTACCATTCCCCTTAACTCGGGTATCCTTAACAACGAGAAGTTAATACCACTAATGCTTATGTCTGCTCCTATCACAATTGAAATTGAGTTAGCACCTCTCGCTGAACCACTTGCGTTTGAGGACACGAATGCGACCGACTACACTATTGATAATGTTAGATACATCGCCAACCTTGTTGAGGTAGGACAGGATGTTGCTGGACAGTTAAGAATGCTCCAAGAAGTTTCAGGTGGAGTATTAACCCTTGCTGGTCAAACATACCGCCACTTTGTTGGTGCTGTTACCACTAACGGCGGTGACCAAATCATTAACGTCCCTGCCCGTGTTAAGTCAATGAAATCACTTTTCTTTGCCCACCAAACGGACGACGCCGCCCAAAACAACTACTCTATTTCTAACTCGGGTAACTACAAACTCAACGAGTTCCAGTTGAAGATTGGTTCGGTTGTCTACCCACCCACACCAGTTAGATGTAACTTTGGTGCTGGAACTGTCGCTACCGTTAACCACGTTCGTGCTGAAGCACTTATGGAGTTAGCGAAAGCGTGGGGTAGTGTTGGAGGTGTTAAAGGTATGGGTCAACTCAATCAGTTTGACTTCGCTACGAGTGAGAACGGTAGAGTTGGTTCCGCGGCGGTTCTACCCTTTGCTCCTTTCGGGTTAGACCTTGAAGCGTTCCAGAGGGTAGCAATTGAAAGTGGCGTTAACACCGCTGACCGCAGTCTACCTATTTCACTCGTCCTTAACTACGATGCCGCAGGACCTTCCGCCGCGACTAACGTTGATGTATACGTGTTAGCAGATGCGTTATTCTACCTTAACGCTGACGGTTCTATGAGCGTTTCTGTATAAGTAAATTTATCTTTTTTAATCTACTCTTTGAATATTTTTTTTATCTTTGAATAAAAAATCTAAAATTTGAAACCTGCTTGACAAAAACTACCATACCCAAAATCTACTCACAGGAACACCCAAAGTCCTCACAGCACTCCCACAGGCAAAAAAACGCAACCCACCCCAAACTAACAAATTTGAAAGTTAGATTAAATTAATTGTAAATAATACAAAAAAGTTATTTAAAAGTTCTCTGCTATAGATAAATAAAATAATGGACGCTGAAAATAACTACCTCAAGGAACTCTGTGACTGGCGTGATGCTGGATACTTTACCGATGAAAATCAACTATCTGCTATCAAGATGATGGAAGATGCTGAAAATCCAAACCCAATAATGCTTGAGAGTATTTACAACTCTTTCAAAAAACAAGTAGAAGATATCTTACGTCAAAAAATTCTTGAACAGGAAAAAGAAGAAAAGAGAAAAGTTTTGGAGAAAAAGTATGATGAGTGGATACACGATGAGGAACACGGTAAACACATCGGCAGTAAAAAATACTTTACCTACAGAAAAAGAAACGGTGCGATGGTCTTAACTACAAACCTCGCAATTAAACAAGACCATCCGTGGTTTACTGATAAACTATTGAACAGACTTCTCACTGATTATGTAAATTCAAGAAAGTGGTGGGTTGAAGAACAACTCGCTGAAAAACCCAAAAAGAAAAGTGCTGGAGGTTCACGTAAAAAGGTAGATTGTGAAGAATGGATTGATGTAACCGAGGAGGAGGCAAAAGCAGAATACGATACGGAAGGTGGTTATGCTGTGGATGTTGATATTGAAAAAAAAGCAGTTTGGATTGATACTAAGTTATACAAGGTAGGTCAAAAAGACCCCCGTGATAATAATGTAAAACTAACTGAACCTCTTCGCAAGAAAACTTATAAACCCTGTATTCGGGCACACAAACATCTTGACCTTGAAGATGAAAGTAGATGTAAGGGTGCTGTGATTTGGAAGGATGGTCGTTATGGAAGTGAATATACAAAGCAGATGGGTATCAGGGGTAATTGTGTAATTCAATGTGCTAAGAAAAAGATTGGTGATACTGATTATTGTCAAAAGTGTAATGCTGAGAATGATATCACCCAATTTAAATACAAAGAAAGTCAAAAGGGCGAAGATATTCTTGCTGTAGAATACTTAAAGGAGGACAAAATAATTAAGTTAGGGTGAGCGTTAGGGTGATTTTATATCTAACTC
>TARA_R100000697_G_scaffold13288_2_pt1 | contig 10870 bp, 13 predicted proteins | sample TARA_R100000697 | Tara Oceans TARA_R100000697 (sample SAMEA2622788) | marine metagenome | biome: marine biome (ENVO:00000447); feature: surface water layer (ENVO:00002042); material: "saline water (ENVO:00002010), including plankton (ENVO:xxxxxxxx)" | depth 5 m
AACTCCGGCTGATGCCAGAGCTACAGTAGCTAAAGTAAAAAGAATTAAAAAACCTTTCGCTAGAAAAATACAAATACTTACTGTTTTAGAACAACGTGCAAAAGTAGCCGGTAAAGCTACTCAAGCTCAGATAGCTAAGAAAGGTAAAGAAGCAATTAGGAAAGCTCATGGCACTAAAAAAAAGTCAAAGAAGTCTTAGAAAGTGGACTAAACAAAAATGGCGAACTGCTAGTGGTAAAAAGTCTTCTGAGACTGGAGAGGTATATGCTCCGGCAGCTAAAATTAAAAAACTTAAATCTACTGCAGCCGGTAGAAGAAAGTTAGCTGCTGCTAATAAAAAGAAAAGAGAAGCTACTGCTAAAGGCAAACAACATGCTCAACATGGTCTGCATCGTAAAACAAAGAAGAAGAAGAAGAAGTCATGATACGAGAAGATTATAAAAAAGGAGGACGAGCTAAAAAGAAAGACTCTAGACTTGCTAAAGCCGGAGTATCAGGATACAATAAACCTAAACGAACTCCTAATCATCCAACAAAATCACATATTGTTGTTGCTAAAGAAGGAGATAAAATAAAAACTATTCGTTTTGGACAGCAAGGTAAAAAGGTAGGAACATTATCAGGAACTGCCGGAAAACCTAAAAAAGGTGAGTCTGCTCGCATGAAAGCTAAAAGAAAATCTTTTAAAGCTCGACACGCAAAAAATATTGCTAAAGGAAAAATGTCAGCAGCGTTTTGGGCTGACAAAGTTAAATGGTAACTAAAAAAGTTACTAAGAAACAAATTGAAGATTGGCAAGCAAAAGAACTAAATTGGTTTGCTAAAAAACAATTAGGACTTGTAGCTGTTATGTCTATTATACAAGTAATTATGTTAGGCTTAATGATTTTGTTTATGTATATTAACTCAATAGTATTTAAGTAAAATGCCACAGTTAGGTAGTAATGAAAAACCAGTTCTTATGACTAATAAAAAAAATCGTGGTCGTATGCCTAGAGAGTCTAGAACTAAACCTGCTAAAGTATCTAAAAAGATATTTGATGAGAATTGGGATAAAATATTTAATCCAAAGTAATGCCTAAAGAAGGGTATATTAAAAAGAAAGGTGTTACTATTCCTTTCGGTTACGAAACATCTGAAATAAAAGGTTATCTTAAACCTATTCCTAAACAACAAGACCTTTTATTAAAATATATAGATTTAGTTCAAACTAAAACGTATTCTTTACGAGAAGCAGCCGAACAACTATCGCTTGAAGCAGATAGAAAAATTAGTCATGTCGGTCTTTCTAAAATTATAAAAAAAGTTACTCCTCCTAAACCAAGGAGTCGTTTTACTGTTGCAACACAACGTAAACGAAAGCTTGCCAAAGAAGAGAAAGAAATTAAAAAGGCTAAAGCTAAATTAGCTGCTAAAGAAAAAAAAGTACAAAAAGAAAAAGAAATAATTACAAAAGCTACAGAGTCTACAGATAATTCTGTAGTTATTGAAGAAGACTTAGAACAAGTTGCTCCTTCTGTTAAAGAAGTTATTAAAAACTCTAAGGTTATATTTCATCCTAATGAAGGACCACAAACAGAGTTTTTAGCTGCAGATGAAAAAGATGTTTTGTATGGAGGTGCTGCCGGTGGAGGAAAAAGCTATGCAATGATAGTTGACCCTCTAAGATATGCACATCGTCCTGCTCATAGAGCTTTAATACTTAGAAGGTCTATGCCAGAGCTTCGAGAAATGATTGATAAATCTAGAGAGCTATATCCACAAGCTTTTCCCGGAGCAAAGTTTAGAGAAGTTGAAAAGCTTTGGAACTTTCCTTCTGGTGCAAAAGTAGAATTTGGTTTTCTTGAACGAGATGCTGATGTATATAGATATCAAGGCCAAGCATATTCATGGATAGGCTTTGATGAAATTACACACCTACCTACCGAGTTCTCATGGAACTATTTAGCTTCTCGTTTAAGAACTACTGACCCTACAATTAAAACTTATCTTAGATGCACCGCCAACCCCGGTGGTGTAGGTTCTCATTGGGTAAAGAAACGATATATTGAACCTACTTCTCCTAATCAAAGTTTTTTAGGGGCAGATGGTCTTACAAGAAAGTTTATTCCTGCCAAGTTAGTAGATAATCCATATTTAGCAAAAGATGGAGTCTACGAACAAATGTTAAAATCTTTACCACCTTTACAGCGTAAACAGTTATTAGAAGGTAATTGGGATGTTGCAGAAGGTGCTGCTTTTGTAGAATTTGACCCTAAAGTTCATGTTATTGCTCCATTTGCTCTTCCTTTACCTTGGGAAAGAGTAAAAGGAATTGACTATGGATATGCTTCTGAAAGCTGTTGTTTATGGGGTATTATTGATATGAACGATAATACTTTGATTATTTATCGTGAATTGTATCGAAAAGGCTTGACAGGAGAAGAATTAGGGGCTATAATAACCGATATGGAGATAGAAGACCCTTTCTCCGTAAATGGTGTATTAGATACTGCAGCTTGGGCGAATACAGGTACAACTGGTCCAACTGTAGGTGAAGCTTTACTTAGGGCCGGACATAAACTTAGAAGAGCCGATAAGAATAGAGTACAAGGAAAAATTCAAATACACGAATATTTAAAGATAAGAGAAAGTGGCAGACCAAAGTTGCAGATATTTAATACCTGTCCAAACTTGATAAGAGAATTACAAAGTATTCCTCTGTCCAAAAATAATCCTGAAGATGTGGATACACATGCTTCGGACCACGCATATGATGCATTGCGTTATATGATAATGAGTAGACCTCGAATGGAAAATCCATTAGAAAGAATGCGAGGATTTAAACGAGAAATGTTTAAACCTGCTGACTCAGAGTTTGGATATTAAGTATGGCAGAAGAAAATACATTTTTAAATTCTGACAATATCTATGTAGATGTTGAAGGTGAGTCAGGTAAAACTCTTGAGTTAGAATTTGACCAAAAATTAAATTTAGTTGGTATTGTTAATAGCCGATATGCAAAAGCAGAAAATGCTAGAGAAACTGACGAAAGAAGATGGTTAAGGGCTTATGAAAATTATCGTGGTCTATATAGAAAATCTGTAAAATTTAGAGATTCAGAAAAGTCTAGAGTCTTTGTTAAAATAACTAAAACAAAAGTTTTAGCAGCCTTTGGACAATTAGTTGATGTTATTTTTGGAACAGGTAAGTTTCCAATTGGAATAGCAGAAACTAAAGTCCCTGAAGGTGAAGCAGAGAATGCATTTTTAGATACACAAAATCCTACACCAAGTTTAGAAATAAATGAAGATAACTTAGGTAATGTTGTAGGTGACCCTTTTGATGTTGGGTTTGATGGTGATGGTCGTGTTTTACCGGCAGGAGCTACTTATCCAAACATTGAAAGTTTAGAAGAAAAAGCAGACGATTTATTAACGGAAGGTTTAACACCTATTCCAGATATTCCAGAATTAAGTCCTGCAGAAAAAGCTGCAAGACGAATGGAAAAACTTATTCATGACCAAATTGAAGAGTCTAATGGTTCATCTGAAATTAGAAACGCTTTATTAGAAGCTGCACTACTAGGAACAGGAATTGTTAAAGGACCATTTAATTTTAATAAAAAATTACACAAATGGTCTAATGAAGGTGGAGAAAGAAACTATAGTCCATTAGAAGTTAGAGTTCCTAGAATAGAGTTTGTTAGTTGTTGGGATTTTTATCCAGACCCTGCAGCAACAAATATTGACGAATGTGAATATGTAATTCATAGACACAAAATGAATAAAAGTCAACTAAGGCAGTTACGTAATATGCCTTATTTTGATGAAGAAGCAATTCGCACCTGTATTCAAATGGGTGCAAATTATATAGAAAAAGATTTTGAATATCAACTAAAAGATGATTCAAGAGAAGAAGATTACTCTTCTAACTTTGAAGTACTAGAATATTGGGGCATTATGGATGCTGAATATGCTAGAGAAGTTGGCATAGATTTAGATGATTCAATTGATGATTTAGATGAAGTTCAAATAAATGCATGGGTATGTGGAGATAATTTATTAAGGGCTGTTATCAATCCTTTTACTCCATATAGAATACCATACAATGCATTCCCATATGAAAGAAATCCATATAACTTTTTTGGGATAGGGGTAGCTGAGAACATGGATGATTCTCAACAGATTATGAATGGTCATGCAAGAATGGCTATTGATAATTTAGCTTTAGCAGGTTCACTTGTTTTTGATGTAGATGAATCAGCTTTAGTAGGTGGACAGTCGATGGAAGTATATCCGGGTAAAGTGTTTAGAAGACAAGCAGGAATGCCCGGACAATCTATATATGGATTAAAGTTTCCAAATACTGCTCCAGAAAACATGATGATGTTTGACAAGTTTAGACAACTTGCAGATGAACAAACAGGCATACCTAGTTACTCACATGGTCAAACTGGAGTACAAAGTATGACTAGAACTGCATCTGGTATGTCTATGTTGTTAGGTGCATCAAGTTTAAATATTAAGACTGTAATAAAAAACCTAGATGACTTTTTACTAAAGCCTTTAGGAGAATCGTACTTTCAATGGAACATGCAGTTTTTTGAAGGTGGTCTTGATATTGAAGGTGATTTAGAAGTTAGAGCTACAGGAACTAATAGTTTGATGCAAAAAGAAGTTAGGTCACAAAGATTGACTATGTTCTTACAAACTGCACAAAGTCCTGCTATAGCTCCATTTGTAAAGATTTCTAAACTTGTAAGTGAACTTGCCTATAGCTTAGATTTAGACCCCGATGAAATATTAAATGACCCGGAAGAAGCAGCTATTATGGCTCAAATAATAGGAATGCAAAATGCTAACCAAACAACAGGCGAAGAAGCTAACCCCAATAGTCCACAATCCGCAGGTATGGGAGGCCCTCAAGGAGCACCTCAATCACCTCAAGACCTTGGACCAACAGGCACTGGTGGTGGCAACATCGGAACAGGAGATGTTCCGGTTGCAGGGGAAACTACGTTCTCTGGTACACCTAGAGCAACTGGAGGAGCAGGTGAAGGAAGCCCTGAATAGGAGAGAAGATTAATGGCAGATAAAAAAGAACAATTTCCAGATTTAACAGGTGATGGTAAAGTAACTAGAGCAGATATTTTAAAAGGCAGAGGAGTCTTTCAAGATGGCGGTGATGCTCAAAAACAAATGGAGATGATGCTCGGAGGAGTTGAAAAGGTTGAAGAACCTATGGTTCCTGACGAACAAATGGAAGAAAATTATGTAGACTTTGTTATACAAGAAACATTGTCTAATCAAGATAGAAATTATTTAATAGATGCTCTCGAAAAAGATGATAGACTAAGTGAAATCTTTGATGAAGTTATAGAGAGTGCAACAGAATTTACTGGTTCTGGAACTGTTGAAGGTCCCGGAACTGGTAGGTCCGATTCGATACCGGCAAGGTTATCGGATGGTGAGTTTGTCTTTACTGCAAAAGCAACAAAGCAGCTAGGCTCGGATAACTTAATGTCCTTGATGAAAAATGCTGAAAGAGAAGCTGATGAAGAAAGACAACAAGCTCAAGATGGTGGGCTAATGGAAGAAGAGGAAACTGTTACAATGCCTGTTGAAAGACAGCCAGTGCAACAGGATATTAGAGTTCAAAAAGAAACTGTTGGAGCTCAAGCAGCAATGCAAGAGCAATCTGACTTAGTTGATGATGAGCTTAAAAAATCTATGCTTTCTACTAGACCATACGTAAGGAGCTAACAACCGATAAAGCTACCCTAGGCATAGGCACTTTATCATGATAATAACCGAAAGGCTACCTTTACAAGACAAGCCCTGCAAGTGCACACGCAGCTACCTTGTTAGAGAAGCCCTGAGTAGGAGAAAGAAAATGGCTCAACAAGAAGTCGTACAAGAGGAAGAAGTTCAAGCTAATCCTTATAATCAAAAAAAAGCTTGGCACAAAGGAGAAGATAAACCTTTTGTTTCATCAGAAAGTTTATTCTTTGATAACACTAATACCGAACCTAGTGTAGAAGTAGAAAGTGTTGAAGAAGAAATAGAAGAGGTTCAAAGTGAGGATAAACCTTATAAAAGACCAAACTATAAAAAACGATATGATGATTTAAAAAAACATTATGATGCTAAGTTAAATGAATTTAGACTTAGAGAACAAGAGTTACTAGATGAAGCTACTAAAAATAGAACTGAGTATAGAGCTCCAAAAACTGAGGATGAATTAGAAGCATTTAAAAAAGAGTATCCTGATGTGTATGAAGTCGTAGAGACTGTTGCTCATTTACAAAGTGAATCTAAAGCAAAAGTTTTAGAAGAACGCTTGACTAAACTTCAAGAAAGAGAGCAAGATTTAATACGAAAAGATGCAGAAAAAAGGTTAGTTGAAAAACATCCTGATTTTGAAGATATCAGAAATAGTGATGAGTTTCATGGGTGGGCAACACAGCAACCAAAGTCTATCCAAGATTGGGTATACAGTAATAGCGATGATGCAGACCTAGCTTCTAGGGCCCTTGATTTGTTTAAAAGAGATATTGGCATGGATACTTCTGAAGTACCTGAGTCAGTTTCAAAACCGACACAATCTGCTGCTGATATGGTTTCTACAAAAACAACTAGTGTAGAACCTAAACAGGAAAAGATTTGGTCAGAAAGGGAGATTGCTGCTCTTAGCATGGACGAGTTTGATAGGTATGAAACCGAAATAAGCAATGCTATGCAAGAGGGTAGAATCGTAAAATAAACTAATACTTAAAGGAGTAATATCATGGCTCAATTTTTTGAACCGAGCACGGATACCGATGCTAACTTTGCGAACTCCGTAAGTGGACAGACTAATAGTTTCTTTTTACCTTCGGTTTACTCTAAAAAGGTTTTAAACTTTTTTAGAAAAGCCTCGGTAGTTGAAGCAATTACGAACACCGATTATGCCGGTGAGATTTCCGCTTTCGGAGACTCAGTAAAGATTATTAAAGAGCCAGTTATTTCTGTATCAGCGTATACAAGAAATACTGACACAACTGAAACTAGACTGACTGACCAAGAGCTTAACTTGGTAGTTGACCAAGCAAATGCTTTCAAATTCATCGTAGATGATATTGAAACTAATATGTCTCATGTCAACTTTAAAGAGGTCGCTACTTCATCTGCTGCATATTCATTAAAAGATGCGTATGACTCAGGTGTAATAGCTGAGATGTTCTCAGGAGTTTCTTCATCAAGCCCTGACCATATAATAGGTTCTGACAGTTCTACTGCTGATTCAAGCATGACTCACGCAACTAACTCTGTTGACCTACTTGGTTCTGATGGAACTGGTGTAGATGCTTTAGACCTAATGGCTAGAATGGCTAGATTACTAGATGACCAAAATATACCTGAAGAAGGTAGATGGTTTGTAGCACCTCCTTCGTTCTACGAAGAGTTGTCACAATCTGGTTCTAAACTTCTATCTGTTGACTTTAACGCAGGTCAAGGTTCAATCAGAAATGGTTTAGTCTCAACTGGAAAACTACGTGGGTTCGATATGTACAAATCTAATAACATTGCTGCTACAAGTAATGCTACTGGTAAAGTACTTGCAGGACACATGAGTTCTACAGCTACTGCACAAACTATTCTTTCAACTGAAGTGTTGAGAGACCCAACATCGTTTGGTGACATAGTTCGTGGATTACATGTTTACGGTGCTAATGTTCTTCGTCCAGAAGCATTAGTATCTGCATTCTATGTAGTTGACTAATAATAAAATCGGAGGGGTCTTCGGACCTCTCCACCTTTAAGGAGAATAATTATGCCAATGGGTAAAGGAACATACGGGTCACAGATGGGCAGACCTAAAAAGAAAAAAAGAATGTCTAAAATGGGTGGAATGATGGTACATGGCGACAAAAAGAGAATGAAAAAAGGAACGGGTGGTCGTATGATGTATGCAGATGGCGGTATGCCTAAATTAAAGCCTAATTAATCATGGGTAAAGGTGTAAAACATTATAAAAGAGATGGCACTGAATATAAAGGCAATATGCATAAAATGCCTAATGGTCAGTTACACTCTGGTAAAACTCATGGTAAAACAAGTGTCAGGCTTTTTCATTTTAATGAATTAAGTGCGACAGCAAAGAAAAAAGCTAAAGGCAAAAAAACTAACAGGAAAAAATAATGGCAACAACATTCCTTACACTAACAAATGATGTTCTTAGAGAACTAAATGAAATTGAACTAACAGCTTCAACTTTTGCTAGTGCAACAGGAATACAAAACTTTGTTAAAAATTCTATTAATAAATCTATTAATGATATTGCTAATGAAGAACCTCAATTACCATTTTTTTCTGTAGCTCCAAGTGGGGAAACAGACCCTTTTTACGGAAATGTAACTGTAGCAACAACTGCCGGCACTAGATGGTATTTATTAAAATCAGATAGTACTAGTATTACTACAGACTTTGCATCTATTGATTGGGATGACTTTTACATTACAACAATAAATGTAAGTGGAGAGTCTGCTCCCTTTGTTTCAAAAGGATTAGAGTATTTAACATTAGAAGACTGGACAAGTTATTTAAGAGATGCCGAAAATGCAGATGATTCAGATTCACAAAGCTATGGAGAACCTCAATATGTTATCCGTAGTCCGGACCACAGAAAATTTGGATTAAGTCCAATACCCGACAAGGTTTACAATGTTCATTTTTATGCATTTAATTCACCAACTCCATTATCAGCATTTAGTGATGAAATAGTATTTCCAGACCAATATGGTAATGTTATAACTGCAAGAGCTAGATATTATGTATGGCAATTTAAAGAAAGCCCACAACAAGCAGCTTTTGCATTAGATGATTATAAAAAAGGATTAAAGCACATGAAATCTAATTTAATTAATCCATCACCAACTTACATTACAGACGATAGGAGATATTTTTAAAGATGGCAACATCACAGCCATATACAGTAGCATGTAATGGAGGTTTAGTCAAGTCTGCTAACTCAATAGACTTATTACGAACTCCGGGTGTTGCAAGAGAGCTTAGAAACTTTGAAGTTTCGACAGAAGGTGGATATCGAAGAATTAATGGTTTTGCAAAGTATGGTGGCGAAAGTGCTGCAAAACCTACAGGAGGCTCAACAAATATTCTTGGAGTAATTCCATATGCAGATGGAGTTATTGCATGTGCAGGCACAGGAATATTTTTTAGTCAAGATGGCACAAGTTGGCTAAATGTTAGTAGAAGCTCAGTTGCAAGTAGTGGAGATAATCATACAGCTTTTACAGGACGTAGTACACTAACTAGAACTTCACAAGGTCAAATTAGTTTTGCTTTATTTGAAGGTGCTACTTTTGATTATGGTTTATTAGTTATAGCTGATGGGGCTAATAAACCTTATTTTTTTCGAATGGAGGGAACAGGGGCCTTAACAAGTAGAACTTTTTTTAGTGATGAAATTACAGTTACAGGTACAAAGCATGTAAAGCATGTTACTATACATGATAAACATTTAATAGCTGCAGGAGTTGAGGATAATTTAAATACTATCTTTTTTAGCAGTACTTTAGACCCGACAAGTTTTACTGCAAGTGGCTCTGGCAGTATTGTTTTAGAAGACCAAATTGTAGGAATTAAAAGTTTCCGTGATGAGTTATTTATATTTTGTGAAAACACAATATTTAAATTACAAAATATAAATAATTCTAGCACAATACGAATTGTACCTGTTGCTAAAAATGTAGGATGTTTAAGTGGATTTAGTATTCAAGAGATTGGTGGTGATTTAATATTTTTAGCTCCAGATGGATTTAGAACAGTTGCCGGTACAGCAAGAATTGGCGATGTTGAGTTAGGAACTATTAGTAAAGAAATACAACCTTTAGTAACAGACTTGACAGAAAGCATAAATAGCTTTATAATAAGTAGTGTTGTATTAAGAGAAAAATCACAATATAGATTATTTTATACTGATACAACAAAAACTACAGGCGAACAAAGAGGAATTATAGGAACACTTAGACCAGATGGATTTCAATGGTCAGAAACAAGAGGAATAGAAGTAACTGAAATAGGTTCAGGTTTTAATCAAAATGGTATAGAAGAATACTATCACGGAGCTACTAATGGTCATGTATATGTTCATGATTCTGGAAATAATTTTGATGGCTCTAATATTTTAGCAAGATACGCAACACCAGACTATGACTATGGTGATTTAGGTACACTTAAAACTTTACATTACTTAAAAGTATCTGCAAGTGCAGAAGGTATTGTAGAACCAGATATTCAAGTCAGATTTGATTTTGGAAGTACAGATATACCTCAACCTCCGGGATTATTTGATTTAGGAGTAATTAATCCTCCTGCATTATTTGGAGAAGCTTTATTTAATACAAATATATTTGGTGGAGCAGAAAATCCTTTAACAAGAATAGCACTACAAGGTAGTGGTCATAGTAATAGTTTTACAGTAATTAGTGATGATACAAAAGCTCCATATACCATCAATGGGCTTTATATAAATTATGTACCTTCAGGTAGGAGATAAATAAATGGCACAAACTTATACAAGACAAAGCACTTTTGCAGATGGCGATACTATAACTGCTGCATTATTTAACAATGAATATAATCAGTTAGTTAATGCTTTTGCATATAGTTCTAGTAGTGCAAGCTCAACAGGACACAGACACGATGGTACTGCAGGCCAAGGTGGAAATATATTTAAGATTGGAGATTTAGATTTTTTAAATAAAATAGAAGTAGATGGAACTAATAATCGTTTAGGATTTTATGTAGAAGTTTCATCATCTGCAGTAGAACAAATAAGAATACAAGATGGAGCTATTGTTCCTGTTACAGACAACGATATAGATTTA
>TARA_R100000697_G_scaffold38101_1_pt1 | contig 10842 bp, 10 predicted proteins | sample TARA_R100000697 | Tara Oceans TARA_R100000697 (sample SAMEA2622788) | marine metagenome | biome: marine biome (ENVO:00000447); feature: surface water layer (ENVO:00002042); material: "saline water (ENVO:00002010), including plankton (ENVO:xxxxxxxx)" | depth 5 m
ATAAAATAAATGCTGATGAGATGCTTGCTAAATATCCTCAATATATTTCATCAGTAAAAACTAAAAGTGGTGGTTGGAATTCATTAAGATTTAAAAAAATAAAAACTCTAAATTTATTTTTTGGGGGTTGATTTTGAAGCTTTCCAATAAATAGCGTTGTAAATTTTTTTTTATCTAAATTTTTTTGAAGCATTCTAAATTTTTATCTCTATATATAATATATGGCTCACCAAACACAAGATTTGATGGAGATGTTTAAAAGATGTAATTTAGATATTACTTATAAAAAAGTATGGGAAGCAAAAGCAGGAGAATTCTATGATATAGAACATTATGATAAAATCATAAATCATACATCAAAAGGTTTTAAAGAAGATGGTTCTGTATTATTTTATCTAGTAAAAAATAATATAGGAGAAGAAAAATTACAAGAATATAAAGATACTATAAGAAGTTGTGCTAGGGCAAAAACAAAAAACAGAGGTTCGTCTGCTGGTGCTTGTGATTTAAGATACTTTCCTAAAAGAGCAGTTCAATTATGCGATAAAAATGGTAAAGTTTATACAGATGGAAAACCTCGTTTTTCTGTGTATTATATTGATGATACTGGTAAAAAAGTTAATAGATGTCAAAGTAATCAAAGCAGAAGTGGTGTAGCAGGATATTTTGATGCTGTTGCTGGATTTCCTTGTCGTAAGGTTGGGTGGAGTAATAGAAATCCTCTTAAACATAATAAATTAATAGAACTAGCAAAAGAGATAGAAGAAGGTCATAAAATGTATTGCCCTAAAAGTTATAAATATCATAAAGATAGTGCTGAAAAATGTCCTAAAAACTTATTATTTAAAGATACAATTTATTCAACTATGACTTTAAATTATGATTTTAGAACAGCCACACATAAAGATAGTGGTGATTTAAAAGGTGGATTATCAACATTAACTATATTAGAAGATATTGAAAATAATTACGAAGGATTTTATTTAGGTCTGCCTGAATATAAAATTGCGTTTAATGTTAGAGATGGTGATACTATATATTTTGACGCTCACGAATTTCACGCAAATACAGAATTTAAAGTATTATCAGATAAACTTCCGTATGATGAATTAACAGAAAATAATTTTGCTGGGCGTATGTCTATTGTATGTTATTTAAGAGACAGACTTAACAGATGTAGTCAAGAGAGTTAAATCATTAACATCAATAAAACAATATTTTTTTAATTCACAAGCACCTCTATCTTGACGACCACTTATATTTGTTTGATATTTTCCTGATACAAAATCCCAGTAATAAGTTCCATCAGTAAAGATAAATATAAAACGATAGTTATTAGTTTTATTCTCTTCTGCTATTTTAATTTTATTATAACCGACCATAGTTGTAGGATATTCATTTTTAGAATTTCTTCTTGTTTTTATTTCACATATATATTTAGAATTATATATATCAAATGGACTAAATCTATTTTCATATTTCTTATATGTATCACCAGATATATCCCATACTTCATTTAAGAATTTTACTATTTCATCTTCTTTTTGAGTTCCTAATTGTTTATCGTGCTTAAATTGTTCAGAGTTTGAAATTTTTGTGCTAATTGTTCTTGCTTTTTTAAGATTAGATTGGTTCATTTATATATATAACATAGATAATAATTTTATGTTATATATTACAAAATTAATAAAAAAGAAATTTAAAAAATAAAAATAAATTATTTAACTATATTATAATAACCAAAAGGGATAGTATCGTAATTTCCATTTTCGTCAATAGGACATATACTTCGTTTATCATATACTAAACCATAATTTTTATCTTGATTTATATTTTCTAATGTATGCCCCTTACCTCTTTTAATCATTCCATATTGAACTTTTATTTTTTCTTCATCACCTTTAAGAACATTATTAACTAATTGTATCATAGAATTATGGTTTATTTTTTGTGAGACTTCATAATTCAAGGAAAAACCTTTTACTTTTGTATGATATTTTTTATCATCTGTTTCATATGAATAATTTTTTGGACCTCCTGAGACAAATGTATTTACCATTATTTGCCCTTCTAATTCATCAGTCCATTCACCTAGTAAATCACCATTTTCAAGTTTATTATGTTGAGGATTATTTTCATTATATACATAAACGACACTATCAGTATCAAAATATAAAACTTGTTTTCCTAATAAATTAAGAGCATAATATAACCTACATCTTGCGGACGCTGTTGTAAAAGAAGCAATTGCTATACTTGTATTATAATCATTTTCTACATATTCATCTTTTATTTTATATGATACTTGTAATTTATCTTTACCTATATCAATCCAATTAATATCTTGATTTCTTTCATCAAATATGATTTTATATAATTCTTCTTTCTTTTTTACAATTTCACATTTACCCATATTAGTTCTTTGACCGAATTTACCCCATAAACTATTTAGACATAATTTAGCGATTGCTCTAAGTCCTGGATTTTTTTCTATTTTATTTTTATCTAATTTAACACCTTGACGCTGATAATAATCTTCAATATATTTATTTTTATCAATATCAGTTTTTACCCAATCTGGATAATCACTTGCTTCTTGTTTAATTTTAAGAAATTTTGATACATAACCTTTAAACAAATTTTTAGTTGTTTTTTCATAATATCTTATTTCATATATTTCTTTTATTGTATAACCTTTATCTAAGGCATTATATAATTCATTAGAACACCAAACACCTCTTTTTCGCATTAAATCAAAAACTAACTTTTCGCCTTTTCTTGGGAGAACTGGGTGATATAAAGTGCTAGGACAATCAATTAATAAATCTATAAAACCAAAATATTCTTTATTCTTTACTGATTTGATTATATCATATTGATTTTCTTTACAATAAGAATTATTTAAAACTTTATAATGCCCCAGAGGATATTCATCAAAATAATTAACTGCTGGATATAAACTTGTAATATCCCTATAATGACCTTCTTCACCTTCTTGAAAATTATATATTAATTTTGTGGCGTTAGTTCTACCACCGAAAAAACTTTTTCTAATAAAATGAGTTTCTTTATAAGGTATAATACCTATTTTCTCTTGTTCTTCAACAATACTGATAGTTTTTTCATCAAATTCTTTTTTAGCATCATTATAATCAGCCCTTTTATCATCATCATATTTACTAGGATTTCCATCCCATTTTTCTTTAAATTCTTTATACCTACTAGGATATGTTTCATCTACAAAATGATATTTAAAAATAGCCATACAGACACTAGCAATAGTTAAGTATTGGAATGGGTCTATTTCACAAGTATCTAAATATAATTGTCTAAACTGAATACAACATTTTCTTAATATATCAACATCAGATATACAATATTCTTTCATTTCTTGTTTTTGATTCCAGACATAATTTTCTGCTTTTAATTTATCATACCATTTAATAAATTCATTTCTATCTTTTTCTTTAAAGGAATTATATTTAAATGTTTCAGGAGGAGGAAGTTCGCCTATATAATTCCAATTTTCTTTTGTATTAAACCAGTGAGGAAAAAATCCTTTCTTTAATTCTTTTTGACCGAATGTTTTTGGAAATGCTTTTAGAGGCATCGTTAGAAAACTTAAACTATCAATAAACCTAATAGATAATTCTTTAACAGACATATAATTTATCTTGCTTCCACTAAATATTATAAATGGTTGATAATCAGTATTAGCATATAACCACCTAATTATAAATTGATAGTCATAACCTTTTCCATTATGAGCGATATAAGTATAACCCTTATGTTTTGTATCAAACGCCCATTCACAGAATTCATCAATTGACTCGTGTATTACTGGTTCGGGACTATCAAAATACATACTTACTGAATACATTACTTCGTGAAAATTTCCTGATATATCTGCTTCAAAATCAAAGAATATATATTTTTCACTTGGTTCTTTAACATTCTTAGGATACATATAACACCTATGGTCTTTTGGAACTATCCTTTTACAATTAGAACATAAGTAATCACCGCATTTATGAGTTTCTGGTGGTTGCGTTTCTCTTGATAAAACTTTTTTACAAGTTTGACATTTCCATACCCTAGAACATACACATTCACCTTTATTATTAGTTTTTAAATGATTATTAAAACAATTTTCAGTAGGGAAGAACCTATTACAATCTTTACAATTAATTTTGTATGTTTTATGTTTTAATTTTAAACTATCACATTTTGTAGAACAACAGATATTACACTTAAATTTACATTTATGAAATCCTTTTTTTTTATAAGTTTTTTTACATTTATGACAAAAATTCTCTTTCTTGAAAAAACCAGCAACACGATTATTTGCTATTAAATCACAATGACCCTCGTGCTTATATAAATAAATAGTTTTACTATCATCATTAGGTGGTATATAATTTTTATCATTAACATCTGGATATAATACATTACAATAATCATCACCATCAATAATAGTTATTTGATAATCTAATGCTAATTCTAATATTTTAATATCATCAAGATTAAGAGGTCGTGGTGGTAAATTAGCACATTCCAAAATCTCTTCCGCCATTTCTTTTTGTATTTTTCTACCTCTTTTACAATTATCATAATCTTTGGAATTAACACCTTTTTCTATACGAATAATTCCAGTTGCTATTGCTCTTGCGACACACATATTATCTTTATTTTTAATTTGTATTATAGAGCGTTTCATATCTTTATTTAATTTATGTTTATTAGGAACATACGAGCCTAATGCGAATTCCTGGATTTGTGGTTTTTTAGGCATTATTATACTTGTAAATACTATTTGGCTCTCAGTAGATATTTCATATTCCTGATTACTTTCAATAACTTCTTCAATAACATTAAATATTTTTGATACTGAAAAATCTTTTACATTCATTAAAGGTATAGACACGAATCCTGCTTTCAAATTTGGGTCTTTTATAACTACTCTTATTTTATCATTTTCTTTTAATTTTTGTTTTTTAATTGTTTCTAATGATGTAGATGAAAAAATATTTTCTAAATGTTGTTTTGTTAAACCTTCATTATTTATATTAAGATTATATCTATGTTCGGATGTTCCCCATTTATCATTTTTAGTAAAACCAGCATCTATAATATCATATGTAGGTTGTAATTTTTCTAGATATTTTAAACCACTTACTAAAACTTTTTGTTTTGGTTTAACTATTCTAGCATCTTTTTTATTAAAACTTTTTTGAAATTCTACTTTTGATGTATCATCTTTAAACCTTAATATATTAAAACCTTTTACATCTTTAAAAGAGTTTCTACCTTTAAAACGATTTTTAATGGTTGCTGGTGATACTTCTAATTGCTTAGCAATTTGTGATATATTTCCAGAAATCATTTGTTTTGTTGCTGGGTCAATAGCAACATAATTCTTTGTGGATTTTACTGCTCCACCCTTTCTTAGTGCTGATGCTACTAACTTACGATTGTTCTGGTTTTGAAAACCTTCAACTGCGTTTTTTAAGTTCGCCAATTTGCCTTGCCCCATATTATTTATACTATTACTTATATTTTATTTTTATGTAATTAAAAATGTGATTTTAACATATAGGACAGGCAAATTTGCAAAATTAATCTATTTTAGGATTATATCCCTCTACATCTTCACCAAATCCATTTAAAGAAGGATTATCATCTTCAAAATCATCATTTTCATCTTCTTCTAATTCTTCTATATCTTTCTTATTATTCTTTATTTTTTTAAATTTATAATATGTATCAAATCTTCCGTCTGCTTGTTTCTTTCTACCACTTGATAGTTCTACAACTTGATTATATGTTATTCCTAATTCACCAGCAATCTCACTTAGAGTAGAATATTCATTTTCAAAGATAATTTCATTTTGATTAATAACTTCAAGTTTCCAACAAATCGCATTAGTTTTACAACCTTTTTTTCTCATTCTATATTTTATATATAGAAAATAATTTTTTAAAAATAACTAAAATTAATTTACATAAAATTTTTATCTAATCTATATTATATAAAATGCCGAGTGGAAAATTAGTTCGTCAAAAAGCCGTTTCAAATGATATAATAACAGAGGGAGAAGTAGATGATTTTTTAGCACACAGAGATGAAGATATTTCTCCAGAACAAGAAAAACTTAATGAATTACTTAAAAAAGATAAAGAAGAAAATAAAGATGAAGACCCTATGGACTTCCCTCCTGATTATACTTATTTAATAAAAGAACTAGGAAAGAAAGGAGGTATAAGAATGGATAATTGTGCGGAGATAAATGTTATATCACATACAATTTATGAAAGTAAATTAGATAAAAGTATTAAAGAGAATTGTATTAAAATTCTAGAACATTTGGTTAATTATAGTAATCTTTGGATTATTCATTATAATAAACATAAATAAAATAACTTATATATTATGATTTTGAGTGATATTACAATATTTTAAAACACCTCTTGCTTTTATTTGTTTATGATAAAAATTTGATATTATCTGTGGTTTCATATCTAATAAATATGATATTTCTTTAATTGTATTACATTTTATAGTTTTAAAGACTTCTGATTTGTCTTCATTATAAAAAATTGTTAAATACCAAATAAGATTTGATTTATTCCCCATTATATTTTAAATATAGAAAATAATTTTAATTTTAGAAAAATTAATAATCATCTTCACTTTCTTCTTCACTTTCAGGCTCATCACTCCAATAACTTTGTAATTGATTTACATTAGCAGTAGGATATGGACCAGCAGTAGTAGTATCTTCTTGGAACATACTTACTTCAACATCTTCTTCTGGAAGTTCATTAACTCTTAATATAGCGGGACCATCTGCTTCTTGATTTTCCGCAGGAGCAGAACTACCAGCAAGATTACCGACCCAAAATTGTATAGCAACAGCAAGACCATCAGAACGCTTAAAATAAGGAACATAAACTTCTGGATGTAATACATAAGTAGCGTCCTTTGTTAGACCTGAAAGATAAAAATCCCAAGTCCATCTACCACGACTTAAAAAATCATCATTAGACCAATCATCTCCTAATTGTAAATATCCTGAACTAAAACTAGGTGTTGATGGACCAGATGTAAGTGCTAATCTCATACCGAACTGATGATTACAAGCACAAGACATAGTTAATGTCGCCCATACCCTCGTTGTTTTTGGTTTGATAGTTATATCTAAACCTGTGAGACGACCTGTAAAATTAGTCATATTACTATATGCTCCTACACTATACCACTGATTATTTGTCTTTAATCCAGCGAACTTATAATTAACCTGAGAACCAGTAAGACCTCCACCAGTCTGTCTAGGAGGAGCCCATATCTTAGTCCAAGTTCTACCAGCAAGATTTGTATTTGTTTCACTAGAAAAATCAAAATTTTTTTGTGGAGTATTTACTTCAAATGAACTTCCAGTAGCAGGAGTTTTATCTCCTATTAATTGTGAAGATGCTGTTGTTAAATTGATATGTCTAAAAGCATTAATATCACCAGTAGAACCATCAATAAATGTTGTTGTAGAATTAGCAGAATTCACCATAAGTAAATCAAAATTATCTTTTATTCTTAAACCTTTTAAACCACTAGCATCTCCTTTATCTTCAAGAGTAAGGCTTTGAGCGTCAATATGAGTATCAGTAATATCACCTTGAATATCACCTATAATAGTTCCATCTACTACAAGATTTCTTTTTATATATACATCAGCATTAACAGAACCACTTCCTACTTGAAGAGCATATCCACCTTCACCTAGCGTTGTAGGAGGTGTTCCATTTCCAGCGAGTGTAAGATGTAATGGACCATCAAAATTATTTAATTGAGTATGGTCTGTTTGTAAATAACTTTTTGATGTTGTTAATGCTCCTGAAAAAGAATTAGTAGATGTTCCTGTTTGTATATATCTATTTGTTGCTGTTATATTTGTTCCTTCTATATCTCCTGATGCTGTTATGTCTGTGCCTTCAATATCACCAGTTGCTGTTATATCTGTTCCTTCAATATCACCACTTGCTGTTATATCTTCTCCTTGAATATTACCAGTAGTTTGGATTAATCCAGCACCAGCATTTAAAGATATTGTAGTTATTCCTCCTGTGAATGTATTTTCAACTGCTCCGTTAGATGTGGTTTGGACGAAATGGTCTGTTGCTGTAATTACTGCTCCACTTATATTACCAGTTGTATTAATATTTATATCACTAGCGAGTTTTCCACCAGCAATAGTAGTATCTGCTATTTTATCATTAGTGATTGCTCCATCTTCTATTTTATCTGTTGTGATTGCTTCATCTTCTATTTTTGATGTGGTGATTGCTTCATCTTCTATTTTTGCTGTTGTTATTGCTTCATCATTTATTTTTTCTGTTGTAATTGCTCCATTATTTATAGTTCTTGTTATGATTGCGTTGTCTGCTATTTCTGCTTCTGTTATTGTTTTTTCTTCTAATTTAATATGATTAATACTTCTATCTTCAATAGTTATATCATCTACAAAATCCCATTCTAATTTATTTGTAATATTATTTTTTGCTAGAACTTGTCCTGCTAGACCCTCTCCAATTCCACCACCAATACTAATAGCACTTATAGAATTTGGGATTTCTAATGTTGTTTCTGCTTTTAATAAAGTTCTTGCTGTTATATTATCTGCTATAATATCGCCAGTTGTATCAATATCAATATCAGTAGCGAGTTTAGCACCAGTAATAGAACCATCTGGAATTGTAATATCATCTACATAATCCCATTCTAATTTATTTGTTAAATGATTTTTTGCTAGAACTTGTCCTGCTAAACCTTTATTATTATCTATTGTTAGAGCATTTATATTATTAGGTAATACTAGAATATCTGCGTTAATTTCTGTTTGACCGCTTAATGTCCTCGGTTGATTATTTATCATTATATTATATATATAGAAATTAAACTAAAATTATCTAAAATTAAATTTACAAAAAATATAAAAATCTTTGATATATTATAATGAATGAAGCAAATGAAGAAGTTAATGAGAGTTCCTCTGAGATTAATCAAGAAAATCCTACAATAATTGAAGAAAAAGTAGAGACTAATGAAGATATTGTAGAATTATCAAAAGAAATTCAAAAACCTAAAAAACCTCGCACAGAAGCACAGAAAAATGCTCTCAAAAAAGCACAAGAAACTCGTAAGAAAAATTTAGAATTAAAAAAATTAATGAAAGAACAACAAGCACAAGCAATCAAAGATAATGAAGGTGTTGAGCCAGAACCTCCAAAAGTAGTTAAATCTAACAAAAGACAACCTCGTAAAGCAAAAGTAGTTTATGAAGATGACCCATCAAGCGATGAAGAATTGATTGTAGTCAAAAGAAGAGGAAAACCTCGTAAGAAAAAAATAGTTTATGAAGACTATTCAAGCGAAGAAGAAATTATAAAAAGAAAACCTCGTAAAAAGAAACCTTCAAAGAAACCACCACCAGAACCAATTTCATCTTCTAGTGAAGAGGAGGATAGTGAAAGCGAAATAGAATATACTTATCCAGTAAATAGACCACTAAAATATAGTGATGTATTTAGATATGTTTAATTTATAATATATATAATATATATATATGAGTAAATCAAAATTAAATATTAAAGAAATTGAACCAGATAAAAAAATAGTATTATCTAAATTCAAATTTAGTTGTGATAGTATTGATGAAAGTATTCCATTACCTTTACCTCAGGTTTTAAATTTTTTTATGTTAATATGTGGAAGACCAGGTTCTGGAAAAACTACTTTAATATTAAATCTAATAGCAAAGAAAGGAAAAATGTATAATAGAAAGTTTGATAGAATATTTGTTTTCAGTCCTTCATTAATGACGCTAGAAGACAATCCTTTTGAAGACCTCCCAGAAGAACAGACAGATACAGAACTTACAGAAGAAAATTTAATGAAAGCATCTGAGATAATCAAGGATACTGGCGAAAAAGTTTTATTTATTCTAGATGATGTTGTAAATGATATTAAAAAATCATCTGTAATTCAAAATACTTTATCAAGATTATTAATGAATAGAAGACATCTGGCTGGTGCTGGTGGTTCTACAAGTTGGATAATTACAACCCAAGTTTATAATAAAATTCCAGCACCTATTAGAAAAACAGCAAGTCATATAATAATATTTCATACTAAGAATAAAAAAGAATTAGATACTATCTTTGACGAACTTATAATAATTCCTCAAACAGATTTTTATCAAATATTAAAATTTTGTTTTGATAAGAAAAATAATTTTTTATTTATTGATACAAATAAAGGTTATAATAATATGTTCCATAAGAACTTTAATAGATTAGAATTTAATTCTAGTGATTATAAAGGTTTAGGTGATTTGTAAGCGTATAAGTTATTGTAAAGGTCTATCTTGAATTAATCTAACATTTTCAGCATCTTTTGTAAATTGTCTTCGTTGTTCTAACTTTATATTACGACTATCTACACCTCTCGGCATAATACGATTTTCTATATATCCTTGATATTTATAAGTAGGTATTGCTATATCTCCAACACTTAAACGAGGAGCAAGATTATATCTTAATTCTTGTATTGGCGTTAATTCAGTCATTATATAAATAAGTAATATTTTAATTTTTTACTTCTTTTTTAATTAAGATATTTTATTTTAAGTCAAATCAATTTTAACTTTTTTCTTTTCCTTTGTTAAAGTAGTTGGAATAAATTTTGTTATAACTTTTTTACCATCTTTTATTCCTTCTTTTGTTTCTATAATATTTTCCTGAGTTTTATCTAATTCTTTTTTAAGTTCATTTATATTTTGTTGAATATTG
>TARA_R100000697_G_scaffold1429_1_pt1 | contig 10793 bp, 28 predicted proteins | sample TARA_R100000697 | Tara Oceans TARA_R100000697 (sample SAMEA2622788) | marine metagenome | biome: marine biome (ENVO:00000447); feature: surface water layer (ENVO:00002042); material: "saline water (ENVO:00002010), including plankton (ENVO:xxxxxxxx)" | depth 5 m
ATAATTCATAACGACATTCCAACAATCATATATAAATTTACTCATTTTTTATCTCCTACTGTAAATAAATTACTACCTAAATAAACAAAATGTTTATCAAGCCATTGCACATTTACTTTTGTTCGTTTAGCTGTTGCTTTTTTCAAAGCCATATTAAACTCTCTGTGTTTCTTTTTAATCTTTTTATTTTTGCTACTCATATATTACTTCTCCATTTTTATTAAATTTAATTTTACTGTTATTTATACCTGTTATAATAACATCTGTGTGTGTATGACCCATAGCATGACCTATACCATGTCCTATATCATGTTGTTTTACATGACCATCTAGATAAACTACCTCTCCTCTGATACCATGTATTGCCCAACCTTTCATATATTTTATATGTGCATCTATGGCTTCTTCTAATGTGTTACCTTGAACATATTCAACTCTAGTTATTGGGTCATCTAGAACTGAATCATATCTACTATTAGCAACGTAGACTACTGTGTATTTATTCATAATTAATATCCCATCTGTAAAATATGTGATCCTCAATACGTGTGATGTAAGTCTTGGTACTCGCCCATTCAGGTGTCACATAGTATGCATGGTAGTGTGTCGCACCCTCTACTAGGTCATACACTTGACCATGATACACACCACTAGCTACCAGCATGGCTTTCTCCCATGCATCTAGGTCTCTAGGTGTGTCGCTCTTACCATCACAGTACCAACTGAACTGACACCTGTTGCGAACTGGAAAGTCAGGCTTCCATGAGTATGTCGGACCTTGCTCCACCACCTCGCATATCGTATTAGGATATCGCTCATCATGCACCCTGTTCATCACTACTTGTGCTACTGCTATCTGTCCAATCATAGATTGGTTTTTAGCTTCGTGATATACATTAAGTGCTAAACAAAATAGTGCTTCAGCTATCATCATTATTGTCCTCCTTGTATTCACTTCTATTATAATAATCTAACAATTCTTTGACAGCATCTAAAAGTAAAACTTCTCTAAACTCACTGTCAGTTTTATCTTTTGCAACTTTGTGGTTGTCGTATGCTGTTTGGACTTTTTCCATAATGCTCCAATACTTTTGATACTCTTTCATCTTCTCCTCCTTTTCATTGGTTTAAAGTTACCCTCTTGCCAATCCTTTCTCATACTCTGCCACTTCTCATCTGTCCAATGAGGTAGTGACTGAAAGTTGGCAAGAGATATTTTGTGTATGTCTTTATAGACATTGCCTGCTTCTCTAATCCAAACCCATTTACGTTTGGTTAGAACCCAAGTCTTTCTGAATCCACTGCGTGGCAGTTTACCTTGCCAATACACTTCGTATAGTTCAGCATCCTGCCATCGCTTTGCTTTTGGTTTAGTCCACATTCTTTATTCCTTTCATTATGTGTGCAATCACATCAACTGTCCAACCATTGCCTAACATCTTATATCGTTGGCTATTGGACACGTGATTGGTATAGTTATCAGGCACAGTCTGCAATCGCTCACACTCTAGTGGTGTCAGCTTTCTCCACTGCATACCCTCAACAACTACGTTGTCTTTGTTTACAGTCGTGAGACAGTTTGACTTATCACTATCACTTATCTCTAACTGTGTAGATAAAGGTAGCTCTAGTTGGTTGTCTTTACGCACACCATTCTCATCTAGTCTACGATTAACTATCCTACCAATAGCTACCTTTGGTTCTCTATGCCCACCCTGCATTGTGGTAAGTGTGGGTGCTTTCCCATTGGGTGAGTATATACGTTTGATACTATCAAAGCCTTTGATGTTATCAGCTTCGCCCACTTGCACCATAGTACGTTGCCTACGTTGGATACTGTTCCACCATACTGCACCATTGTATCGTGCTGTAATGCAATGTGACTTACCTAGCTTGTTAGTCATAGCTTCGTTAGCAATGCCATCTTCTAGTATGTCCTGCAATACTATACCCTTATCTGCCGTAGGCATTGTGTCAAAGGGTATGTTAGTCCAATACAATCTCTTTCTATTCTGTGCAGAAAACAAACTACTGTTTATCATCACAGGCTTGACACCTAGATATTTAGATATAATATCTTGTGACTTCTGTTTCATAAGCACGTTCTCCATGAGAAAGTATTTAGGTTTTAATTCATCTTTCAACCTAACAAACTCAAAGAATAGTTTGCTACGTGGGTCATCAAAGTTTAACTGCTTACCTGCAAAGCTGAAGCCTTGACAAGGCGAACCACCCATGAGCAGGTCAATACCATCAAAGGGTAGCCTTGTGTGGTCTACCTGTGTGACATCACCTATCTGTACTGTATCAGGATAGTTAGCCTGTGCAACCTTGATAGCATACTTATCAACTTCAGATGCAAAGTATGTATCATACTTTACACCTGCTTTGTTGAGTGCTATCTGTCCACAGGACATGCCATCAAATAAACTTAATACATTCATTACAGTATCTCCTTTCTCTTATACAACCATCATTGAATAATCTTTTTCTCCTAGAAACTTTATCCTGTCTTGTAGGAATGCAAACTTTAAACCTTTTACATCATCACTGTCTCCGTTGCTGTCCATACCTAGTATGAGTGCCTTACCTGCATACATACGCTGGACATACCCACCACGACTAGAATATTCTCCTTGCCATACAGGTATTTCAAAGAAGTGATTACTCTGTTTGAGTAAGCCCTCATCATCTACGTACATGCCATCGCCATAGCCATTGAGATTAACTACATCAAAGGTGGTTGCATCTATCCATTTGTATATCTCTTTGTAGTCACCCTCAAAATCTACCTGTGCTACAAACTTTAATATTGGGTCTATATAATATGCTTTCATATTAGTCTCCTTTCTAACTATCCGATGTCGGATTGTTTAGCTGTTGAATAATTATAGGCTATGTATTTGAAAGCATACTCTCCTGCTTTCTCATCTCGCCACTCAGAGGTGATGCGTTCTGATATCTCTCTCGCTGACCACCCTCTGAGTTTTGATGCCTTGCCCTCTTGCATTAGCTCTTCTACTCTATGCTGTATGTTTAGCATGTCAATAATTTCTTCTTCCATTATTCTTTCTCCTCTATGTAAACACGTAAGTGTGTTGATTGTTCTATGTTCTGCCCATAAGCAGTAACTCCTGTGCCTTTGTACTCTTCTTTGACGTGCTGTCCTCTGACACGCATTTTATATGTGTCTTTATTAAAGTATTTTTTCACGTCATCAATAAACCTCTGACCATCACAGTCATTAGGTATTTCGCTGAACACATAGCGTGGATGTCGTAGCTCATAGTTCTCTTGTAACCTTCTCCTATTCTCTCTAATGAGAGCATCTATGGTTGACTTTTTTTGTTCTAACTTCCCTCTCAAACGTGACACCTCTTCCTCTAGTTTAAGTATCTGATTAGTCTGTGATACAGATACCTCTAGGTTTTCATCGTAGTTGATTACCCTTTTAAATGCTCTCATAACATGTACAAAGTCCATCTCAGCGATAGCTTCCCACGTGCCACTCTTTTTTGTGTACGTGCCTAGATGATACATGTCCTGTGGTAGTTTGCCATTGTAGTCACCCTCAATGCATTCCAATAGTTTGATTAGCTTTTTAATTTTCATAGTTTTACCTTTCTGTTTTTTTGGGGTGACTATTGAGATTTGAACTCAATCTAACGCATTCACAATGCGTTGTGCTACCATTACACCATAGCCACCATAGTTTAGTAGACAGTTTAAACTGTGACATGTCTAGGTCACTTGTATGTTGACCATTGCTGATCTGTTCACTAGAGATAACTTCACTCACTCGCTACACATTATCGTTTTTAAGTGTCTAGGCACTATCTCCTAACTTTTTCTTTAGCAATAGTATTGCTGTGATTAATAACCTGTGGCTGTCCTCTCCACGATAGCCACCATACTTCTTGTCTCCATGCCATATGTAAGATGTGGTTTCATCTCCCCATCTCTCATAGTTACCTATGTAACCACTCTCATACTCATCGCCCAGCAATTGCATTATCTCATACAATGCTTCTCTGTTAGTCTGTGCTACTGTTGGTGTATCGCTCATAATTATCTCCATGCCTTTTGTTGCGTTGTTTGTTTAAGTTGACGTTGTAAACGTCTATCGTTCTTATACTCTTTTCTTTTGCCTTTGTTAAACATCTTCTTGTTTACTCGCATCTTTCCTAAGTTTTGACTTTGCATTTTTCTGCCTTTCTTTTTTCTTGTTATACTTTTTGTCTACACCCATAACCCTATTGCGTGTCGCTATGTGCAACATTCTAGCAATAGGGTTACGCATCTTAGACATCACATTAACCTGCGAAGTGCCACAGCTTTCTCACAGATTGCTTGTTTCTTCTTTTCTCCACGTGGAACGTGAAGTTAAAGAAGTGATAACTGTTAAAGCAATCACCTTGAGTAAAGCCTACAGGCTTGTTAAGTGTCCTAGAGTAAGAGGACAATCTCTTTCTCCAATATGTCATGGTTTTAAAATTAATAATTTTAGCACCATTGATTTCAAGAATAAGACTACGTCTTACTCCCATCTTGTCGTTGGTTGGTTTAGAAGAATATAGAAAAAACATAAGTATGCTCCTTTCGTTGTAACTATCCGATGTCGGACAGTTGGGGTTTAATGTAATGGATAGGTCACGTTATCTACGTTGCTATCCCAACAAGCACGACACGTGCCACACTTGTTATCCTGTTTACTAGCAGGACAAGTCCAACCCATATCAAACTCTTTGTCAGTTGATACAGTGCTAGTATGTTTATGAAACTTATGAGGTAAACCATTAATCATGGTTGCACTTATCCTAACAATAAGATTGTTAGGAAAGTCACCTACTTGCTTTTTGTATTCCTGCACTATGCCTACCTCTCTTGTTGGTAGCCAATGCCTTACACTAGGTGTAAGTTCAGCAATCGCAACAATCTTTTGTAAATGATCAAGAGACTGTAAGTCTCCACTGTCGTGCCACCTAAACACTCCACCTTTGGTGGAATAGTGATTGATTAGAAATGCCATAGCTTCAACCCATTTAGGGTTGGTTAATAGCTTATCCATTCTCCTGTCTAGTGCTTCCTGCACGTTGGGGAATACGTACCTGCCCTTGAGTGCATAGCAATCGCTACAGGTAGAGTTGGCAATATTCCTCAGCTTAGTGCCTACCTTGCATTTAAATGCACTCAGTGAATAACCATAGCTTGGCATTTTAGAGGGTTTAGATAAGCCACCAACTTCGTGCCACGCTTGTTTAATTGTGTATGTCATACTGTAAAACTCCTGTTGAAGTATCCGATGTCGGATAGTTAATAAGTAACATATAAAATATAAATAATATATTTACAAGTAAATATATATTATTTATATTGTTATGTTACTAATAGTGTTGCTTTCGTGCCACAACTACAATGCAAATCGCTCCAAAGAGCAAAGCTCCAATGCCTGTATATGTGATCAGCATAGGTTGTACATCATAGCTATAGACCAAGTCTATAGCCATGCATACCCATGCCATGCATGAAAATACGATGAATAAATTACATATAAAATTGTTTACAATTTTAGCCATTGTTTTGGTATCCTTTCTTTTTTTAGACATAAAAAAAGGCTGTAACATTGCTGTTACAGCCTTAGGTATCCGATGTCGGATAGTTCTGTTATTTCATAACAGGGCGAAAACCTGTATCGTACTGAGCAAATTCTTTCATTTGCTTGTTGACTTCCAATTGCTCATACTGAGCAGGGAAGTTGCTGACTACGTCTTTGACGTAGTAATTCCTAGTGCCATACTCAATGGCTTCGCCATTAAGGTAGACTACGTCTACCTGTTGGCTGACGTAGTCAGCAAAGTCTTTGTGAACTCTATTAGTGTTATTCTTAGGAATAACATAATAGGAGCGATTTTTTGGATCAAGTAACGGATCAGGTTTACAGTATGTAATTTTCATAATTTTTCCTTTCTAAGTAACATTTAAAAGATATAACATATATTTATAAATAAATATATATGTTATATCTTTATGTTACTAAGTGTTAAGCTAATGCCTTGATTTGCTTAGCAATTTCATTGCTAAGAGCGTTGAGATCACTACCCTCTAAGCCATTTTCAATGGCTTGTAGTACAATGGCTTCAGCCATTTGCTTGATGTTAGGTACTTGAAAAGTACCTACGTTAACAACTTCGTTGTTAGAGTCTCCGTCATCGGATACTTCAGACTCTTTAGAGTCTGTCTTAACAGCTTCTTTAGAAGCTGAAGTAGACTTCTTTGAAGTCTTAGCAAACTCTTTCAGCAAAGCTGAAATGCTAGTGAACCTCTTTACAAGAGGTTGTAGTTGCTCATAATTTTCAAAGAAAATTTTGGCTTCACTTCTCCTTTGAGGAGAAATGGTGGAAATGCTAAGCTCTTTCAGAGCTTGTTTGCTGAGGAGCTTTGCTCCACGTGCATTCAACTCATTGGAAATGAGTTCACCAAGACTATACCAAAAACCACCTTTGGTGGTTTGTGCATTGAATTGTCTCTTTTCCAAAGAGACAAGTCTCTTATTCTCTTTAGAGAGAATAACTCCTTTTGCCTTGCTGTCCTTAGCTTCGCTAAGAAGTTGAACTAAATTTGAATTTTTTGAATTTGTCATTTCTGACCTCCATTTCTATGTTTCATTAAACAAAAGGTATTAACACCCTTCATAAATGAAGGGGGTGTTAATACATTTTGTATGAAACATGAAATGGGGGTCAGTTAGCTGAAAGCTGACCTGCCGACATCGGATAGTTAACAGCTTTGCTGTTAGTTTTAATAGCTTTGCTATTAGTTTCAGCTACTTTGTAGCTGTTTTTGTACTCCCAACTTACAATTTTCAATTGTAAACAGCATTTTTGCGACCTTTTGATGTGAAACATCAACAGCAACTCCCTACTACGCAGGAATTAGCTCACAAAGTGAGCAAATCGCATGGGGTAGGCAAGAGCCACCACGCCTATGGGGGGTAACGTGCATGGATAAATACACAGATTAGGAAATAAGGTGTTAACCACTAAGATAACTGGTACATATAATGTTGCAAGTATACAACAGTTGCAACAATGTCACACTAAATATTACAAAATACTACTTATATTATTTTTTTGGGGTTGACAGCCGCCAGAAAAAGAGTATAATTACCATAACAGTTAAACTGTTACACTTTAAAAATAAATAAATACTTAAATGTAACATATTATAAGTATAAAAAATCTTAGTAATACAGTATAATGTACATTCTGTACTAAAATAATAGTTGACTTCTATGAAAAAATCAGTAAAACTAACATATACGGATGACATTTTGTCAAAAACATATAAATCTTTACGTAAATATGGAGACTTACGTGCAGTACATGTACCACATTCCTCTGTACATTACATTAGAGCCCTTATCAAAAGAGATACAGGGATAACATATACACTTTCCCACGTAGAAAATGCTATGAAAGCAGAGGGATGGATAGAATAAAGGAGAAAATTTAAATGTCGGAAGAACGAGATATTATGCAATTGCCAACAAGTCAGTTGACAAAAAGCGAGATAGGTAAAATAAAAGAATTTGTACTTGATGCAATTGCTGCAGGACATATGACAAGAAAACAAGGTTTGGCAAGATTAAAAAAATTTGGTATTTCTGTAAAAGGAATGGCTATGGGTGGAATGCCCAAAAAGAAAAAAATGGCTAATGGTGGATATTCAAAACCACATAACTATTTTGCAGGTGGAAGCGTAACAAATAATTTAAAATCTAAGTAGGACTGCTTACATGTTAGACCCCATCACATTGTCAGCAGCCGTTACAGGTGCGACTACAGCGTATAACGCTATAAAAAAAGCCATAATGGTAGGCAAAGAAATTGAGGACATGTCATCTGAACTTAGTAGATGGATGTCAGCAGTTAGTGATGTAGATAACATACAGAAGACAGCACAGAATCCTTCAACACTAGATAAATTATTTAATGGTTCTGTAGAACAAGTAGCACTAGAGTCTTACTCAGCAAAAAAGAAACTATCAAAACAAAGAGAAGAATTAAAAAACTTTTTAGTAGCACATTACGGACTACAGGCTTGGGATGATTTAATCAAAGAAGAAGGTAGAATACGTAAAGCTAGACAAGAAGCCATATACAAAAAAGAAGAACAGAATAGAATGATAAGAGACTATACTATTATGGGTATAGCAGCTCTTATTGGTCTAAGTGCCCTAGGGTGGATGATATGGCTAATAAGTATGTCAGTTTAATTCTACTAATATTAATATTACTTCCAACAGCTTCAGCAAAAGAAAATAATGTGAAGATGACGACTTGTAGATTAGCAAGTCAGATATTAGGAAACAAGCAAAGGGTATGTGTCTTTACAGGTGCAAACAATACACAGTACAGAGAGTATCTACCTTATGATGCAGGACCTTGCCCTAGACAGTACCAATGTCCATACAGACCTAACAAAGAACCTTTTGATATTAAAAGTGTAGTTAGAAGTATAAAAAAACAATTTAAGTAATTGACAAGGCTATAGTTACTTGGTATAATACATGAAATTACTTTGGGTACTTATAGTAATATTACAAGGAACAGAGGTTAAAGAAAATGTCTACTTCAATGATTTGGATACGTGCCTTGGATATGCACAGAAGCTACGAGCACAGGACTTACACCAAAGACAAGCAGGTGATAAAGTCTACCTCAAAGTATATTGCATTCCTCAGAAAGGTGATTAAAAAATGTGGATTCCAGTTATAACAATATTATGGGCACTAGGAGATGGTGCAACATGGGTAAATTTTCCAATGGTAAATTTTCCTTTTTCATCAAGAGAAACTTGCTATGGGTATATAGAAAATGCAAGAAATAAAATAACACAAGACCCTCAATACTTAAATGGCTACAGCACATGTATTTACATAGGTAGCCCAACAGGAACAGGAGAACCAACATGATTGATTGGGATAAAATTAAATTTGAAATGTGGAATAAAAGATTTGGCGAAGGAACAAATTTTGATTTAGACTATGGTAAATTACTTATCATAGGTTTACTTGTTTATCATATATTCTTTCAAGGTTAGTCATGGCAGCTAAACTTGATAAAGATAAAATGCCTTGTAATAAACCAAGGCGAACTCCTAACCATCCTACAAAGTCACATGTAGTAAAAGCATGTAAAGATGGTAAAGAAAAAATTATTCGCTTTGGTCAACAAGGTGTAAAAGGAGCAGGAAAAAATCCAAAAAGTAAAAAAGATAAAGCACGTAAGAAATCTTACTACGCTCGTCATAACGCACAAGATGCCAGTCCTGATATATTTAGTGCAAGGTATTGGTCTCATAAAGTAAAATGGTAAAGGAAAATTAAATGAGTAAAAAAAGTAAATCAGGAGTAGGTGTATCTGCATCAATGGCAAAAGACCCTGTAGCATTTAAAAAACTATCAAGAAAAAATCAAATTAGAGTTATAGAACTTGCTATGGACAGATTTGGTATAAAGTTTTTAAAAGGACAAAAACATTTAGGATTTAGTAAAGGTGGTTTTCCTGATTTAAGTGGTGATGGTAAAACTACAAAAAAAGACATACTAATAGGTAGAGGTGTTATAAAAGCTAAAGCAGGAACACTTGCAACAAAAGCAAAGTCAACAATAAAAAAAGTTGCAGGAGGATTAAGAAAAGCAAGTAAAGCTCATGCAGGTCAAGCAAAGGCTTTATCAGCAGTTAAATTAAAGAAGGGTGGTAGCCCAACTCCTAAAAATAAATCTTTGTATGCAACAGTTAAAGCTGAAGCAAAAAGAAAATTTAAGGTCTATCCATCAGCATATGCAAATGCTTGGTTAGTGCGTACCTATAAAGCTAGAGGTGGTAGGTACTAATGGCTAAACCTCAAGGTGGCTTAACTAAATGGTTCAAAGAAGATTGGCGAGATGTTAAGACAGGCAAGAAATGTGGAAGGTCAGGAAGCGAAAAGAAAAAAAGACCTTACCCTGCTTGTAGACCTAAAGCTGTGGCTGCAAGAATAAGTAAAAATGAAGCTAGAAAAAAGACAGGACCTGCTAGAGTTAATTGGTCTGTAACTGCATCAGGTAAAAAAAGAAAGCCTAAAACAATGGTAGCTAGAAAAGGTACGTTAGTTACAAAAAGAAGAACTAAAAGGAGAGCGTAAATGTTTCAAGCACTTATTAGTCCACTAGCATCTTTAGCAGGTACATATTTAGAAGGCAGAGTAAATAAAGCAAAAGCAGAAACAGAAGTTAAAGTAGCTCGTGCTAAAGCTGAAGCTAAAGTATACGAAACTGAAGCTACATCTTCTATGCTTATGGAACAGAACCTCACAGCACAGATGGCAGGTTCGTGGAAAGATGAATTTTGGACAATAATTTTTGGTGGTATATTGGTTGGCTGTTTCCTACCTTGGACACAACCATATGTTAAAGAAGGGTTTGATTTTTTAAATGCGAACACACCTTCTTGGTTTGCTAATTGTTTATACATTAGCATAGGAGCATCCTTTGGATACAGATTTGGTAAACAAGGATTGCAAATTATGAATAAGAGGAAATAAATATGGTTATGAGAAAAAAGAAAAAAGCCATGTCCGTTGGTGGTGCTATGAAAAGAAAAAAAGGTATGGCTAATGGTGGTGCTATGATGAAAAAGAAAAAAGGCATGGCACGAGGTGGTGTTAAAATGATGTATGGTGGTGCTATGAAAAAGAAAAAAGCCATGTCTAGAGGTGGAGCTGCAAGACGTAGATAATGCCGTATCTCA
>TARA_R100000697_G_scaffold11684_1_pt1 | contig 10778 bp, 17 predicted proteins | sample TARA_R100000697 | Tara Oceans TARA_R100000697 (sample SAMEA2622788) | marine metagenome | biome: marine biome (ENVO:00000447); feature: surface water layer (ENVO:00002042); material: "saline water (ENVO:00002010), including plankton (ENVO:xxxxxxxx)" | depth 5 m
ACGATATAGAAAAAGCGTACTAAACTGACTTCATTGCCCACTTCACTCGTTAACAGTTCGTTATACGCTCGTTGCACCTTGCCTAGACCTGGTGGCGGGATACAACCTTTCGGTATAGTTGATGCGGCTGGCATAGAAGTCGGCTCATAAATAGCCCTCCAAAGGGTACTTGTGCCAGCATAGCCTTCGCCAAACTCACCCAAGTACCACTTGGCGTATTCTCGAAGCAACGGTGGCAACCAATCATCCTTCCTCAATCCGCACTTCCTCCCACTCGGCTTGAAAAAAAGTAATTGACCCATCATCGCCCTCCACCCCTATTGTTGCATATTCCAACACCGCAAAGCCGTCTTTGAGTTTCACAGCGTTCGGTCGTTCTTTGTCTACCTTTCTCCACCGAAATTCAATCATCGCTTTACGGGTAGATCCACACGCGGAATCAATAACTGATCAGTCATAAGCAATGACTTCGATGTATCCTGTCTCCCCTGCATCGCGGAGCTTTTGCAATCGTCTGCATTCTGCCTTGTAGTGCTTTTTGATTTCTTCTTTCTGTTTTTTGTTGTATTTGATTTGGGCATTTCTTCGCTCTCGCAACATTTCTATTCGTCCTTCCCCTAGCACTTCATTTTCAATGAAACTCGCAAAATCTAGCGGTGATTCAGTGAACTTTCTATGGCATGAGCTACAGAGGCAAACCGCGTTGTCAGTATGCCAACGTAAACTCCGATCACGCCTACCGTAAACGTGCGCTGTTTCCATCACCCTAGATTTACCCGTCATCTGGCCGTTGGTATCTACCAATGCACACTTTTCGCAAGTGAAATTATTTCGCATCCTGATAGCGTCAGAAAATGCCGCATCACAAGCATCTCTTTTAATCCCCACTCAGAAACCACCGCGCCTGGAGCTTTCTTGGGTGCGGTATAAATCAATTCGCACCTCTGCCGCTTTCATTTTCCAACGCAATGCTTCTTCATCCTGAACCGCTTTTTTTAAATCTTCTAGCAATTCTTGGTACTCTGTGTGGGCGTAAGCATAATTTTCTCGTTCCGCTACCGTTCCGCTTTTTTTTGCAAACAGCAGTGCTTTTTTGCTTTTCCTAAAATTTTCCAGGTATACCCTTAGAGCTTTGGCCTTTCCTAAATTTTCCGCATTGTTCTCAATAAAATCGTTCGCTGTCTCTGCATCTTCTTCCGTTACCATCGATTACTTCCTGTACTTCTTGAACTTCGATTCTCATAAATGCGGCTATTTCTGCCACAGCAACATTCATCGCATACATTTCTCGAATCGCTTTGACTAATTCTCCATCCATGACCCACCTCCATTTTTCAACAGCTTCGATAACTTGCCGTTTGCATACTTGTCGAGAGCGCGAAAATACGTCTGTTTGCCTTCCTTTGTATCCATTTTTTGACTTAAACGGATAAGGTTTTGATAGGCTGGAGTCTCTCGTTCGGCGGCTTTCAACTCCCACAACGGATCGCCTTTCTCTTCCTCGATTTGTACCTCTGGCTTCGCTTCACACTTTTTGCAAACGAACCCCCCGTAATAGCTCGTACACACAATCACGTTTTTTTTAAAAGTGGGAATCTTCTCGTCATTCTTGGCCCAAGGAAATTGCCCTTGGCAATACCGACAGGTTTTTAAAGCGCTGCTTCCCTCGTTAAAAACATGACCACAATCACACCGCTTTGCGTTTACCGGAACTATCGTCCAACAATTAGGACACTTCATGGCTCACCCCCAAACTTCCCACATAGTTATTAAAATTAGTTTTGTTAAAAAGCGTCTTAGGTCGCAGATACATTTCCATCGTAGGATCGTTCGCCCACTCGCCAGTTTTCAAAGCAATCACTTGCCGAATGACATCAGCACTGTTGCCAGCTTTGAGTAAAGCAGTGATGGAATCGAGATGGGTATCGACCAATTGATAGTTTCTCCCCGATTTAAAATTGAGAAACTTCAGTATCTCTATCGACTCTTCTTTGAATTGCTTATTTTTGAGTCGGGTGGAACGGACACGTTCCTCCCCATGATCATGTTCTTGTTTATGTTCCTGTTTATGTTCTTGTTCTTGTTCTGGTTTCACTATGTCCTTCGGTAACGGTTCCCCTAACCGTTCCTGAAACGGTTCCAGACTAGCAATAAGTGATTGATAATACTTAAAATTCTGGGGTATTTGGACGAACTCAGAATACCTTGCTTTTCCGGCATTGGGATTAGGGATCGGATTCCATTCCAAGAAGTCAAAAATCAAGATGAGATCGTAGGCTGGATCGTAGACAAAAAATGACCCTTCGAGCTTGCTCCAGACCTTCTCTAGCTCACCCGTTTTCCACTTCAAATCTTCTTCGACATATGCCTTCGGCATCCGGTAACAGCCCAAGGGTGAAACATGAGGGCCAGTAATTAAATAGAGATAGAGTAGCTTCTCTTTATCAGACAAGTTGATGATTTTCGGGTGAGTCCAAAACTGCGTTTGAACTGTGCCGTATTGCCTCATAGAAGTGCGGCTCCCTGGAGGGAGCCGCTACAGGAACGGAAAGCCAAAGCAGGGACAAGGATTTCGTTTAGGGGCTTGCTCCGACTTTCCACTTCAAACCTCGTACATTGAAAACTCATTTGCAGTCACTTCGCCTTGGCTCAATTTGGCGATGTCACCGCGTCTTTTTTCTGGGATGTTGCCACTTTTCTTCCACCGCCAAAGCGTTTCACGACTGATTTCGAGGGCTTTAGCAAACTCATTATTCGTAAGTCCACTTGCCCTAATCGCTCTTAGCAGGAGGCATTTCTGCTTTTCTGGCACTGTTTATCCCTTTTTTAAATCGTGTTGTAGCAAATGTAACAGTGAGTATTACATATTTCAAACAATTATTGATCAGTCATTGTTTATGTTGCATTTAGTAACACATTCATTCAAAATCGGCACTTGTCATGTTTAGGGAGAATGTGTAATGGCATCAATAGATAGCCAACAATTTAAGAAGTTGATACGAGAACATTGCTCAACGCAGGAGCAATTTTGTGAAATGTTTGGCACGAACCGCGCTACCGTTCGCCGGTGGATGGTTGATGGCCGATTGCCAGATAATAAACTCGAAGAATTAGCTAACTTTTTTTCCGTTATGCGGAGTGACTTGCAAACTCCAGGGCCAGTAGATTCCAAATTACAGGCAGAGATCGGAAAAGAAGTGGAACAAGTCATTAAAGAATCTGGGGAGGATTTGAGTTACTCCGACTTCTTGTTCTGGGTCAATTTTATTTACCAACGATATAGCCAACTTGGGATGGACTTGGAGGCGTTAAAGGTTAATTTGAAAAAGACGCGATAACAGTTTTTTGGGAGGGAAACTAATGTATTTACATACAGACAACTCATCAAACGATGGACTTGATAAAATTTTAGAAAAAAGAGGATTGCATCAAGACGATGACGAGGCTTGGGCGGTGGTCGATGAGAGTTACAATTTTGTAGCTGCGAATCAAGCGTGGTGTGCAATGTTGGAAACCGATTTAGCTGATTTATTGACCACGAATCTGAAACAACAATGGGTTGCAGAATATTCGGTGCAAAAAGAAAATTGCACTAAATACCGCAAATATAAAACTAAAAGAGGCAACATAGTCTCAGTACAGATTTATATTGAATACTTTACCATCGGCGATAAAAACTATTTTAGTGGTCAAGTCTTGAAGTCAGAACTAATAGTAAATCAAACGAAACAAGATTATGAAAATGCTGTAAATCAGTTGTTACAACACCTTCCCACAATTAAATCTGAGGCAGATTCGATTGTTGACGCAGTGAATATTGGGATAAGTATTATTTCCACGACAGGCACAATAATTTTTTGCAACGAAAATTATGCGAAAGCGATTGGGTACACACCAGCCGAGTTAATGTTTCAAAAAAACAATATGGATATCAGCGCAGTGCAATTTGCGGCAGCCAACTCCATGGGAACACAATTTCAATCAACCAACAATATTCCCTGGACGATGAAAGGTTGGCGCACGAAACAAGGCAAAATTAAATGGGGGCGAGTGAAGGTCAGCAAAATTGAATGGAAGTCCGTCATGTGCTTTTTTTGTGTTGTTGATTGGATGTCAAGCAATGACCTTGAACAAGTGACCAGTATCACGCAACAAGACGTTAACGATTTCTACGGCACAGAAATTAGCTACATTTGGAATCATAGAACCGCAAATTTAGTTGGCGAGATGTTGGGCGTATCCGTACAAGAGCTAACTGCTTGTTGTTTCATGTTGCGCGATAACAATCTACTGACCAGTCATAGGTGTGCTGAAACTGAACTAGCCGGAGAAATCTTCAGAAAAGCCGCTGTAAAAGACGAAACCCAATATGAATTGTTCTAATTTATTTTAGTTTTTTTTATAAAATTACGCGGGAAACCGCGTTTTTTTTTGCCCCAGATAAAAAAAGTTTCTTTTTATTCTGATTTGTATTACATTTGGTTTCAATGTAACAGAAAATATAACAATCTTATGTCAGATACCATTAACGTAGATGCAAAACTTTTAGCCACAAACAATGTCTTTCGCATGGCAGTCGATGTCGATGTCGAAATGGTGCATGAGTATGACACTGTTTGCGACATTCGTATCAAACTGAACCCTAACCTTATCCGCTTTATTAAGGCTTGCGATGATGAACTACGGATGGTTCTGCAAACGTCAGTGTATGGCGTTTGCCGCAAAGAGTTAATCCCCTTAGACCTAGACAATATTAACCTGGAAGACGGTTTTATTAATCTGGATTATCAAGGCATCGAGGAAATGCTAGTGGACACGATTGAAGATGGGCAACGCAAGTAAACGGTATTTAGAAAACCTGTTAAAAGAAATCGATCAAGAACCTTACCACACATACAAGAGGACAGAACCTATGGGACTCACAGTATCACCTACCAAAAACAAAGAACGAGAGAAAGTGCCAGAGGGCGTTCATTTTGGGCGTTGCTATGGCGTGATAGATATAGGACACCAAAACACAGAGTTCGCAGGGCAAAAAAAAATAAAAGCTCAGGTCGTGTTGCTCTTTGAGTTGAGCCACAAGATGACAGATGGCAGACCATTTGGACATTCAAAAATCTGCACACTTTCGAGCCATGAAAAAAGCACTCTACACAGTATCGTTCACGCCCTTACGGGTAAAAAACTTAGTGACTCGTCGCAAACAGAATTTCAACTCCAAGAACTGATCAACAAAGTCTGTATGTTGCAATATACCGATAACGCTGAAAACGATTATCCTGATGTGAATCTTGGGCCAGCGCCAAGCGGCACTCAGTTTGAACCAGTGAATCCCAACGTCATCTTCGATTGCGATCAACCCGACAGAAAAGTGCTTGAGTCACTCCCGCAATGGATCATTGAAAAAATTAATGCGCGAGTGAAAGAAGGCGAAGAGGACATTGTGCAACCACAATATACCGAACGTAATCCCCCGCCGGTAACAGACGCACCACCATTCTAATGATCGAAGAACCTGAACGTAGTTTCATCATTACGGAACTGACTGCTTTGTTTGAAGATTACGAAGATCTTATTTCTGCGCCACAGATGAAACTGGTCAATGAACATACGGCTGAAGAAATCAAAGCCAATCACGATCTGATTGACAACTTTCAGACACGCATTAATGAGATTCTAAAAATGTACGAAAAAGCCGATTGCTTAAAGATCGGTATCGAAATAGGAAAAAATTATGGCAACACCTAAAAAGGGGTATCGCTACCAAAATGAAGTGATACCAGGCACAACGACCATCATTAGTCGATTCAAAGATTCAGGAGCGCTGATGTATTGGGCGCACCAACAAGGAAAGGAAGGGAAACCGTTGCGAGGCCAAGATAGTGAGGTTGAGCAAGCTGCACAAATCGGGACTGCTGCTCACGAAATGATAGAAGCCCACATTAATAAGAAAAGCCCCAAAATTGCGTTAAACAAAAGATTGAAGGAGGAAAGACACAAGCAGAAGGCTCGAACCGCTTTTGAATCTTACCTTAATTGGGAGAAACAAACTGGTTTAGAAATGCTCTCTAAGTTTCAGGAAATACAGCTAATTTCTCCGATGTATAGGTACGGAGGTACGCCAGATGCAATCGGTAGGATTGATGAGGAAATCGTTTTATTAGATTGGAAAACCAGTAACGGAGTGTACCCCGATTATGCTATCCAACTGGCCGCATATCAGCATTTAGTCAATTACGGGATTAGGATGGATAACGGTGAAAAGCTCCCTTTCATGGTAGGAACTCGCGCTCACCTACTCCGCTTCTCTAAGGAAAATGCTGATTTTCACCACCACAGTTTCAATGATTTGAGTGAAGAAATGGAGCAATTTCTGTTATTTCGCGAAGCCTTTGATCACGACAAAACCATCAAAAAACGAGTGTAATTGCCTTGCGTTATAAAAAATGCAACACTAGGAAGCGTCAGAGTGTGTTCTCTAGGAGAAATTCTATGAAGAACATCAAGGAAATAACTTTAGACGAGGTTCTTACGGAAGGACTGAGGATAAAGAGAAGGAACGGTGATAAGGTCACAACGCAACAAGAGGAAGGCCGAATAGCTCGAAATTTGTTGCTGTACTTTGGAAAGAAAGCGAAGTTAAGTTTTAATTTTGAAGGGAAAGACGTTATCAACCGGAAGGCGTTAGTGGAATATTATAACCATTTTTCGCAACGGAATTGGTGTGAAAAACCATGTTGTGAAAAGAGGCCAAGAGATAAAGAAGGTTTTTGTAAACCCAACCAAATCTCTACAATATCCAAGGCGCTGAATGTAGCTGGAGCTTGTATCGAATATTGCAAGGATGAGCATCAAATTGATATCGCAAATCCTTTCAAGGGGTACAGCCCTGGCGGTAAAAACGCGAGGAAGATGAGTACAAAGAATTTTGTGGATAGACGAAACGAGATTTGGATCGATTCGGAAATGAAACAAATGCTGTTGGCCTCCCCTCCGTTGGTGAAAGACTTGATTCTTTTTGCCTTGAACACCGGCATGAGAAGGTCAGAAATTGTAAATCTAACCTTTGCAAGCCGAACGAACGGGCGAGATTATGATCGGATCTTTCAGGATGGAAATGGAAACTGGTTTGTACTTTTTCATGTAAAAGACCAGAAATCCAATTCGGTGACACAATGTGCTTTGAATGATGCGGCAATGGAGATTATAAACAGACAGAAACACATCACAGTGCGCGAATTAGACGATCAAGGCGTTTATATCGACCACACCTATGTTTTCTCTATGTTAAACGCTCCACGCCCCAAAAACACAAAGATAAAGCCGAAATGGATAACGACACAATTTAGGAACGTGCGAAGAAAATTGGGGATTCGAGAAGATATGTTCTTACGAAATTCCAGAAAAACGTCCGGTCAGAAATTGTATGATGCGAAAGTGCCGTTAGAAGCTGTACAAGGACAACTTCGGCATAACAAGATAGAGACCACTCAAGAGTGGTATGTAACGCCTTCGATGGATCACGCTGCGGAAGCAGTAAAGTCTTTCGAGGTACGTTAAAAAAGGGGGCCGAAGCCCCCATATAGCGCGGGGTGGGTTTGTTTCAGCGTAAAGGCTGTTGATAACTAACCTAAGTGCTTGAATCTATTGCCCATAGCCCACATAGCGCGTGTGTGCTAAAGGTTGATGAATCAAGGACTTACGCACCCTTAAACTATAGAAAAAAAGCGTTTAGGGCAGAAGGCAGTTTAGTTTTGAATCAATAACTTAACTACTTTCTGGTAAGAAGAAAACAGGAAAATGGAACACATTTTGACAAAAAAAAAGGGGCGCGAAAGCGCCCTTTTATATTAACAATGCTAATGCTTGCGTGTTGTGACCGCCCAAGCTGATGACGTACAAAAACCCAAAGATAATTCCTAAAATGACTGTTAAGCCAACTAAGATAAAAATACAATCCGATACCTTCCTTCTAAACTCCATTCGGGCATGAACGACCCTTTTTCGTTCCTCCCGTATCTCTTTTTCCATCGCTACTAGCTCATTCCAAGCATCCTTGCCCCAAGAGTAGACAATAAGCTCATATAGCGTCTTGCGTTGCTCTGCCATCTTACGCTTCGCTATAAGAGCATCAAATGCCTCTTTCTCCACTGATTTAGCAGCCGTCACCTTCTTAAATAAACTAGGGTCTTTTGCCCTACGCTCTGCTGCATTGACATCCGATACGCATTCAAACCAGCGCGAGATATGGCCCATCGCATCTTCTAGCTCTCGGCCACTATTTACCATCTTGGTCACGTTATTGACGCATTTTCCAGCCAGAGTTATGGCAGCGGTGATCGTTAGTGGATCAGGCATCCCATTCCCACCAAATCAACAAGCCCACTAAATAGCCTGAAATAATCGTCAGCGCGACCATTAGCACTAGATATAAGTAGAAATTTTTACAAAAACTTACTAGGCGTTGGAGAAACGCTACTTTCGACTCATCCATGTTGAAACTCCCATATATGTGCCAATCAAGCCACCTAAGACAACGAACGTGAGTGTGATGATTTCTTCTAGGGCTTTGACGCGGGATTCACTCACAATGGGCGTTAGAAGGATAATAAGTAGAATTATGATACAGAGCATAGCAACCCACGCGATCTTGCGATGCTCTTCTGATTTTTCTTCCTTTAGCTCAAGTTCGAGCAGTTCTTTATTTCTGGCAATCTCTTCATCAGAGACAGTGCCATCCTGGTTAATATCGTATTTTGCGTAGATAGATTTCGGTTCAAGTCGTTTGATCATCTCCAGACTTTCACATTATTTTCGTTTACCATTTTTGGCGTACAGGTTGCCCCGATTTCTGTTTGATTATATTTGTGGGATAGCCACGCATTTTGGCGGCGCAAAGAACGAGCAAAGTACATACAACGGTCAATGGAATACCAGTAGCTTACGTCTGGTTGGGGTTCACCATCAATAAATGTTGTAAGCATAAAAACCAATAACACATCAGTCGGCATCCGCTATCGTTATTGTTCCTGCTTCTGCAAGTCTTTTAATGATTGCATAATCAGTATTTGATTCATCTAGTGGGACTCCATATTTCACACCATCTACTGTCATTGTAATACTGTCTCTCTCGCCTGTTTGCAAAAGATTGACATATTTAAACGTGCCTGTTTTTATTTTTGCTTCATTCATAGTTATAACTCCGCACTTGCTGTAGAACCATTACCCCAAACCGCATAACTTCCTGCTGAATTATATACTCCGCCAGAAAGCACATTAATTTGTTGCTGGTTACCTGTATGGCCTGTCATTGTCGGCGCAGTCCGCATAGGCACTGGAAAATGCCAATGAGAATAATTAAAACCACCTGTGCCTGTACCTACACTTGACCCATATAATGCTGCACTACTCGCTGCTCTCTGCAAATAATACCTTGCACACCTTAAAAAATTTTCACTATAGGTTTCGTTTTGGAAAGCACTCGCAGTTTCACCTAGTTCAAGTTGTATTCCAGTAATGTGAAAAAGATTGCTTGTTGAATCTAAATTATTAACTTGGCCTACAGCACCATTTGCAGCGTTATTAGCCGCCCATGATGTTGCTAAAGTCCCTGAAGTAAAATTACTTCCTGCGGCTAAATAAAATAAAATTTGTAAAGCTGTATCGTTGGTTCGGCTAAAAGCCCCTGTAGTATCACCAGCATACGTTATTGACTTGTACTCCCAAGTATTGCTGGAATTTACTGTGTAAGATTTTGCAATATGCCGAGTATTGTTATTATCAAATAGCCTAACAATGTTTGTTCCTGTTTTGGTAGCATTGACCCAAAAACTCAATGTTACTGGAAGAGCATCTGCTGTGCCTTTTTTCCAAGCGTATAAATCTTGTCCTTCAAGCCGTTGTTCAAATCGCCATGATTCATCTGCTGCTAGGGAACTTTCCGCAGTAGTACAATCAAACTTCATCGAGTATTGAAAACCGCTAGGCACTTCGGTTGCTCGTGACATAGTGACTTCACCGCCCACTGAACCTGATTCCTGTATACTCCACCTATCCTGAACATGATATCCGCTATCGCCATTTCCTATATTTGCTACTGAGCTTGCTCTTTGGCATAGACTAGTATCGCCATTATAAATATAGTTGCGGTTTCCTCCGATTTGCCCACCATTAATTGAACTCACGCCACTAATGTCTTTGCTGTTTAGCGTAATACCTTCGTCAGCATTATGAGTAATCGTTACATCTTGATCGTCACCTAGCTTGATGACTGCACCATCGCTGTCTAACAGTAAATCATCGCCTATAGTTACGTCATCAGTCACTGTCAAATCTTGAGAGACAGTAACTAATCCGGCAGAAGATATGGCTATTGCATCGGTATCGGACGCTGAACCAATATTTCCAGCATCCGGTATCACAATATTTCCACCCGTAGTCATAAGACCGCCACCTGTGTATGTACCTGAGACATCCAGGTTGGCATTTACATCTGCTAATGTAGCGTTAATTTCTACTTCGTCAGTGGCGTTTATATCGAGCGTGGTAGCGTTAGGTGCAGTAATGTTCTGAGAAGCATCGTTAAATTGTAGTTGCATGGTGCTGTTTAACAATAAACCTGTATCAGCAACATGAGTTAAAGTAACATCATTGTCTGCCCCAAATCCTAAAACTGCTGCATCATTCGCAAGTTTTACATCGTGGTTAAATGACGCGGTTCCAGCATCACTACCATCTATAGTTAAAAAAGTAGTATCAGCACTTCCGTCAGTTCCCTT
>TARA_R100000697_G_scaffold40511_1_pt1 | contig 10773 bp, 6 predicted proteins | sample TARA_R100000697 | Tara Oceans TARA_R100000697 (sample SAMEA2622788) | marine metagenome | biome: marine biome (ENVO:00000447); feature: surface water layer (ENVO:00002042); material: "saline water (ENVO:00002010), including plankton (ENVO:xxxxxxxx)" | depth 5 m
TTAACTCACGCATCAGGAAGTGTCCAGTTTTGTTTAACCCTAAGGATTCTCTTCCTACGCTATCTGACTTAGGAGGTTTAACAGCAAAGCTGGTAGGAACATTGGGGTCTTGTCCATGAACCACTTTAATGTGGTCAAGATGTCGAGTTGCTATTGAATCAGGAACATCTTTAAACATAGTGTCCCTGATTACCTTATCATTCTTAGGATCAAACAAGTCAACTTCGTCAATTAATCTTGAGTGTAACATGAGAGGTGAGTCTGATTTCATCAAGGGAGGTTCAGCCTGTCCCGCTTGTTTACGCATTTGAATTTGCATTACTAAAGAACCTCTGGGATTTGAAGCAGTCTCTATTTCTCTTCTAGCACCGGTAGCTATTCCAGTTGCTCTGGTTTTTGCCACCTCTTTTGGCTTTAGCATGTTTGCAAAAGTGTACGGAAGAGCGGTTGCCATCTCTCCTAGTCCCCCCGCTACTTTAAAGGGACCATAAAAAGGAATACCCGTGTCTGGTCCTCTGCCTTCTCTTCTAACAATCTCTCCAACAGTTCTTTTAGCTGCGTCGCTTCCAGCCAAAGCTTTTCCCAGATCAACCATATCTCCAAACAGACCACCCCGTACTAACGTGTTCATGTTTCTAGCGTTCATGATAGGAAAACTAGAACCAGTTAAGGCTCCACCCAGACCCTGCTTTACTCTTTGTCTAGCAGTTCCGCCTGACATTGCCCTTCGAGTAGCTTCAACCCCTCCTTTACCGAACATACCTACTATAGGTAAAGCTCCTGCTATTTCAACTGCATTGAGAACATCTTTAGCTTCCTCTGGATTTTCCTTGGCAAGCTCAACTATTTCCCTGCCGATAGCTGTATCATTAATAAGATAATCAATACCCTCTTTTGCAGCCTCCTTAACGCTATCTGGTGTTATAGCTTTGATAGCTTGTTCAGGAAGGTACGCAAGGATGTCTCCAAACAACCCAGCGCCAGCCCCAGTAGTTCTTAAGGTTGCTCTTAGTTGGTTTGCGTTGGGGTTCAAACCTTCTGGAGTATACCTACCGTACTTGTTAAGCCCCTCCATAAACTGAGAGAAACGTCGCTCGAACATGTTTCTTTCGTCAGCCATCACTTAGCCTCCTCAGGCGGGTCTTGATACAAAGGTCTTTCCGCCTGTTCAATTCTTATAGCTCCTATTCTCTCACCTAAATCAGCTATCTGATCCATAGTAAATCTTTTTCTCAAAAGTTCGTCTATAAATGAATCCGTAAAGACATCATCAGGAACGTAACGAATATCAAACCTGTCTTTCTGGTTTTTCACCGTCTCATCTAGTTGATTAAGAGAAGCTTGGAGACTTTCTATCAGTCTAGGATTAGCATTGGCTGTAAATGATCTGGTAGCAGCCTCAAGAACACGAGGGATACCTACCCTTTCCTGATCCACTACCTTCTTTCCATTACGCCTTCTTATAACTTGAACAGGCATGCTGGCAAAGTTCTCTACTTTTCTACTGAGTTTTCTCATTGCCTGTCTACTGCGTTCCTGACTGTCTCTGTATAGCTCTGCAAACTCATTCATCTTTTCTTCAGTCAACAACTGAGGCTCCAGTTGTCTTATCTCATTCTGAAGACGCTGTTTAGAAGCAGTCAATGGAAGCATATCTTTGTATAAACTGTATCCCATTTCCAAAGTAACATTTCTTGTCTGAGGACGGCTACCGGTAGAACCCCAGAAAATTAAATCCTTCATATTCATGGGTCTTCCGTTGGCTCTCTCAGCCCTTCCCAAGCCCAGAAGTTCTTCCGCTGTTTGAGTTTTTACATAGTCGTCATAAATTTTATAACTTCCACCAGCAGCAAAAGGTTTAAAGAGAGTTTCTAAACCATTTTCAATCTTTTCTTTAGTAGTTATACCTGCATAGTTTTCATAGACAGGCTTACCAGTTCTATTGTCTACTCCGGTAAGAACATTCATTCCTGCCTGTACAGCAATCTTAGGAGAAACGAACTGTCCGAAAGCTACGTCTAGGGCTCTTCCTAGAGGGTCTTCCAGTTCCTTTTCTGAAAGCGTTTCACCTCCAAAGATACGTCCAGTAAGAAGCTTTATGGGACGGACTATCTGGTCAAAGGTGTTAAAAGCGGCAGAGTTGAGAGTCCTTGTTCTGATGAAAGGTTTGTAATTTTCTTTCTGTTCTTTAACACGCTGGGCTATAAACTGTTTGTAGTTTCCTTTATACCCAAGCCTCTCTTTTATATCAGGCCAATCATCTTCAGGAAACTGTGATTTAACAGTTTCAGGAGTAATAGCTTCAGCACCTAATTCATCTATATGAATAGGCTCCATAAAAACATCTTCTGATCCAGCAGACCAATCAGGTCTTAGAGTAGCCATAACCTTACGATGTTCATCTGTTATGCCGTAGGTGTTTCTAGACTGAGTAAACAGTTGATCCATGCCGATAGCAACAGCGGACAGACCAGCAAGCCTTCGTAGTCCTGTAGCTGCCTGACGCATGTTACCTGTTTTCAATCCCTCTTGAAGATCACGAACGCCATACTTTGCTACGTTCTTTGTAGTTCTCACGAGTTCTACAGGAAACAGAATGTAGTTACCAGCAAGAGGAAATCTAGAAAATGCTCTAAAGGCAGCAGGAGCAGAACCGTAAGTTGGCATGGTATCTCTGACAATGGTTGCCGCTCTCTCGTTTATCTGTTTTGCAGATAGGTTGGGGAACATCGCTCTCTGTGCGGCTACTTCAGACTGAAAAGCAACAAGCTTTCCGTACAAGTCTGGTTGTCCATAAAGCCTACCAAACTTTTCCATTGTTTTAGAAACAGCCCTGCTTCCTATGTTCCCTTGCTTGTCTCCAAAGATACGTGCATTTTGAGCAATCATTTCGCCGGTTACATCTTGGTCAATAACTCCAGCGCCCTTAAGAAAGGAAAGTGTTTCCATAGCTCTAGGGTCTTTCTTTATAACCTGTTGAGCTAAGGTGTTTATCTCTGATATAGCCCTCACATAGTTTTTAGGATTAAATCCATGACCGTTAGCTACCATCATCTGAAGCATACCTGAGGTATTCAACAGGTAAGCAGGAGCATCTAGAGTAGTCTGGAGAGCCTGACCAAGAGAGGATGCTTTAGCTATGCCTTTCCATACCCAATGTGAGTTACTAAAATCGTAGACATCAAGACCTCTTGAAATCATCCGTGCAAAGTATTCACTAACTGCGGGGTCTTCAAGAATTCTTTTGTTATTGACACCTCCAAACTTACCCATAGCATCTCGCATGAGTTCACTTAGTTTTGTATCTCCAGCACCGGCACCTTCCTTAAAAGTTTCCTTACGAGACGGAAGGAAGGGAACAAGACCGGGAAGCTCAAACTCTTTTCCTTTTGTCTGAGAGGCTATCCTCTGGATATCTTTGTAGTACCTAAGCTGAGCCAGCACCTGACCTTGAGCCAATACGGTCGATTGAATATTTTTGTAGGGGTCTTTAACCTCACCCAGAAAAGCTCTAAATTCTTCAGGTAAGTCCTTTCTTGCCAACAAGCTTTTGGCGTTTGCCTCTGCAACAGACCTAGCATGTCTATCGCTTACACCATCAAACAAGCTACGATGCCAGCTACCCTCAGTACCCCTCATGTTTTCAATGATGTTGTACATGACGTTGGCTCTCTGGCTTCTTGAAAGCTCATCCTCTGGGTCTATTAGTTTTATAACACCATTGATCCTGTTTTCAAGAGAGGCGTCTGAAATAGTCTTTTTATTCTCATAAGCAAGGATTGCCTCTTTCATTCTCTTGTTGTCTTTAGGACTCAGAGCAGAAGAATACTGACGTGTTACATAGAAGTCCTGACCATCGGAACGAACTGCAAAGTTTCCATCCTTGTACCCAAGAAGCTTTGCAATCTCAGCCTCATTCTGATTTATCAATACCTTAAAATCATCCACCAGTTCTTTTACGTTAGGGTTTATGTCACCCTTTCCTGTATTAAAGTAGGCTTTAAAAGCATCATCAGAAACTCCGTATCTCTTCTGCGCTCTCTGAAGTTCTTTAAGACGGAAGGTTACCTGAGTTTCAAAATACTTACGACTGTTCTGAAAACTCAGAGCAGCTTGCATCATCTCATCATCGTCACCGATTCTCGGCAATGCTGCCCTTGAAGTAAGGATTCTACCAGTTCTCGTATTGATGTTTGCAACTGTCTCCGTTACAGGACGTAGACCAGAGGCTATACGCTTTCCTAGTTTAGTTTTGGCCCCTGTCTTAGCAGCCTTCATGGTTGCCTTAGGACCATACTTAGCAACTGTGAAAATTGACTGTACTACAGCATTCAGAGGAAGCTCAAGAAGAGCCGCGTCTCCGTACTGTTTCAGAACTTTAGTTCTTTCACTGTCAGTATCTGCAATGCGAAGGTCATTGGCAAGCTTTACAAAGCTATCACCAAAAGGAATTTCTCTGGCAATGTAATCAAAAGTTTCTGGAAAGTTATCAACCAGTTCAGCGGATAGAATCAAGTCTTCAGGGCGAAGAGCAACATCTGCGGCAATAGAGGTAGCAGCAGTTCCCGTAGCAGTTCCTGTTCCTATAAGAACACGTTGCCTTCTTGACTGAAACTCTTTGGCTTTACCTCCCATCTGCTTGTTCATTTCAATGGCAATTTTCTTTGCCTTAGGAGCGCCAAATCTGTTCACAAGAAGTTCTAAAGTGTCTTGACTTACTTTTTTTCCAATACCAACAAGACCCAAGTAGGTTATGAGGGTAGCAGCTAAGTCTTCTTCTTTAGAAACAGGATTAAGTTTGTTTATAAAGGTAGAGACAGCCTGTCCAGTTTCAGATTGTTCTATCCTTTCCGCAGTTTCTGGGGCTAATACTTTTGTAATGTTTAGCAAAGTTTCTGGAATAGCAAGTCCCATTTTTTCAAAAGCCTTTGCCCAAATTTTACCAGCCCCTTGCTGTGCTTTTCCAATTTCAACCTGAGCATTTCCAATCATTGACATTGGATCAGAAGTTTTAGCCTTGTCAGCTATGCTTGAAAGAAGCTCCATTTCTTTCTTGAAGGGGTCTTGTGTTCTAAGTTCCTGATCTTCTGAAGCTTCAGGCGTAGCTGGAGTGTCTTCAGAAACAGGTGTTTCTGGAGTAACTCTATTTATCTTAGAATAAAAAACATCCTTATCTAAGTCACTATAATGTTTTTTTCTAATTCCTTCTAGAAGTTGTTCATCAGAAATATCATCATATTGAGGATATTGTTTTCTAATGTCTTGGATATTCATATTTTAAGTTTTACCCTTCTTATTAACCCGAAGATTTAACGGGTCATTATCAGAGCCGGGGCCAGAGCCTGTGCCGCTTCCTTCTTTACCGTAAGATTTAATATTTTTTGTAATCCATTTTCTCATAGCTTTGTAGCCAGCACCAGTACCTTCTTTTTTACTAACGTCTACGAAAATGTTTGTAGCTTTAGTTAAATAGTCATTAGCTGTATTAAAAAGTTCTGGATCAGCTAGTCTTGAGCTTCCAGTTTTTAATGATATAATTTTTCCATCAGCATTGTAGGTAAACATGCCTTGGAAACCCATTGCTTTTTCTATCTGCTCTTCTATTCTTTTCATGTCTGCGGGTTTTACGTCAAATCCTTGTGCCTTAAGAAGACTTGCTTTAGCAGTGTATCTATCAGCTAGTGCCTTCATCTCATCTATTTTTTCTTTCTTCATGGACTGAGCCATAGTAAGAAATTCTTTAGCTTCTTTCATATAACCTTTTTTAGCCAGAAGAGCAAAACCCTCACGCATTTCGTTTTCATTAATAGTTCCGTCACTGGCATAGTCTCTAATTTTTGCAAGTATTTCAGTACGATCTGCGTCAACCTTTTTAGCCATAGTTAGACGAGGGTCTTCAGCGGCTGGCTTACCAAAGAGTCCCATGCCACTTCTCGTTAGGTCACCCACACTCTCACGCATACCTTGCTGCGCCCGTGCCATAGAAGCAACAATGGGGTCCATACCAGCACCAGCATCCCTAATACGCTTGGCCCTTTCAGCCTCCATCTGTAGCATTACCCGTGCAGCATTGTTCTGCGTATTAAACAAACCATTTGCCATTTCTTTTTCCTCGTTAAATTTTAATTAGAAATCGTCAAAATCGGAATCATCGTAAGAAATACTATCAACATCACCTACATCGCTAAAGTCTAAGTCAGGACCGCCCTTTCCTGCGCTACGGCCACCTTGAAGACCTGAATCAAAACCAAAGTCAAGAGCACCTGTATCAGGATTATAAGATGGGTTATCGATGCCAGGCGCTCCTAAATTTGAAGGATCAAACTCAGGACTGTGGTAACCGGGGGCAAATCCAAAGGGACTTGTAAAGTCAGGCGCTGCTGAGAATGCACCGGGAGCGCCAAAGCCACCAAAATCAAAACCTAAAGTCTTACCAGCAGCAGTTGTTAATTGTGACACGGGGTCTAAAGAACCAACTACCCCTGCCATATTAAATCCGGGGTCTGCCCAATCCCACGCAGAGTAAGCTTTACCATAGTCCATAGTCATGCCTGAAATTTTTCCAGCTTGTTCCGCAGCCATTATATCTGCAATGTCAAAAGCCATACCAAGTTGATGTCTATCTACATTAGGTTCCGGGCCTAACTCGAGGTCATAATCAACAGGTTCTTTGGATGAAATTGTAGTTACATTGGCTATAGGATCATAGTTTATTGCAATATCTTTAGCAGGATCATAAGGATCACTAGCTCCCGTTAAGGCGTTCAGTGCTGTTCCAATAGTCGTAACACTAATTGGAGCAAGGGCCATTAAACCCCGGTGCAGCCCAGCGGCGATCTTTGTTCCTATAGGTTGATTAGGGCTTCTCATGATAGCATCAGTTACGTTACTTGGACGCGCTCTATTATAGGCATCAATAAACGAAGGGGTTTCTATACCAAACAATCCTTTAAAACTTAAATCAAGTCCAGTTGCTTTTTCAACTGCATCTACCGCAGCTTTATCCAGATCAAAAGAAAAAATATCATCTATAGCTTGCTGTACGCCACTGAATAGACCACCAGTTGAGGGTGTCGCTGAAGAAGGTGGTGCTGAAGAAACTGAAGTAGCTGAAGTAGCTGAAGTAGTATCTACCGGGTCAGGACCACCGTCTAAAATCTCTTGAAGAACTTTTTCAAAAGTAAGTTCTTGTTCTTCTTTTTCTTCTTTAGAAGTTTCTTGAGTATCCTCTTGTGCAGAAAATCTATCGGAAAATAGACCTCGATTTAAAAGATAATTAATCAGAAAAGGAGGAAGTTCAGTAGCCATTACGTTTCCTATCTTTTTAACTGATTAATCAAAGAGTTTGTTCGTATTGTACTACCTAATCCAGACGCTAGAGTACCAAACAAACCGGGGTCTAGTGCTTGAGTTTGAGCAAGAAGACGCTGAGATGCTGCCTGAGACTGAAGACCAGCCGCTGCAACACTACCAACAGTACCACCAACACCACGTCCAACATTAGCCTGTTGAAGCGGAATATCAAGAAGACCAACAGACTTAGCAATGTCGCCACGTTCTCTACCGAGAAGAGTGTCAATCAAAGACTGTGCTTGAGTAAACCCAGTGGTCCTACGCTGCGCTCTGGACTTCTGAATAGCTTCTTCAAGCGCCCTCTGTTGTTCAGCACCACCAGTGCTACCAAGGCGTCCCTGTGCAAGCAGACGTGTTTCTAGGTCAGTTCTGGCCTTGCCCTCTTCCTCTTCAAAGAAAGGCTGCATTTGCTGATAAAACTGTTCTCCTGCTGCAAAGGGGTCCATAAAAGCATACTGAGCAGCCTGAGTACCGAACAAACCGCTACGGCTAAGACCACCTTGGTAGATATCCGTAAGCTCTGGAGAAAGCGTAAGCAATGCAGCTTGTTTATCTGGATCAAACTCCGCTATACCACCAAGGGATGCTACAGTGTAGGGCGTAGCAGTATCTGTTGCAGCCGCTGCCGCATCTCTAGCTGCCTGTGCTTGAGCCTGAGCGGCGTCCCGTGCGGCTGAAGCTTGCTCTCGTTGACCAAAGAAGCTTAGTCCCGCACCTATCAAATTAGAGGCAGGATTTGTTGCGGATAAAACTGAGCCTATAGTGTCAAAAAGTGACATGTTTTTTTCCTCTATTAAATTATCTAACTTTACCTTGTTTGGTAAGAAGTGTTGTGTTAATCAAGCTTGAGTAATGACCAGTTACGTCAAACGTCATCTTAAGTCTAATTGTTTTACCTGCTCTGGCAAGAGATACTCTATATTCTCTAGGACTAGCAGCGGGAGCATATTTAGCTGATCCGTATAGTGAGTTTGCAGCGCCATATAAAAACTTAACTGCATCACTGGTTAGGTTAAATGTCTTGGAAAACTTAGAGTCCTCTTCGTAATCCTTAGAAATTTCTACGGTAGCCGCTGCTCCCTCGCCACCTGTAATGGTAAACAAGCCTTGCTTGAGTATCTTGGTAAACACAGGGTCACCGAAGTCCAACCAAGGAGTTTGAAAAAGCCAGTTGTAATCGCTAGTAACTTCATTACCACCGCCATCTAAAGCTACATCATAGTATTCGTCGTATTCTGCAACAGAGTCCGATAAACCCATGTAAAGCTCACCACTTAAAGTACTGACGGCACACAAGGGGTTGTCTTTAAATGTCCAAGTGGTTATCCGAGGAAGCGCCCTTTTGCCTACAGTAAAATCAAATACGTATGCCTTGTTATCATCAGGCATGAAGGTAATTACAATACCTTCTTTCTGGTAGTAAACACTCTTGATGTTACCCACGTCTGCCGAAGATAATAGCCTTGTAAGGTCGTTACGCACTGTAAGAGACAGACCTTCCAAAGGAGATTTACCATCACTCTGTTGTATACGAGAGAGCGACTGAAGACCTTCGTAGCTTAGGAAAACTACATCAGAGTCTACGTATACAATGTTATCTCTACCTGCTAACCCTACATCTCGGATAAGTTCGTCAAGAACCATAGTAGCTGGGTTAGTGGCACCAGAATAAATAGCAATGTTCTGTTTACCAAAGATTACTATTTTGTTTTCAATAGAACCTAAACCAACTATCTCATCATTACCCCAGACAGTTTTTAGATCAAGCTGACCAGAAGCTCCTGTGTTTAAGTCCTGACCAATGAGGTTGTCTGAGTAAAACAAAGTTCCTTTTGCTTCAGTAACACCGCCGTAAAAAATACGACCAAACTCACCAAGAGCGCAGTTAGGATCAAAGGTAGTAACACCAGAGGGGGCGTGGTAACCGGACAGGTCATCAATATCTTTCCAAGTTGTTCCATCGAAATTGATAACCTTATGACCTGCCTGTACACCCCAAAACTCATCATTAAAGTTTATCCACTGCCAGTTACTATCGGTAATGGTTTGAGGAGTTCCTGAGAAAGTTTGAGTAACTAGAGTATCTGGAGTAGTAGCAAAGTTTAACTTTACAATAGTTGCTCCAGAACCACCATAGTATTCTCTGGTACGGTCAGATTTAACAAACTCTCCTATGGATTTCACAGGAGATGCTACCGCACTTGTAATCTGTTTAATACCCTTCCTTGGACCCATACGACCTTCCAGATCATAAACTACGTTATTGGCCTCAGTCAGAAATTCAGGACCAATTGTAGAACTCTGGGTCTGGGTATTAAGTCCTCTGGAACCTATACCCTTAAGGATTACCGGGGTAACTGGTTTAACTGGCATACCACGTCGTCTCGTTTACAGTTCGGTTCTCGTCTTGTACAATGGCATCTCCCAATGCTTGCTGAAAGCGTCGTAGAGCAAGGTCAGAGGTTGTACCACCGTCTTCTCCACGTTCTGCCAAAGCTAGTGAGTAAGCTCCAAGAACGATGATATTTTCAGGAAGAGTAAAGGTATCTGTAGCTGACGTAAGATCAGCCTGAGGAATAACTGCGTGTACCTTGATGTCATACACCGCGTCTGGAGTAGGCCAGAAGGAGATGTCATTATCGTTCAAACGGTAGTAGCTGGGGTTAGCAGTCTGAGTGTCACCGATGTAAGTCAGGTTGTAAAAGTGTGAGTCACTGATCTGCTTCAGTTTGTTATCGTTGGTGTTGTCTATAACCTGCAAGATACGTGTTCTGTCGGTTACGTTAGACATATCATAGGTAGCTGTAGAAGCTGCTGTAGTTACTGTTTCAACAGAACGTAGTGCAGTCCAGTTCCAAGAATCCTCGGCAATATCCTTAGCCTCGTTTACAAGCTCTCCGATGAGCTTCTGATAGGCATCTACTTCAGATGCAGAGGAGATAGCCCCAACCCAATCAGCACCAATAGTGTCCTCTCTAAGCCTCGTTAAAACCTTGTCTATGACAGTCCTATAGCTCATCAGTTAATTCCTCATCTAAAAATAGCTGCCGCTCTGCTTCTCTTCTTCTCAGCAAACCGGGGATAACTCTTTTGTTTGCATACTTCCACTTAAGAAACTCATCGGCACAACCAAAGTAATCTTCTCTGTTTAGCTTCATTCTTGCTGTGCTTCGTTGAAACGCTCCTGATCCTATGTTGTAGACAAAACTAGCTAGAGCAGCTAACTGGTTTTCATTTACTGGTACTTTAATTAGGTTCCCTAACCTGTTTACCGTTGTCTTCAAGTCTCGTTCCATCAGACCAAACGCTTCTTCTTTTGTAATCGGCCTGTGATCTCTGGTAACTCTGCTTCCGTCTAGTCCGTATATTGATCCTACACCTATTGTCCAGATACCGGCTACGTCTTTGTAAGGTTCAGAA
>TARA_R100000697_G_scaffold69318_1_pt1 | contig 10688 bp, 14 predicted proteins | sample TARA_R100000697 | Tara Oceans TARA_R100000697 (sample SAMEA2622788) | marine metagenome | biome: marine biome (ENVO:00000447); feature: surface water layer (ENVO:00002042); material: "saline water (ENVO:00002010), including plankton (ENVO:xxxxxxxx)" | depth 5 m
TGATGCTGTAGCTGTTTTAGATTTTGGTGGTGACAAAACTGCAACTTCGGGAACATTTACAATTCAATTTCCTGCATTTACTACATCCGCTGCAATATTAAGATTAGCATAATTTAAAGGAGGAGCCTCGTGGCTGACATTACAGTTTTAGTACAGTCGCCAGGCTCCGAATATTGGGGCCAATCCACTTGGGGTTCTAATGATTGGGGTGGATCAGGATTATCATTAACAACATCTCAAGGTTCAGTTACAACAACAGCTGACGCAACTGTAAGTGTAACTGGTGTTCAAATTGCATCCTCACAAGGCACAACAGTTGGTGGCACTTCAGCTTTAATTGAAAATCCTGGACCTGTAACTATGTCTAGTGGCATTGGTAGTGCTACGATAGGAATTGGTGTTCCAGTAGGAAGCGTTTCTGCTACGTTCAGTATTGGCACTGCTACTGTAGATGAATCAGAATTAACAGGTATAGGTTGGGGTAGAAGAGCTTGGGGTAATCTTGCATGGGGTGAAGCTTTTTCAGTAATTGCAACAGGACAAACTTTAACATCATCTGTAGGAACTGCTGTCGGTAAAACTGATGTAACAGTTTCTGTTACGAGTGCAGGTCAATTGTCTGGAACTCTTGGAAGTTTCTCACTTCAAATAGATCAAGACATAACTGTTTTTGCAGCAGAGGATCAATTAGATTTTACAATTGGGACTTCTACTTTTGATGCTGATGCAAATGTAACTGTAACGAGTGCTGGTTCTTTAACAGGTTCAGTAGGTACAACTGTTGCAGGATTGAAAACTCCAGTGGATGTTAGTGGTATTTCTGCCACGTTCTCACAAGGATCTTTTACTCTTGTTCAAAGCACAACTGAACCAGTAACAGGTATTCAAGCTACATTCTCTTTGGGTCAACATGCTGAAATACCTGGTCAAATAATTGGTGTCTCAGGCCAACAAATGACAGCTTCAGTTGGGTCTGTATCGGTTACAGGAACTGCTGGTATCGATGTTACCGGAATACAAATGTCAGCTTCTGTGGGCAATGTAAATATCACTGCTTGGGAAGAGGTTGACTTGGGAGTTAATAATGTTTGGACAGAGGTTGATTTGGCAGCTTAATTGAGTTAAAATATTAAAATTACTAAGGAGAATTTTTTATGGGATCAAATTATTCAAGTGACCTAAAACTAGAATTAATGACTACTGGTGAAAATGCCGGTACATGGGGTGATAAAACAAACACAAATTTAAATTTAGTTCAACAAGCAATTGCAGGTTTTGAACAAATTACACTTTCTTCAGGTGGAACAGTTGCACTTGTAATGTCAGATGGTGCACTTTCAACTGCACGAAATATGGTAATTAAATTTGCAACAATTACCGCAGGTTCATCTACAGTTTGTACAGTGCCAGATTCAATAGAAAAATTTTATATCTTTGATTGTAGATTAGTTACTAATCCAAGTAACCTTACAATCAAAACAGTTTCAGGTACTGGATTTTCTCCAGACGCACAAAAAATTTATGCGGCCTATTCAGACGGCACAAATATTACTGAAGTATCTTTAGATACTTTGGGAGGCACAATAGGTACAGCTCAAATAGCAGACGATGCAGTTGATAATGATAAAATCGCAGCAAATGCAGTAAGAGCTGCGCAATTGTCTAACAACGCGGTTACTACTGCTAAAATTGCTGACAATGCAGTATTGACTGCTAAAATTTCAAATAAAAACGTAACCACTGCTAAAATTGCTGACGATGCAGTTGGTGCAGATCAATTAGCAAACACCACTGTTTCAGCTGGTACTTATGCATTAGCAACTATAACAGTTGATGCGCAAGGTAGGATTACTTCTGCTGCTGCAGGATCTGCAGGAGGTGGAGGTTATGTTCCAAATTTAGAAGCTGGTGGTGGACAAACAGGAACTTTTACTGCACAAACTAATTCTTCATCTGTGTTAGCTTATATGGGAGCTGGTGGTGGAGGAACTAATCCACAACGTCAAAACGCAGGTAGAGGTGGTTTTGGAATTTATACAGCGACCTTTTCACAACCATTTAGTGCAAACTATGCAGTTGGTACCGGAGGTGGAACAAACCAAAGTGGTAATGCAACTAATTTTCATAATTTTACTGCTAATGGTGGTGCTATGAGTCCATCTAATCCTGGCAATGCACCTGGAGCTTCTTGGCCAGGTAACAACACTAACTTTCCACAACCCTCAAGAGATGGCAGTGGTATTTATTGGGCTAGAGGATCTGGAGGTGGTCAGATAGGAATGACATCTGGAGTTAATGGTGGACCTGGAAATTTATGGGTTTGGGAGGCGTAAGATATGGCTTACTTATATATTGATAAAAATCATGTAAATGTATGGGGCCATAATATTCTGATAAAAGACGATGTTGAAAAAGCAGCGACCCCTAATGAAAATAATTGTTATAAAGAATTTGATATTTCTGATAGTCAATATGAAGATCTTAAGATGCAAAGAAAGTTTGTAAGATTTAATGACTCTGATCAATTAGAATTTATGGATGTTGAACCAATGACTTGGAACAACGTAGAAGAAATGAATCAATATGTATCTGATAATTTTAGTGGTGACCCAACTGTAGATGGAATTTCCACCGCTACATTAGGAAGAAAAGCAGTTCATGATGCAGTTAATGCAATAGATTGGTCAGGAGAAACTTTTCCTATAACAGGTCATTTTAGAGATCTCTGTGCTGCAAAAGGCATGACTTGGAATCCAAAGGATTTTTAATAAAATTGAACTTTTATAATATTTCTATATTGTGTTTTAATGAACATAATAAAATTTATTGCACCCAAAGATTATTTAGATGCAAAAGATAATTTTCCAAAACCCATAAAAACAAATATACCAGAATGGTTTAAAAAGTTAAATCACTCTGTTGAAAAAAAAACTATTAAGGGTTGCATACCTTTTTTAGAAACTTTAACTACAGGATATTTATTAAGACTGCCAGTGGATACAAAAATTGAACACTATGTAGACAATGGTAGTTTAAATACGTCCATAGATGAAATTAAAAAAGGTGTTAAGAACCAAATGGGTTTGAACATAGGAACAATAGGGTATCATCCAGTTGAACAAGTTACAGGCTGTCCCTTTGAAAAAAAAAATGGAGAGGGTAGAGTCTTTCACAAAATTGCTAACCCTTGGACTATAAAAACTCCACCAGGATATTCTTGTTTATTTGTTCCTCCACTTAATAATTCAACTCAAGATTTTTTTGAAATTATACCAGGCATAGTTCATACAGACACTTTTGAATTAGAAATTAATTTTCCAATCATATTAAATGCAGAAAAGTATAAAAATATAAATACTGTATTTAAAAGGGGACTACCGTATGTGCAAATAATACCATTTAAAAGGGATAATTGGCAAATGAAAATTGAAACAAAAAATAATAAAAAAGCTAGTAAAAATTTTTTACATTGGACACTATCTTTTATACATAGATACAAAGAAAAAATATATAATAAAAATAAAACTAAATGGTCTTAGAAGAATTAAAATATATAAGTATTGTTAAAAACGCGTTACCTAAACAAAATTTTGATAGATTATTGAAATTTTTTGATAACGATATGATTGAAGAAGAAGCTAGAATTGGATCTGGTAAAGAGGGGAAGGTTGATGAAAATATTAGAAAAGTTGCTATGCACTGGTTTCGACCTGATAGTGAAAAAATGACTGACGTTTATTGGTATAATTATTTAAGAAAAATATTTGCTAATCATGCAATACAATTTTTTACACAAAGAAATATAAATCATTCATTTTCCGATCAATTCGAAATACACTTATTAAAATATTATGAAAATAATTTTTACAACATGCATTCAGATTATGCTAAAAATACACCTAGAGAATTAAGTTTTTCTTTATTACTAAATGATGATTATAAAGGTGGTAATTTTATATTTTTATTTGAAAATAAAGAATATCCCGTTACTATAGAAAAAAATGATTTGTTAATATTTCCAAGTAATTTTATCTATCATCACAGAATAGATAAAGTGTCTAAAGGTGTACGAAAGGCAGTTGTAGGATGGATTTAAAAAATAAAAAATATTTAATTTTAAAAAATTTTTTAAGCGAAGAAGTTAGAATGTTGTTAGAAAATCATTGTAAAATAGCGCATAGAAATAACAAAGATCAATTTAGTTCATCTGATGATGTTACTGAAGGTGACAGTTATTTTTATGCAGATCCAATTATGGAAGCTCTACTTATACAAAAAGGACCAGAGATAGAAAAAAAATTAGGTGTTGAATTGTTACCTACATATAGCTTTTGGAGAATGTATACAAAATATTCTTGTCTAGTAAAACACTCTGATAGACCTAGTTGTGAATATAGTATTAGTGTTTTTATTGGTGGTGATCAAACACACAAATGGCCCTTTATTGCAGATGGTAATAAAATTAATATTGATCCTGGAGATGCTATATTTTACAAAGGATGTGAAGTAAAACATTGGCGCGAAGAATTTTTAGGGGATTATCAAGCACAACTTTTTTTACATTACGTAGATAAAAATGGACCTAATGCTAATTGTGTGTTAGACGGTAGATTAATGTTAGGACAAAAAATTTGAAATTAGAACAAAAAAAAGACGGGTCTATAAAAATACATTTTTCCTGGAAAGATATTATTTCAATTATAAAAAATAAAAAAACTTTAAACTTTGATACCAAATTAACAAAAGCAGCAATAACTGTTGCTATGACTTTCTTTGTAAATTTACATGCGAAATTGCCAAAGGACATTCAAAGCAAACCTTCAGATCAAGAGGACATAGATAAAATCCTAAAATAGTGTTATAATATGCTATGCCTTTAACAAATGTACAAATAGCACCAGGATTCAATAAACAAGTAACCCAAACAGGAGCTGAGGGTCAATGGACGGATGGTGATTTCGTTAGGTTTAGATATGGACTACCTGAAAAAATTGGTGGTTGGGAACAAATTGTAAATGGTAAATTAGTTGGTGCAGCTAGAGAACAATTTATATGGGCAGATCTTGATGGCAGAAGATACGCAGCAATTGGAACTAATAAATTACTAGTTGTTTATTATGAAGGCGCTTTTTATGATATTACTCCTTTGGACACTGCATTAACAGGTTGTACTTTTACCACAGCAAATACGTCTGCTAGTGTTACTGTAAACAAAGCTGCGCATAATTTAGAACCAGGAGATTTATTTACGTTTACAAGTGTTACACCTCCTACAGGAGCTGGATACTCCTCATCAGATTTTGAAACTAATACTTTTCAAGTAGTCACTGTCCCAACTAGTGATACATTTACAATTACTATGGCATCAGCTGCTGGAACTACAGTGGCTGCTAGTGGTTCGGCTCAAGTTAATCCTTACGTGAAAGTAGGATCATTAACTCAAACTTATGGTTTTGGTTGGGGCACTGCTTTGTGGGGTGGTGGCCAACAAGTTTTCTCAACTTTAAATGGCGGATTAAATGATGATACTGCAGGGACAGGTGGCTCAGGCACATCAATAACACTCGCATCAACCACAGGTTTTCCATCTACAGGCACTATTAAAGTTGGGGCTGAATTTATTTCTTATACTGGCACTACATCTACAGAGCTGACCGGTATCACAAGAGCTGTTGCTGGTACGAGATCAGCTCATACAAGTGGTGCGGGGGTAGAATATTTTACTGGTTGGGGTGAAGCTTCTTTGTCTCAAACATTATCAATAGATCCTGCTTCTTGGTCTCTTGATAATTTTGGTCAACAACTTATTGCAACAATTAAAAATGGTAGATCTTTTTCTTGGAATCCTATTAACGCAGATTCAAATGCTTTACAAACAAGAGCAGTGGTAATATCTAATGCACCTACTGCATCTGTAATGTCATTAGTTTCTGATAGAGATAGACATTTATTTATGCTTGGAACTGAAACAACAATCGGTAGCACAGGGACTCAAGATAAATTATTTATTAGATTTTCAGATCAAGAAAACATTTCTGATTATACTGCAACATCAATCAACACAGCTGGATCTTTTAGATTAGACTCAGGAACAAAGATAGTAGGTGCAGTTAAAGGTAAAGATTATACTCTTGTACTTACTAATACAGCGGCATATGTAATACAATTTGTAGGTCCACCATTTACATTTTCAGTAAGACAAGTCGGATCTAATTGCGGAGCTATAGGACAACACTCTATTAAATATGTTAACGGTGTAGTGTATTGGATGGGTGAAGCTGGTGGTTTTTTTGTTTACGATGGTACTGTAAAAGCTTTACCATGTTTAGTTGAAGATTTTGTATTTACCACTAAGGGCGATAACTTAGGTATTAATTATCAAAATGGAGAATCTGTGTATGCAGGATTGTATACTTTATATGAAGAGGTTGTTTGGTTTTATCCTAAATCTGGTAGTGATAATGTTGATAGGTGTGTTACTTATAATTATCAATCTGGAGTTTGGACAACAGGCTCTTTAGCTCGAACAACCTATGTAGACGCTAATCTATATGATAATCCATATGCTACAGAATTTACCGCTACAGGTTTACCAACATTTCCTACAGTTCAAGGCGTAACAAATATTAACGGATCCACCATATACTATGAACACGAAAAGGGTAACAATCAAGTAGATGCAGAAGGTAATAAAACTGCGATACAAGCATTTATACAATCTGGTGATTTTGATTTAGATGTGGAAGGTAATGGTCAATTTTTTATGAGTATGCGAAGGTTTGTGCCAGATTTTAAAGTTTTAACAGGTGATGCACGAGTAACTATTAATCTTAGAAACTATCCAACGGACACCGCATCCTCATCACCGTTAGGTCCTTTTACAATAAACAGTTCTACAGATAAGGTTGATACAAGGGCAAGAACTAGATTTGCCAACCTTAAAATAGAAAATACATCAACCGATCAAAGTTGGCGTTATGGTACTTTTAGAGCTGATATACAACCCGATGGTATGAGAGGATAATGGAAAACGAATTTAATAATGAATTAGGTTTTGGTATGCAACCAATGGGTATAGCCACTCTTGGTCCTGAGCCAATTTTTATTCCTGATGCAAGGACTATAGCTCAAAATATAATTAAACAAAAAGCTTTGGATACTATTGGACGAAAGGTTGGTTTACCTGCTCTAGGACAAGTAATGGGTTTTAATCCTATACTTTCAAGCACATTAGGTCTTTCAGCTTTAGGGCCGGTGGGTTTAGGAATCGGTGCTATACAAAATATAAATAATAGAATTCAATCTAGCACATTTGGAAGATCTGCAACTATTTCAAGTTATCTTGCAAATAAAAGAGCTGAGAAAGCTGCTAAGAGAGATTTTGAAAGAGATAAACAAGGTGATGTGCGAACTGTACCAGCTAGAATAATGAACATTCAACCTACTGCTCAAGACACTGCCAGAGGTCAAGGAGGAGGTGGAGGTGGAGGAAATTATGGAATGCCTGGAAGAGCTGCAACCGGTTATCAGGACTTATAATGGCAAGAATAGATATCGTAATACCTGAACCTACTGTTGAGTATACAGAAGAAAATCAAAGACAAGTAACTCAGTCTTTACGAACTATGCAAGATAAGTTAAATACAACTTATCAACAAGAATTAAAAAATGAACAGGATGCTTTTAATTACTTTTTATCATGACAATTAGATACAAAAATCAAGGTTTCAAACAGGCTAGTACAGGTAAGACAACAGTGTTTACTTGTCCTAGTGATGCAACGGTCATTGTTAAAAGTGTTTATTGTGCCAACAGTGATGCTTCCTCTGCTATTTTAGTAAACATGAATTTTGTAGATTCATCTGACTCAAACACTGAGTATGAATTTTTTCGAGATGATTTAGCTGCTAAATCGCAAGTCAACGCTACACCACAAGGATTAAATCTCGAAGCAGGAGATGCAATAACGGTACAAGCAGCTACAGGTAGTAACACAATACAAGGTGTCATAAGTTATGCGCAATTAGATAGATCGCAAGAAAATGGCTAGACAAAAATTCGTTCATTACGTCCCACGTCCAAAACCTCGTAAACGTCCAGGTCGTCATAAAAAAAGACTTAACAAAAGTGAAAAAAGATCGTATAAAAAATACCACCGACAAGGTAGAATATGACAAAAGACTTACCAAAGATACCAGCAGAGGCAAAAGAAATTATTAAAAACAAAAGAACAGGAAAAATATATGCTTCTAAAATTGATTTTGATGCTGATGTTAATGATCCCAATACTGATACTACTGCTGATGATTTTCGACAAGACTTAGAAATAAAAGTTACTAGAGTCAATATTGAGGCATTTACAAAAAAATAAAATGAAACAAATTTTATTTGATGTTCCCCTTTGGAAGTGTCCAATAGACCCAACAAAAATAGGATTAGAAAGCAAAAATTTTAAAAATTGTTTTGATTCTAAAACTTTATCTAGCTTCGCAGGTATTAACAACTGTACAGAAGAAGGTCATAAATATTTAATTGAAACAATAATGAATGAATTAAAAAAAGATTTAAAAGTTTGGAAATTAGTTAATTTAAGAGCATGGAGAAATATATACAAAGATAGTTTTCAGGATAGACATAATCATGCAGGAAGTCACTTTACTTTTATAATTTATGAAAAAATACTAAAACCACAGACTGTTTTTTACCACCCTGCCAATGATTTAATTAATGCTTCTGAAGGGGGAGATTACTATAAGTTATCTCATGAGTTAGAGGCAGATAAAGACACTATTTTTATTTTTCCTGGATACTTGGATCACATGGTCAGATTAACAAAAGAAGGTATGTCAATATCAGGAAATTTTGACGTTATACCGCATCCAAACAAAAAATTAGGTTTAGACACTGGCGCTGGTTTTTAATGAAATTTTTAGGTCTTCGTTTGTGCGATCACGATTCTTCAATTACATACACTGACGGTGTAGAGATAAAATATTTTAAACCAGAAAGACACAAACAAATAAAACATTTTGCTTATGAAAATTTAATAGATTGGGTAGATGACGCTAAAAATTTAGGTATTAATTTAAAAGATTTAACTGCTGTAGCTATGGTTATTGATGTACACAAACATCCTTACCTTAATAAAGAAGATCCGCAAAAACTTTATGAATTGATTAAAATACCTTATAGTCCATTTACAGAATTAGTTTGTCCAATTTTTAGAATAGATCATCATTATGCACATAGCTTATCCTCGTGGATGTTAACGAATGTTAAAGATCATCTTATATTAGATGGGTTTGGTGATTTAAAAAGATCAATAAGTATTTTTAATAATGAAAAAAGAACAAAATCTTATACATTAGATCAGGTAGGATCATTTGGTATGTTCTTAGGGGAGATAGGAGAACCATTTCAAATCAAAGGGCATCCAGATGATATAGCTGGTAAGGTCATGGCTCTCCAATCTTTTGGTAAATTAGACGAAAAATATTTCAATCATATTAAAGATTTGTCTTTTGAAGATTTAAACTATGTAGGTAACTTTGGTAATTATTTTAAAATCTATGAAAGTTCAATTGCATGTAAATTTAATTTAATTAATTTTTTATCTACTGTGCATCATTTTGCAGAAAGTAAAGTTCCTTCTTTTGTATCTAAATATTTTACTAATGACACTGCATTTACTTATTCGGGTGGTGTTGCACATAACATTTGTATTAATACTAAACTTAAAGAAAATTTTCCAAATATGATAATTCCTCCACATTGTGCTGATGAGGGTTTATCATTAGGGTGTGTTGAGTTTTTACGAAACTATTACAAACAACCATCTTTCTCTAAAAATAATTTTCCGTTTTGGCAAAGTGATGAAGCACCTAAAACAAAACCGTCTAGTAAAACAATTAATCATATAGCCGATCAACTTGCGAAAGGTAAAATAGTAGGTTGGTATCAAGGTCATGGTGAGATAGGACCCAGAGCTTTAGGTAATAGATCGATACTTATGAGTCCTGAAATACAAAATGGTAAACACATTATTAATCAAAGAGTAAAACATAGAGAGGACTACAGACCTTTTGCTGCTTCTATTAAATCAGAAGCTACACAGAAATATTTTGATTGGAAACATGACAGTAATTTTATGAAATATAGTGTTAAATTTAAGGATAAAATATTTGCTCCAATTTCACATATCGACAACACGAGTAGAATTCAAACTGTTGATGAAAGCCATCATATATTTTATGAACTGCTTGACAAATTCGAAAATAAAACAGGACTACCTATGTTATTGAATACATCATTAAATGATAACGGTAAGCCAATTGCAGGTTGTCCACAAGACGCTTTAAATTTATTTAAACAATCTGATCTTGATATTTTAGTAATTGGAGATAAGGTGATAAAAAAATAAATTTATGGAACCTAGAGGCGCAACAGAATTACAACATGAATTGTTAAATAAATATGTTTCAAAAGATTTATTAGATAAGGTGCAAATATGCACCTCTATACCAGGAAAGGTTCCAATTGATCCTAATAAAGTAAATATATTATGGCAAAAAAATTCATATGATCAAGGTAATTTACAAAAATTTTTTTTAGATAAGGGGAGGCATCATGAATATGATTGGTATGTTTTCAACTCTCATTGGAATTATGAAAAATTTAGATATTTTTTT
>TARA_R100000697_G_scaffold30682_2_pt1 | contig 10649 bp, 20 predicted proteins | sample TARA_R100000697 | Tara Oceans TARA_R100000697 (sample SAMEA2622788) | marine metagenome | biome: marine biome (ENVO:00000447); feature: surface water layer (ENVO:00002042); material: "saline water (ENVO:00002010), including plankton (ENVO:xxxxxxxx)" | depth 5 m
TGATGGTGTAAGGAAGTATGACACAGGCACAAGACTCCCAGATGATACTGGGTCTGTCCAGAGTGCTGAATATACTGTTTCTGGTACAAGTAGTGGTGGTACTATTACTATTCTTACAAGTGTTAATATCACAGGAATTGTAACTAACGGAGTACCTACATTATCTACTAGTCAGGTAATGAGGATCTCTAGATTAACCAATAGAACAACTGCTGAAGTATCCTTTAGTTCTGACTCTGTTCTTACCGATACGGACCTTAATACCTCTGCTAACCAAGCACGTTTCCTGTCATTAGAAGCAGTAGACAGAGCAGATGAGTCTATTAGTTTGGATGCCAATGACACTACCCAATTCAACGTACAGATTTCTGGTGTAGATAAAAGGATCTTTGGTGTAGCTAATCCTACAAACAGTAACGATGTTGCTACTAAGAACTATGTTGATACTGCTAGTTTAGGGACATTAACAGGACCAACTATTACATCCCCTGTTTTAAATACTGGTGTTTCTGGTAGTGCTATAGATACAGATTTAAGTTCTACATCAAACAATGATGATACTTTGGCTTCTGCTAAAGCTATAAAAACTTATGTAGATTCATCAACAGGAACAGTAAATCAATTAGATAAATTACAAGATGTAAATATTACGTCTATAGCTGATAACGAAATTATAGCTTACGATAGTAGTAGTTCTAAATATATAAACCAAACCCCTACTGAAGCAGGGTTAGCCTCTATAACTTATGCAGATACACAAGATGCAACAACAGAAGCAAATGCTTTATCTAACTCAATTGTGTTCAGTATTGCCCTCGGATGACCTATGGCTAAATTTGTAAATAAAACTAGAAATGTCAAAGATACTGCATTTAGCACCTTTGATTTAGCAAATACTTTAGTTGGTTCTTTGTCTTCATTAACATCTAACAAAGGCCATGTTCTTATTGGATGCAACGTAGCAAATATACATACTGCTACAATAACTGTAGATGTAGCTTTAATTACTGATGGAAGTCCTGACACTATTGCCTACATAGCTAAAGATGTTGCAATTCCATCTGGTGGAAATGTTGAATTAGTTGATGGAAAAATTGTTATAGATTCTGATAGCACAAAAATACACGCACGATGCAGTATTGATACTAAAGCGGATATTATTGTTTCTGTATTGGAGAACGCATAATGAAGAAACAAGGTGCAGTAGACACAGGCATACAACAAACTACTAAAGATATACTAGAAGTACGTGCTGGGTCTAATACAATATCTAAAATTGATTCTAGTGGAATAAGTAATCAGCAAGGCATTGTTAGAACAAAAAGTTCTTTGTTTGCTAATGTAACAGTAGGAAAAAACGAGAATACTGTTATTGCAGGACCATATTCAATAGGAATAGAAAGTGTTGAGTATGATGTTACTGTTATTTCTGATAATGGTAATTTTTTTGCTATAGAAGGTGATAGAACCCCAGTATTACAATTATACAAAGGAAGTACCTATACATTTGATCAAACTAATAGTAATAATGATGGGCATCCTTTAGCATTTAAAGATGGTAGCGGAAATAGTTACACAACAGGAATTACCTATGAATTAAATGGAGCATCTGCTACACAAACAAATTACTACAATACTACAAATTTTAATGCTGGTAGATCCTCTGGAGACAGAAAAGTTATTTTTACTGTACCTTCTAATGCCCCTGCAAGTTTAAGATACTACTGTAGTGTACATGGAAATGGAATGGGGAACACAATAGATGTATTAGATGTTAATGCATCTTTAACTGTTTTGGGAACGTTGGTGATTGTATGACAGGAATTATAGTACCCGATGGTGGGAATATAGGATCAGCGAGTGATACTGATGCTATTTCGATTAGTTCTTCTGGTGCGGTTACATTTAGCAAAGACATAAACCCTAATAATTTTGTCGGGATGATTGCCTCATTTGCTATGGCTACACCTCCAACTGGTTGGCTTGCATGTGATGGTAGTGCAGTTTCAAAAGCAACATATTCTGCGTTATTTACAGCATTAGGTGCTAATGCTTGGGGAACTGATACAACTGATAACTTTTATTTACCAGATTTAGATGGTGCATTTTTACGAGGGACAGGAACAGGAACAATTAATTCTAGAAATAAAGCAGGCCCAGCAGTAGGTTCATTTCAAGAAGATGAACTACAAGCACACGCTCATAGACTATGGGGATTTACTGGAACAGGCACAGGGGGTTCTGACAAACTTGTGGCAACCGCTAACACTACTCCCTATGGAGGGCAACAAATTACTTGGATGGGGGGAAACCCTTTCGGAGAGATGCGAGATGGCGGTAAAGCTGGCGCACAGCCTGTTCGCTCAAATGACGAGACATTTCCTTATAATGCTGGTGTAAAATATTGCATAAAATACTAAAAATGATTGCTTACAACAAAGACAACGCATCACCAAGACAACGACAAAAAGACCCTTTAGGTGGTGGTTATTTAATGCCTGGGAATTGTACTGATGTAGAACCTCCAGAATTTAATAAAGAAACACATACTTGTTCATTTAATGGAACAGAGTGGATAGTAACTGAAATACCACAACCTGAACCAGATCCTGAACCCGAACCTTATGTGGAAACCTATGCAGATAGGCGATTAAAAGAATATGGATCTGCACAAGAACAAATAGAATTTATTACAGAAAAAGGTCTGGATGCTTGGCAAACTAAGGTGTCTGAAATTAAGAAAAAATACCCTAAAGAATAAGGCATCATGAGTTCTGAAATAAAGAGTACGACAGTACAAACTAATTCATTAAAAGATAAAACAGGAACTAGGGTACTAGCTTCTGATTCTGGGAGTGCTTGGTCTTGGGGATCTGGAGTTCCTGCTAATACTATTATTAATATTACTCAAAACCAATTTGCTACCGAATGTGAGGCAGGAGGTCCGTCATCAACAGCTAATGTGTTTTACTCATATTCCCCAGCAGTAACTTGCACGATTAATAACTGCCAAACAGGAAGCAAAATTTTAATTAGTTGTTTTTTACATTTATCATGTGATGAAAATAATCGTGCAGTTAAAATTCGGTTAATCGATAAAACAAACTCTGATGCAGTAATTGGTACTGAGGGTTCAGGAGGTTTGTTCGGAGCTTATCAACAAAATATTAACTATGGTGGTGTTCCAGTTAGTTACGAAATTTTATACACGCCACCTAGTTTTAATTCAGGTTCATTTCAAGTTGAAGTGCAAGGTGCTGTAGATGATGCAGGGGAAAAGTCATTTATTAACCAATCAGATGCTGGTGGTTCATCGAGAGAATTTTCAAGTAATATAATACTAAAAGAAATAGCAGGATAAATTAAACAAGCCCCATAACTAAACCAGAATAAAAATCATGCCTAGTACACTTCAAGTTTCAAACATACGTGATCTTAATAATGCTAATTCAGCAATTAGTATTGCTTCAGATGGTCAGATCACGGTTAATCAAAATAATCCTACGCTGACACTAGGTAGTAATGCTTCAATGGCATCATCTGGTTTGACTGTTAGGAATATAACTCAAGTAGCATTATCAACTGATAAATTAGAAGCAAGTAGTACTGCTCATATTACAGTTTTTTCACCAACGTATACACCGCTTTTTAGTGGTTCAAAAGTGCATGGTTTATTACATCTTATGGCATCCTTTGAAGCAGTAACAACAAACTGTAGAAAATCTTTACAATTAGAATTTACGGGTTCAGGTATTAACGATATAACGGTGAATAGTTCTAATACTGAAAACGTAGGTAATTACGATTTTGGTACAAGTGGTGTAGTAGGGCAATCCTGTTATTTAGTTGGTGGTCCGTTACTGACAACATCAAGCACGGCAACAATTACCTGCAATGTAAAAATTGCAAATCTACAGAATGCCAGTTCGTCTTATCATTTGACGAGGGGTAATAATACTATGGAAGAAACTCACATGACATGGATTGAATACAAATGATTACATTCGTAGATGCAGTAAGAAATTTAGTAGAAACACATCATCCAAATATAGGTTTATCAATCTCTGGCAAATGTGAATCTGATTTGTCAGGTGTAAAACTTTCAGATGGGTCAACTTTGTCATTTACTTTTGATGATGTATTGGCAAAGAAAAAAGAGCTAGAAAACGAGTACGAAAAACAGGCTTACGCTAGGTCAAGGGCCGATGCATACGACCCAATTCCTGAACAGCTTGACCAGATTTATCATGATATGGATGGGTGGAAAAAGCGGATAAAAGCCGTGAAAGATAAATTTCCAAAGCCATGAGTGGACATCACCTTAACCCAGCGGATCAGCAATACTATAATTACCAACCAGTAGTAGAAGTTATGCCAGAATTAAATGCTTTAAGTAATGTAATAATGGAACTAGGTATACCAGCGTGTGTAATTATAGCTAGTTTCTGGTTTATTAAATATACAACAGATCAAGGAAGAAAAGAACGTGAACAATTTTGGGCTAAAGATGCTGAGAATGATGATAAAATAATGCAATTAGTAGAAAAGTCTTCTGATGCTATTATGTCTATGAAAATAGCACTAGAACAAAATACCCAAGCAATGCGTGAACTTACTAGAGCAAAATGACCCCAGAGGAAATAACTTCTTCTATTGAAGTTAAATTTAGTTTGTTTGAGGAAGAAATATTAAACTATAAACAAACTAGCAAAACTTCCCATTGGTTTAATGCTATCAAGATAATTAGAGATATAGCAGATCAAATAGATGATCTTGAGTTAAAAACAGAAGCAAAAGTAAATTAAAATGGAAGAGATTCACGAAAAGAAAACTGTAAGGAATGGTGCTAAACAAAATGACCCTAATGTTTCTATGCAGAAACTTAGGTTTTGGGCAAGGTTTCTTATAAGTCTATTAGCGTTTAGTTTGTTTGGTTGGTTAGTTATTACTATGATTAACAAACCTGATGAACTTGCACAATCTTCTAAAGATCTAATTAACCTAGCTTTTGGTGCTTTTCTACCAATTATAGGTATGTTAGGTAAGCATTGGTTTGAGACTGATCATGAACCAATAATTAACTCTGATCCACCCCCAAAGAAAGGAAGTGATGGAAGCGATATTGTTGAACCTAGTTAAAAATATGATTGCATCAAAATTTACTGAATTAACTGCTAATCAAGCAGAGAATATAGTGAATCAAACATTATCTTCTAAAGAAGTGCAAGCTATTGATAAAAAAGTAGAAGCAATGAAGGATAATGCCCACAAATCCTTAAAGGAATTGATATGGGGATGATTACAGATCATTTCTCAGAAAATGAGATGAAATGTAAAGGTTCTGGTGATTGTAAAATGGTTCCAGAGTTTATGGATGCACTAGAGAAGATCAGAATGGAATTAAATAAACCTATGATAGTCTCTAGTGGGTATCGTTGTCCTGAATACAATGACAAAGTATCTGGTTCTGGTTTAACTGGTCCTCATACTACTGGTAGAGCAGTAGATGTAGTATGTAGTGGTGGTGATGCTCTTAAAATTATGGAATTAGCTATTAAACACGGGATGACAGGGATTGGTGTATCACAAAAAGGTGATCACAGTAAAAGATTCCTACATCTTGATATGTTAATTCCCAATATGAGCAAACCTCGTCCTTGGGTATGGAGTTACTAATGAAAGGTGTCAAACATTACCTAAAAGATGGTACTGAGTACAATGGTCCTACTCATAAAATGCCTAATGGTCATGTACACACAGGTAAAACACATAATGAATCTAGTCAACGTGTATTTCATCGTAATGAGCTATCTAAAATGAATTATTCTCCAAAGCGTAAAAAGAAAAAAAAGAAGAAAAACCCACTTAAAATTTACTGATGAAACTTACTAAACAACAGAAAATATCTAGGTTACTTAAACAGAAGCCAGGATTGTACAGAAACATACACCTTAAACGACTAAGAGGTGGTAAACCTCGTAAAGTAGGTTCCAAAGGTAGTCCTAGTAAACAGGATTTTGTCAATAGTGCTAAGACTGCTAAAAAGAATCCTCTGCGAATTAGTTAAATATGGGATCTCCTGCTTGGCAACGGAAGGAAGGTAAAAATCCTTCTGGAGGATTAAATAAAAAAGGTAGGGATAGCTATAAAAGAGAAACAGGGGGTACTTTAAAAGCCCCTGTTAGGAAAGGTGATAACCCTAGGAGAGCAAGTTTTCTTGCTAGGATGGGTAATATGGCTGGACCTGAATATAAAAATGGTAAACCTACTAGGTTGCTACTTTCTCTCAAAGCATGGGGTGCTAGTTCTAAAGCAGATGCTAAAAAGAAAGCAAAAGCAATAAGTAACAGAAATAAACTAGCTATAACTTAATATGCAGGATCAACTAGAACGCTTACATAATGTTCTTACACAAGAACTACTTAATAGAGTAGCAAGTGGTGATGCTTCTGCTGGGGATCTTAATGTTGCTAGACAATTCCTTAGAGATAACCACATAGAAGCACTACCAGTAGCCGATAGTCCTCTCAAGAATCTACTAGATTCCCTACCCCCACCTGAGTCTATTGACGAATGCAACTGAAGCAGAGTTACTAGATAGACTTACGTTCCCGATATTCCTCTCCCATGTGTGGAACCACCTACATCTTCCACAACCAACCCCAATCCAACAAGATATAGCTACATACCTAGAAGAAGGTCCACGTAGACTAGTCATTGAGGCATTTAGGGGTATAGGTAAAAGTTATATTACTTCTGCTTATTGTTGCTTTTGTCTATTAAAAGATCCTGAGACAAAAATATTAGTTGTTAGTGCAAGTAAAATAAGATCAGATGATTTTAGTACATTTACCCAGAGATTGATCTTAGAAATGCCTGTGCTACAACATTTACGTCCCTCCGACCACCAGAGGCAGAGTAAAATTTCTTTTGATGTTGGCCCTTCTACCCCTGCTCACGCACCTTCTGTAAAATCTGTAGGTATTACGGGTCAAATGGCAGGGTCCAGAGCAGACCTAATTATTGCTGATGATATAGAAGTACCAAATAATTCCATGACCCAAGGTATGAGGGATCGTATAGCGGAGTCTGTGAAGGAATTTGATGCTATTCTAAAGCCTAGTGGCAGGATTATATTTTTAGGTACACCTCAGAGTGAACAGACACTCTATGAGGTACTGCCAGAGAGAGGATATGAGTTAAAAATTTGGTGTGCCAGAGTTCCAGATCAGAAACTAAAAGAGAAATATGGGACACGATTAAGTGACTACATACTAAACCACAAGGGAGAAGCTGGGTCACCTACAGATCCAGATAGGTTTGATAACTTTGATCTAGAAGAAAGAGAACTAAGTTATGGTAGGGCAGGGTTTAGTCTTCAGTTTATGCTGGATACTAGTCTTTCTGATGCAGATAGGTATCCATTAAAGACACAAGACCTAATTGTTATGGATATACCTAAAGATAAAGGTCCACAAGAAGTAATAGCAGGAAGATTAAACCATACTAAACTAAGTGATCTACCTAATGTTGGTCTAGCTGGGGATGGCTGGTATGGTCCTCTAGATTTACCTAGTGGGTGGCAAGAATATACTGGGTCTGTCATGAGTATAGACCCTAGTGGCAGAGGTAAGGATGAGACTGCTTTTGCTATTGTCAAAATGCTGAATGGTAATTTATATGTATGTAAAGCAGGAGGGTTTAGTGGGGGGTACTCTGATGAGGTAATGACAAGCCTTGTTAAACTAGCAAAGGGTTACAAGGTCAATCTGGTACTAGTTGAGAGTAACTTTGGGGATGGCATGTTTAGTGAGTTACTAAAACCACATCTAAAAAGAATATATCCTGTTGGGATAGAAGAAGTAAGAAGTAACACACAAAAAGAAAGAAGAATTATTGATACCCTAGAACCAGTTATGATGCAACATAGACTTATAGTGGATACCAATGTTATTACAGAGGACTATGAGTCTACTAAAGAGTACAATGTTGAGGATTCCTTGAGGAAACAATTGTTTTACCAGATGACTAGGATAACTAGGGAGAGGGGATCACTAAGACATGATGACAGACTAGATGCTCTTAGTATGGCAGTAGGATATTGGATAGAACAGATAAGTGTTGATCAACAAGTAGAAAGTAATAGACAAAGAGAAGAAGCACTAGATATGGAACTAGAGAACTTTATGGAGGGTAGTAAGGCATACCTTAGTAAACCTAAGAGCCTAGGGGAACCTGTGTATACTTATTTTAGCAGTAGTAATCATTAGTAGAAGTAGTAGAAAGTAGTATCTTGAACTATACCCAAGGTATACCCTAGGTATACTTTAGGTATACTTTAGTATTGTACTTTAGTTTTGTTACTTCTGCTTTTAATCTATGTCTTATGATTCCCATATCCATGGGTCTACTAGAGTATACTTAAATATAGGGTACTATAGACTGTATCCTATGGGGTTCGGTATTCTGTATGACTGTAAACAATTTGGTGCAAAAATTTGAATACCTTACTACGTATGTGTACCCGAAATCCCCCCCTTGGCCCCCCTCAAAGATCCTTAGTTTCCGGTTTTATCCAAAACGGAAGTTCAAAGACTAATGATTTCAATGACTTAACAACCTGCCAAAACTACCACAATCCAAGTTAATTGTTTTTGTAGAGAATTAAATTAGATTTTCATTCATTTTTATATACTATCGTTTTTTCATTTCATTAATCTTATTTACAAAAGATAAACCAGATTACAAATGTAATACCTAGGTTCCCAAAGACAACCAAAGATAATTGACATTCCACAAGATAACATTTAGATTCCTATACAAGATACAAGACATCCACAAAACTTTCATCATATACATGATAGGTGAATATCGGGGTTTTCAGGGATAAATAAAATTTCTTCAATGATTTCAACTGTTTTGTTAATTAATTCACTTTTTTGCGTTTTCTGCTATTGACAAACCATGTTCACATAGTAACATGGTCCTACGTTAGTCATTTAGATTAACGTGTTTCTCTAATTCTCAATATAAAGAAAGGTCAATATGTCTTACATTAAACTTGGTTTGGATATGTCGCAGAGTGAACTAGCTTCCTTGCCTACTCCAGCATCTACTGAAACTTGCATAAGGGTTCCGCATAATAGTGTGATTGAACTTCTACAAAAAGAAGCTGAATCATGTTCCTTTAATCTAGAAAACTTCCGTTTCGGTGTTTCACATAAAGAAACAATAGGAAAAACTGATTTTTGGCAAAGAATGTTCGGTGTTGCAGAAATGCAATGTGATATAATTAATCCTGAAGCAACCACAATCATAGCTTTTAGAAATAGCCATGATAAAAAGTTTCCTTTGGGTTTCGCATTAGGTCAATCAATCTCAGTATGTGATAATTTAATGTTTGGCGGGGAAGTAGTAATTAAAACCCGACATACTAAAAATGTATGGCAAAGAATCCCTAGGCTAATGACAAGGGCCGTCGGTCAACTCCAAAATATCAAAGTAGTGAATGAAAAGCGTACTGAAGCATACAAGAAAACAGAAGTTCCCTCAGATGCTTGGGTCCATGACTTTTTAATTCACTCTGTAGATAATGGGGTTTTGTCTGCTTCTAATATTCCAAAGGTTTTAAGGGAGTGGAGGCAAGAGGAAGGAAGTCAATCTGCATCCCATGATCAATTCAATGATCGGACCTTGTGGAGTTTAAATAACGCTTTCACCGAATCATTTAAGATTTATTCAAATCTTGATCAGATCACCAGCAGAAACATTAAGTTATCTGGAATGATGGATAACTATTGTAATTTAGATTTTAGTACGGAAATAGAATTAAATGATGATGAATTCGAAACCATAAGGTTTGATGAAGGTATAACTTTGCCAGCATCAGAATTAACAAGTGATTTATCAGATCAAGAACGTGCTAATTTAGAAATGCAAGAAAGGTTAGAAGAAATGGAAACAGCTTAATTTTAATTCCCTAGGGTTCAAATTAGATCCCTAGGGTATCCGAAGAACACAATTAATTTTAGTTGTGTTCTCAGGGTAAAAATTAATTTATTCTGATTCTCTCTAATTCTCATTAATAAAGGATATTATGGGAAATGATAAAAAAGCAGAAAAAGCAGAAGCACTTGAAACAGTAGCTTCAGGTTTAAAAAAATTCTTAGTTGAATTTGAGTGCAAGCAAATAGTCCGTTCAACTGTAGAAGTTGAAGCTAGTACAAGAACTGATGCTGAAAAGCGTTTTAAAGCTAATGCTGACAATCTTGATATTGATACAGTTATAGCTGGAGCAGATAAAAAGTTTGCTCCTCAACTAGTGGGAAAATCTGTAAGGGCTTTTCCTGCTTAATTTTATTTTATTTCCTAGGGAAGTAATTAAGCTTCCCTAGTTCTCTCTAATTCTCATTATATGAAAGGTATTTATGACAACAGAAATGCGTGCCATTACACAAAACAAACTTCTGATCAATAATGTAATTGCCAACATGGAAAGAATTACTAGATTAGAAAGAGAAAACCATTCCCTCAAAGTCAAGAATGGTAAACTTAAAATGGAACTGTTATACGGTAAATGCACTAAGTATAACTAGTTTAATTTAATCCCTAGGGTTTGCATTTAAATCCTAGGGTCTTCTCTCTAATTC
>TARA_R100000697_G_scaffold39479_1_pt1 | contig 10618 bp, 10 predicted proteins | sample TARA_R100000697 | Tara Oceans TARA_R100000697 (sample SAMEA2622788) | marine metagenome | biome: marine biome (ENVO:00000447); feature: surface water layer (ENVO:00002042); material: "saline water (ENVO:00002010), including plankton (ENVO:xxxxxxxx)" | depth 5 m
ATTGTCATCACTAACAACGTGTAATTTGTTACTTGGGCTAGACGTACCAATTCCCACTTTTTCATTTCTTGCATCTATTGTAAAAACTTCGGTATCTGAGCCATTTAAAAATTCGAATCTACCAACAGTAGGGTGTCCCATTCTAAATCTCATTGAGGCATCTAAACCATTATACAGTTCTATAAAATTGAAATTATTATTAGATGTTTTTAAAAAACCATCAGATGGTATAATAATATTTCCACTTGTTTTTATATCGCCAGTCACTTGCAGTTTTTCACCAGTATCGCTTGTTTGGTTTATTAAAAAACTACCTTGTTTTGTAATAGCCGCTTTTAGAGTTCCATCAGTCAAAAAATGAAGCTGCATTGAAGACAATTGACTATTACTTGATAATAAAGTAATTCGACCTCTATTACTAAATTCTGACATAATTTCAAAAACACTTGGCCCAATTATTTTATCACCTGATGAAACAACAATATTATTTCCGCTAGTTGTATTTCCATTTGCTAAAACTTCTGCAAGAGTATCACTTGCTCCAACTTGACCATCAACGTATGCCTTTATACTTTCACTAGTTGCTAAACTTGTAGCACTTGCAGTTCCAAAAGTATCGTCATCAATATAACTACTAATCGCAACACTACCAGAATCTATACTTGTTGCTGTAATATCAAAGCCACCAACTGTCCCTTTGGTTTTGTTTTGATATTGTGCCGCTAAGTCATCTTGATTAATTAAAACAATAGAGCCAATATTTATGTCATCAAATAATGCTGTTGATGTTACGTTTATATTTGTATCACCAGCACTTTGATTTGATGTTACATTGAATTGTAATATTTCACCACTATTAGAGTTTATTAAATTAAATGTATCACCGCTTTTAAATACAGCCGAATCAAGTGGCTCAATAGGTACTTGAGTTAATTTTAGTTGTTCTTCTATTCTTACAAATGTTACAGACCCATTAAATGTTGAATCAGCACTAAATTTAATTTGTGTATTTCCTAAACATTGTTTGTAGATTATATAATCACCACTTGTTGTAATGACTTGAAATCCACCACTTGTTCCAGCTTTTACAGCCAAACTTCCAGATTCTACCTCTACTCTAAAACTTATTTTATATGTTTTTTCTAATTCTAAAACATCTTGAATTAAATCACTACTTGAACCAGTTGCAGAAAATTTAGCTTTTGAAAGAGTTGTGTCAATACTCCAGCCAGTTCCTAGAGTCCAATCACTTGCAGTATTAAAGTTTCCGTTAACAGAAACATTTGAGCCAGTTGATGCAACTGTTTTTCTCAAATAAGCAACTGGGGCATTCATCATTAAAGCATTTAATACTGGTCCTTGCATTCTTGCATTTGCCAAAGGTGCATCAGTTTGTGAGCCACCTAAACCGCCTAAATCATTTGTTGTTGTTGTTGCGGTTACAGTATCTCTTATAATTTGGTAACCCTCATAATCCCACTCGTCTTGTAAAGTGAAAAAACTACCTCTTCTAAATATATATTCTGGGTCAGTTTCATTGCTTCTTGTTTCTCTAAGCCTACCTATTGGATTTACATATCTAGGTCTTTCAGCTGTTCCACCTCCACTTGCAGTTGATGTTTGGTTTTTTAAAGCCTCACTAACCACTAATCTCATTGTTGGAGATATAACAACTTTAACTTGACCACTCAAAAATTCATGAATTAGTAATTCAGTAAATGTTTTTGTTCCACTCAATGTGCCTCGACCCCATTCCCCATCTGGATTTGTTTTGACAAATGTAAGACCATTGTTTACTCTTAAAGCACCGATAGTAGATTGTAAAACAGCATCACCCCAAATCAAAGTTCCAAAGTCATGAATCTCTGTATTGTTACTGTTATCTAAAGTAGTTACAACTTGATTGCCATAAGAAGCATTTTGCGTTGTATTTAGAGTTTGTAAAAAGCCCATAAACGCTGAGCTAGTAAGTAGTTGAATATCTGGTTGTGATGTTCCAGCATTGAAAGTTAAAGTTTGTAATAAGTTATTATTACTAGGAACTAATATTTGTGAAGGGTCTTGTAAAGTATTTGACCAGCTTACTGTTCCAGATGACGTTGTTCCACTACTTAATGGGTCTGGCAACAAAATACTTACTTGAGGATTCCTTTGAACAACTGTTCCACTATAATTATTGTAGCCACTAAAACGACAAAAGAATGAGCCTCCATTTTGTGTTGCATAATCCTCAATATCTAAAAAGAATGACCATGCACCATCCATTGTTATTGGATTTCCACTAGCATCAACAAATGGTATTTGTTCTTGAAAACCAATATAATTAGTTTCTATGTTACGCCTTGACTTTATTACATACTTTGGTGATTTAACTATTGGTGACCAGTCGGCTTTTAATACCCAATAATAAGTTCCAGTTGTTTGCTCATATTGTAAATAATATTCAGTTATAACACCAAAAGAATCAATATTTGTTGCATAAAAATTAAATTTAATTGAACACCACCATCCTCCAGTATGTTCAACAATATTAGAGCTAGATAAATCCCAAACCCAGTTTAATGGAATTGATAAAAATAAAAAGTTAGCACTAGATGGGTCAATAATAGTCCCTTGAAATATTTCTTGACTTGTAGCATCATTTCCAAATGGAAAACCACCATAATAATTTCTAGAGGCAAAACTTAAAAAGTCAGCTGAGGCCCTATGTGTTATTGGTAGATAATTATATTTAGTTCCAACTAATTTACTTATTTGGTCTGGTCCAACTGTTTGTTCATATCTAGTAAAAAAAGTGTCACCTAAATGGTCTTGACTTGACAAAAGAGTTCCGCTTTTATTATATTGTCTTGTATTAATATTATCTGGATTGTCAATAAAACCAGTTTCGTCTTGTATGTATTCTGGTATTTGTACAATCCAAAACTCATGTTTCCAATAAGTTATTCTCGCACCCCAATGTCTTAAAAGCTCTTTTAAAACTGTATAGCAATTTTCTGGTGTAAACACTTGTTGGTCGTTTTTTGTATGGAACATAGAGACCACACATTTGGTATTTCCAAAAGGGTCAAAGTTTTGATTAGTGTTTGGCATTGCACCATTATACCAATTTATTGCAGTTGTAAACCCATAATCTTGAGTTGAGCCTTGAGATGTTGTTGCACACCCAGCTTTTAATAATATTTCTTTTATCCAAAAAGTATAAACAGCTGGTCCAAAATACATATTTTCTTGAGCATAGTTTCCCATAACCCTATCCTCAAAATCCTCATTGCTTAAATCAACAAAATCAATATCTTTTAAAAGAGCTAAACCATCAACAAAAGTTAATTTTTGTTCATAAGGAAATGAAACATCCTCACCAGCTCCTAAATCCATAACCATAAATCCAGACCACAATGGTTTTGTTCCACTATATGTAGAACTAGATGCTCTATATAAATGTAAATAAATTTGCCTTTCTTGAAAAGTAGTTCTAAGTTCCTCTATAAAATCTTGATGTAAAGTGTTTTGAACTAAAAAAGGTAGCTCACATTGTGAACTTAGTATTGGTGAAAATCTATCCTCTTGGTCAGTTTCGTAAGTTATGACTGGTCCTCCTTTTCCTAATACTATTTCTGTTGCTGCGCCAGAAAAGTTTGCAACAAAGATTTCTAAATAGTAATCTAAACCATTGTTGCTTTTATATGATGAAAAATATTTTTTTCCAAAACTCATATTTATACACTTCTTAACCTGCTCATTCCACCTCTTTGATTACTTATAAAAATATCATTTCCACTTATACGTCCAAACACTTCTACTTTTTGTGAACCACCATTTATCATATTTTTTAACCTATCCAAAGGTGCAATTACTTCTGGATTACTAGCATTGGTTCCAACACCCTCACCAATTAATCCTAATGTTGGTCCTGTTACCAAACCACCCTTTGCAAAACCTGGTATTAATGAATTAAAAGCTGTTCTGGCTAAACCTGCTGCCAAACCTGCAACAACTGGTATTAAAAAAGGGGTTAATGCTGTTGTTTTTAAAGCATTAGATACTGCTGCTGCAACTCCTTGTGATATTAATGCGCCTATAGTTTCCCTAATGGAATTTTTTACAACCTTGGCAAATTCCTTCATACTTTCTGCACCTTGTGATAATGATTGACCCAATGATTGACCCATTTTCATTATTGATTTTTCGGTCAGTCCAAATTTTTCCATTAATTTATCTAAAATAGTGGCAGTTTCTTCCATTTCACTATTTAATGGCCCAATAAATTCATTAGGAACTGGTGCTGCAACAAAAGGATGCAATATGGATAAATCCACCATATCCACAGGACTTTGTGGGCTACCTAAACTAAATGGATTTGACAATAATCCCATTGCTATTGCCATATCTGTTGCCTGATTTTTTATTGCATCAACAAATGTTGTAAATTCATGTTCATATTTTTTTGTATCCTTTTGCATTGACATAACAGCATCTGTTATACCTAATGCTTTGGCCAAAGGACCACCAAATACCAGCACCAGTTGTTGTGCTGCATCAATTAATGAATTTTTCCACCATGTCCAATCTGATAATCTTTCCTTAAATGCCTCATAATTTTCTAATACAAACATAAAACCAGCAACCAATGCAGCTAATCCCATTAATATAATACCAGTTCTACTAAACAAATTTGAAAATAATCTGGTTAAACTACCTGTAACTGATAAAATTGGTCCAATTGCTGCGGCCAATAAAGTAAAATTGGCAATGTTTTGTTTTAAAACTGGGTTCATTTCTGTAATGGACGACACAAAACCTCTTGCCCAAGCCAAAATATCTTGTGCAACCGGTAATAACATTGTTCCAATTTCGACACCAAGGTTATTAAAATCTGCAGCTAATTGCCTTGTTTGATTTGCAAAACTACCAGATGTTCTACTAAAATCACCTATTGCCTTACCACTTTGTTTAACAGCCAGTTCATAGGTTAATGTTGCTTTGGCTACTCTATCCAATTCTTTAAATACCAAACCTTGTTCTTCGGCAAATTTTTTCAAGTCTGCCTCAGTTATTGCAATACCTAAAGATTTAATCGATTCCCTTTCACCTAATAAAGCTTTTGTTAATGCCATTGATGCACCCTCGGCACCACCAGAAAAGTTTGTAAACGAAGCCAAATCAACAGCCAATTCATTTACTTGTTTACTTAAATTTAATGCCTCTTTTTCGGTAAAACCAAAACCTACTAATAAATCCCCAGTATCACCAAGCATTTGTTTGGCCGCCTGACTTGATAAACCAAATGATTGTTGAAATGTTTTGGCAGTTATTTCTGCATCTTTTTGAATACTACTAAATACAGTTTTAAATTTAGAGTTGGTTTCCTCAAAATCTGATGCCATTTTAATGGCGGCAGCGCCAAGACCAATAACAGGTAATGTAATGTTCCTTGTTAAAGTTTCACCACTACGTTGCATTGATGCACCAAATTTACCAATACTACGTTGTGCTTTTTTCATTGCTCGGTCAAACCCTTTAAGGTTTGCACCAAACATAATAGTTAAAAATCCAACCGACTTACCCATTTATTTTTTTGTTTTATGCTCTGTTAATTTTTTTATGTATTCAGCCTTATTTTTTAGTTCCTTATAATTCAACTCTTCTTTTTTCTTATCCCATTCAAATTTTATTAAATCAGTTGGCTTTAATTTTTTACCTTTAGCTATTTGTATATTTAAAAGTAAAGTTGTTTGCCATCTTGTTCTTTCCCATTCACCTCTTTCTCTAATATTTTCCAATTCATAAAATCCTTCCAATTTATTCCAAAATTGTGCAGGAATATAATCATAAAAATCTTTTACACTTAATCCTAAATAACCAAAAGCAATTTTTTCAAGTTCACGCCAAGATAGTTTTTGTTTTACTTCTTGGCCTTCTGCTTTTTTTCAACACTACCATTCATGTGTTCAGTTAGTATTTCCATTGCCCTTGTAATGCAACCATAATCACCATCTATCATATCAGCCAAATCATCAATAGTTATTGTGCAAGATTGTTTTGCTGCTCTGTACCCATCTTCTATTCCACAATAAATTAGTGTTAATGCACTATCAAGTGTCATGTCGGTTGCCAGCTTATCCAAATCTTGTAATGATGTATTTGTTTTTGCACTATATTTTCTAAGTGCATTAAAACCAAATTTGATAGGAAATTTTTTGTTATTTATTTCTATAAATGTATATGTCATTTTGTTTAGTTTTTGGTTCATGGCTAAGGCACTAAACAAAAATAGCGCCTATGCCAATCCCCTTTATTTATACTTCGTTTCTTGCCAGTGTACCAGTACCTTCAATCGTAAACGAATAGGTAGCAGTATCTTCTGTTCCGCCAGTTAAACTCATAGATGTAATAAACCCTTTTCCAGAGTAAAAATTATCATCAGTTGTTTGATTATCACCAAACATAAATGTTACAGGCAATCTATTTGTTAATACGTTTGTATCAATTAAATCATCTGCACCATCTGTTAAATCTGCCCCTTGTGCATTAGTCCATGCATAGGCCCCATCAACATCAATAGAAAAATCTCTCACGCCTTCAAGCACTTCTTTAAAACCATTGCTTTCTTTGTTTGTTATTTCTCTTGTTGAATGATTTACATTTAGTGTACAATTCTGTGCAAAAGCAACCAAATTGGTTTGCCCTGATGTGCCGCTGTACACTTTTAAGTCTGTTCCATTTAAAATAGCCATTTTCTTTTATTTTTATTTATTAATTATTTTTATCAGCATCTACTTCTTTGCTTTTTTTTTCTTTTTTCTTTTTTTCTTCTTTGTATATGTATTCATTTTCTTTTAAAAATTTTAATGTATCTTTATCAGTTACATTTATTACACATCCTTTTTTAATAATTCTACCTGCATATCTCCAATTTTTTGTTAATTGTATTTCCATAATTTTTTTTTTAATTAGTTGGATTAATTTGTCTTATTTCAAAATCCATTGATTTTCTAAATATACCAGAATCTCCACTTGTATCATCAAATAAATCATTATAACTTTTAAATTGACTTGATTGTATTTGTTCATTTCCATAAGTTCCTTCATTTATTCTGTCCATTGCAACCCTTATTTTTTGTGCTAAATCTGATGCTTCGTTGTACGTTTCACAATAACAACTAATCATAACATCATTTGTATCTAGTGTTGATGGTCCTTCCTTAGTATCATTAGGCGTTACTCCTGTAACATCATATATAATAAAAGGAAAAGCAGTTGTTTGTGGTGCTACATTTGGAAATATACGCGTTGATACAATATTTGTTATTGTGGTATCACTACTTAAAATATTATATATTGATTTTCCTATTTGCATTATCTTCCTAAAACACCAAATTTTTTGGTTCTTTTTGTATGGTTATTAATTAATCTTTCAACAATTTTATTTGCATCATTTCTAGCATTTTGATTTACTATTTGTTTGGTTTCGTTAAATGCTGGTAACATAAAAGGTTGGTCTTGTCCAAAACCTTTTCCTCCAAATTTAATTTCACTACCAAATTCTACCCAAGCTCCATAAAATCCAGATTTGCCATACATTTTATTTCTATTTTTTCCTTTATAATCCTCAGATTTTTTTGCAAATTTACCCTTAACCCTTGGACCAATATATCCACCCATGTTTTTTCTACTTGTTCTTGTTGAAAAAAAACCAATACTTCTTCCTAATCTACCTGTTCCTCTTTTACTAGTATTGGATATTTTATTAGCATTTATTTGTGCTTGCCTTTGCATTGGTTTGCTGGTTTCCCTCCAAAAAGCATTCCATGCCTTACCTTCACCATTTTTTATTTGTTTAGGTAATTGCTCAAACATACGCTGTATTTCCTTAACGCCAAAAACTTCTACACCTTTATGAGTTATTGCCATTAGTCTTTATTTTCACAAATTATTTCCAAAAATCTAGTACGACCTTCTATTTCATTTATAACCTTTATAAAATAATCTTTACTATCAAAACGTAAAAAAGATTCCAATGTTAAGCTACTCATGTCCAAGTTTCTTATATATACATGCAATCTGGTCATACCTGTTATTTTACTTGATTCATCTGTTTTTTCACTTCCACCCTTCCATTCAATAGCCGCCCAAACTGTTCTAAATAGTGTGTAAGCTCTGGTTTTTTCACCATAATCATTTTGACTTAATGGTGAATTAATATTATATATTTCAACACGCCTATCTAGTTCTCCTATTGTCATCCTACAATCTGTACTTTATAAGTATTTAAAAGCCACTTAACATTTTGCGGCAATTCTGTTGCTATTCTACCTATTACAACACTAGACCTATTTTCATAAAGGTTTCCGATTGTCAAAAGAATAGCTTGTTTTATTATATCTGGAACATCAAATATACTTCCATAACCAACTGTGTATCTTGCAAAAACAGCATCATTTCTTTTTGCTATGTTTGGAAAACTTTGACCATCAGCCAATTGTATTTGTGATGGTTCATAATTTAGTTGAGTATTATAAATAGTTGAATCTAATAAAACAGAATTTTCTGTGCCACCTAAAGATGATATTTTAAAAGTAGCATCATTATTTCCTGATAATATTGTTAATGTATCATTTAAGGAATATCCACTACCAGCAACAACCAATTCAACACTAGTTACATTTCCATTTGTATCAGCGGTAGCATTAACTTTAGCTCCAGACCCATTGCCACCAGCACATTCTAAATTAGTATTAACTCCAACTGTATAACCACTTCCAGCATTGTCTAAAGTAATTATTGATGGAATTGTTGTTGCACCACCTGGAAAATATTTAACATTAGCAACCGAACTTACTTTACTTTTAAATAAAGTTTCTAACTCTTTAAAACTACTAGCATATTGTTCAATAACAGTATCAATAAAAAATCTGTTTGTGTATTCCTCACATAGTTGTGTTGCAGCCTTTATCAAAGATGTAATATAAGTGTCATCTGCACTTGTATCAACTCGTAAATGTGCTTTTGCCTCAGTTAAAGTAACAGGAAATGTACTGGCGGCTGTAATTACTTGATATGTTTTCATTTTGTTTTGTTATAAAAAAAGGAGTGATGGTATATCCACCACCCCTTTTCAGAATTAATTATTAATACTGTTATGATTGTATTAATGTACTAAATGCTGTTGTACTATCAGTTGTCATTCCATCAACTAATGTTGTAACAACCATAGATGCTTGCCCTCTTCTACCTAAAGTATATGGGTCAAACAAAATGTCAATTCCACCAAACTGCGCTAGATGACATCTTGAAAAATCTCCAAATAAAGCATGTGCCTTACCAGAAGCTCCACCATTACCTACATTTGTTGAAAAGAATCCAAAATAATTGTTTAATTCTTTATCAGCAATATTCCATAATGGTGCAACACCTGTAGTTTGTAGCAATGTTCTAATCGAAGCATAAGCATCTTTATCAAACAAATATGCCATTCTTGCTCCTTCCAATGGTACATTATTACCTAAAACAAAAGCCTCAAGGTCAATAAAAGTAGATGCAGCCAATGTTGAATCAGTTGAACCTGCTCCTGCATCCGCAAAAATTGATTCTGGGGCACTAGTAATATCATTAGTTCCTAATAAAGCTTTTTCCCATGTTGATGCTACTGATTGTGCCATATTTCTTCTAATCGCAGCCTCCAAACCTGAATTTTGTGTCATTGCTTCCATACTCATATCAACAACTGATATTAGTTTTTTTGGTGATAATGTTTTAGCAGTTATTGCATTACCAGTAGCCGATACATCAGAACTTACATCCTCAGTAACAAATGATGATTCTATACCACTAATAATTGGAAATTTTGCATCTGCCACACCTGTGTAAAGATTTGCACCTGCACTTGTTAATACTAAATTAGCATCCAGTTGGTCTGTAAAAGATTGTATTTCTGTACTTTTTATATCACCTGCTGTTTGCATTGCTCTATTTTCCAACACAGATGCTGGTATAGCCACTCCAGTATATGTTTGACCAGTATATCTAGCCTGTGCTCTTGCTTCTTGGTCCATTTCTTTAGTTAATCCTTCAAGTTTACCAGTATATGCTTGACGCATTGCTTCTTGAAAAGAATATTTTGAAATGTCTTTATCTACTTTTTCAGATACAGTACCAGATACTACTGCAGCATTACGCTTTATAGTTTCCATTTTTTCTGCTCTTGTAATTTTAACGTCAAGATTATCCACTTCCTCTAGAAGCGCATCTACTTGCTCGTTTTCCTCAGAGGTTAAATCTCTTTCCTCAGTTGTTGCAACATCCTTAATGTTTTCCAACTGAGAAATAATGTCTGACCTTTCCTCTTTTAAATAAATTGATGTTTTCATTTTTAATTTTTTTTATTTATTTTCTCTTTTTTAATTCAATATTTAATGAGATAAGAGAATTTCTCACCAAATTGTTTTCCTTTTCCTCTATTATTTCCTCAATATCTTCGACCAAAGATTGTTTGTATTGTTCCAAACCTCTTTTGGCAACAACCAAATCACTCTCAGCCATATTATAAGCTGGATATGTTACCGGACTAACATCATAAAGCCTATCAATCTTTTTAATTGTTCTAATGTTATTTCCA
>TARA_R100000697_G_scaffold116573_1_pt1 | contig 10599 bp, 15 predicted proteins | sample TARA_R100000697 | Tara Oceans TARA_R100000697 (sample SAMEA2622788) | marine metagenome | biome: marine biome (ENVO:00000447); feature: surface water layer (ENVO:00002042); material: "saline water (ENVO:00002010), including plankton (ENVO:xxxxxxxx)" | depth 5 m
GGATGATGGTTGTGAACCAACATGGCGACAAAACCATGAAATGACCGATAGGATTACTCTTTGGAATCCTGAAGTGCGAAACAAAAATGGTGAATTGGATATTCAAAAGTCGGAAGCAAATTCCGAAGACTTTGTTTTGTATGTTAAATCAAAGATTGAAGAGGGTGAAAATGTTCTCTTTGTTTTTGATGGTGTGGATAAATGGCTTGATTGTTGCACTTTACATGTAACTGGGTCTTCAAAGATTGGAAAGCCTCAAAAGATGAAGTTTGAATGGGGAAAGCGAAACGCTCCCTTTTATTCTCTTTTGATGATGTGTAAGAACCTTAACTGCGACCAAATCTACATCACCCACTCAAAGGCTGATTATGGTGCAACAGGAGAAGTTATTGGTTCTAAACCAAACTGGCATAACTGGGGAGATTACCTCCATCAAATCATTACAACCCGACGAACCCGCAAAAAGAACGATGTTGTGTATAAGGCTGAATTACTCAGTAGTAAAACCAATACATCGCTTGTTGGAAAGTCTTGGGAATCATTGACCGTTGGTGGCGGAAATGTTTCTTGGGACGGTATTCCTGAAATGCGGGAGGGTAAGATTTGAAATTTACAATAGATAGTGAAAAATTAGAAAAGGCATTAACCAAAGTTCAAATGAAAGGAAAAGGTATTGGTGGAAGTGGATTCGGGAATACGAGTCTTGGAAACTATGCCTCTCTGTATTTGGAAGGTAATGTTCTTTCTATTTGGAACGGCAATAATACTGTTGCCGTTAAATTAAATTTGACAGTTGAAGGTGAAGAAGATGGTAATGTCGTCATTGATACTACGAAAGTTGCTCCGTATCTTAAATCGTTCAAAGATGAAATAAATTTTGTAGTTGGAGATTTTATTCAATTAACTTCTGATACCAGAAAGGCATCTATTCCTTTGGTGGTTCGCCACCCACAAGGAGATTCTATTTCAAGAATGCGTGGTTTATTGAATCATGTAAGTTATGAGGTCATGCCTCGGATGCTTTTTACTTTTGGTAAATCAAAGTTTGAAGCGGGTATTAGTCTTATGCAGGTGCAATTACGAGATGCAATCAAAAATTGTGAATTAGTGAAAACAGGAGTATACAAATTTAATTACCACGAAGAGATTCTTTCAGTATCATCAAGAGATGGTGCGAGTAATAAATATGAAGAAACCATTGAACCTTTCTTTAACATAGGAGAATCAGCAACGGTTGAGTTTAGTGGGCCTTTGTATTCTTTGTTTGAAAAACAGCAGATGGTGAATATTTATTTGAAAGACGATTTCCCTATTCTTATGGTAGCAGAAGATAGAATGTTAGTGAAAGCACCGCAGATTAACGGGTGATAATAATGATTATTAATAAAATGAATGATGGAATGAGAATATACAAAGCATGGAGAGAGAACAATGAAAGAAAGTATGAGATGGTTAATTTCAGACCATATTTCTTTGTGGATGAAGAGGCTACTGAATTTCCTAGTTATTCGCCAAGTAAATATATCACTAGGGATTTTGAGTATCTTCGTGGCGATTGGACTAATCTTGAAGGGAAACCTTTGAAGAAAGTTTTTGTTGAAAACGCCAATGATATTCGTAATGCAAAGAAGATGTGGAATGAAACCTATGAAGCAGATGTTCCTTTGCATTTTCGGTATTGTGTTGATGAATTAGATGAAATGCCTGAATATAAACTGCGTAAGTGGTATTGGGATATGGAATGGCAACAAGGCGGAGAATATCACGACCAATTGACTACTATTGTTGTTTATGATAACTACGATGAGAAATACTATCAATGGGCTTGGTTTCCTAATCAAGACCAACATTGGGATTATACTTCACATGAAAGAAGTGATTGGGAAGGCCACTATTTTCCTTCTGAAAGAGAAATGATTGAACATTTTATGACTACAATGATTGTAAAAGACCCCGATATGTTAATTGCTTGGTTTGGTCATTTTGCTGATTTACCGAAATTATTTGAACGGGCGTGTGCCGTGGGTCTTGACCCTCGTATCATGTCTCCAATTGGCTTCGTTAAGGGCGTTAAAAAGGTCAAGGATGGCTTCTCTTTCGCCTATGGTGAAAGTGGGTTCTCTCCCATTGAGCAACCCGTAGGGGGTCGCATAACCCTCTCGTTAGACCTTGCTTTTGAAAGACAATGGAATGACAGTCAAAGAGGGACATTACCTTCTTTATCGCTTGATTACATCGGAGAGACTGTTCTTAACAAAAAGAAATTGGTTTCTGAGAAGTTTCCAGACACTAACGAATTTTATCGCAAGGGTTGGTTAGAAGATACACAAACATACCTCAAATATGCTTTGAGAGATGTTGAATTGATGGTTGAAATTGATGAGAAAAATTTTTGTAGTGAAGCCATTCTTTCACTTCAAAGGCTATTGAAAGCACCATTTGATGCTTGTTTTTATGCTTCTCACATGGGTAGTATTTATTTTATGAGAAATGCTACTTGGAAAGCACCAACAGGAAAAAAGGTTGATGAACGCAAAGAATATGAAGGTGCGATGATTTATGACCCATTAAGCGAAGAAACAAATGGATTACATTTGAATGTAGCCGCCTTTGATTTTGCTGGTCTATATCCTTCAATGATGATTGCTCGCAATATCAGTTGGGAAACAAAATCAAAACAACCAACAGAATTTGCCGTGAACATTCTTACGCCAAGAGATTTTAGTGAAGTTAAATACCAAGATATGCTTTACTATAAAACAGATAAACTTGGTCTTTTACCGAGAGCCGTTCTTGAATTGAAGGAGTTGCGAAATGAATATAAGCGACTTATGTATCAAGCACAAAAGGAGGACAACGGCGAGTATGCAAAGTGGTATAACAATCAAATGGCTGTCAAGAGATTAATGGCTTCTTTTTATGGCATTGTTGCCTTTCAAGGATTTGGTTGGGCTGATGTTGATTTGGCTGCATCTATTACTGCAAGTGCAAGAGAAGCAATTAGACTTGCCGCATTTAAAGCAAAGGAGATGAAAATATGAGATATTATAGACCAGAAGAAGAAGAATATTACACATTATATGATAAATTAAATGAGTATGAATATATTCACTATTATATTACAGAACACCCTTCTAAAAATAAGGTTGATAGACAGATTATTGAGATTGAAATAGATGGAGAAAAGGTTTGTAGACTACCTTTAGTTGTTCTTTGTTGTAATTATCTCTTTCACGAAAAAATAACAGAAATTTCTGGGCCGTTTACAAAACTAGGTGATAAACATGAATAAATTTTTACAAAAGTGGATTGATGAACTTATACCTGAAATGCATGATGGTTTTTCTGCAAATCAGATGAAAGACAGACTTATTGATTATGGTAAGACTCTTAAGTATCTTGAGAATACTACCAGCATTGGTGCTTATTTATCTAAGCATAGAAGTCTTTTGACAGTTATTGACCAAAAGAACAAAAGAACATATTGGAGGATTACAGATGAAAACTAAGTATATTACAGTCAAACTGTCTTATGATAGTGAAGAAACCTATGATATTACAATGCAGGAAGTCAAAGAGATATTTCAAATGATGAATAATCTAAAACGAAACGCTATCATTGTAGATATTGAGCAAGGTGTGAATGAAGATGATGATGGACAGAACGAATGAATTGCTGGAGGAATTATTGATGATGATTAACAGAAGCAACAAAATTTTGATGATGGTCAATGTAGTTAATATTGCGACAATCATTACATTACTGGTGGTGGTATTATGACCGATGATAGAGTATATTTAGAAACACTTAAAGAAATTAAAAAAATGAAAGAACAAATTGCAGAGGAATTAGATTCTTTGTATGTTGATATGCAGAATCTTCAAAATCTAAAATCTCAAATTACAGAAATACAAGAAGAAGTAGCAAAATTAGCAGGCGTTCCTGTTGGGTTGCTATTTACACATTACCGAGCGTGATAAAATGAAAGTGGTTTATGGACATACAGATTCTATTTATGTGCAAATTGATTCCGTAGAAGCCGCACAACAAGCAATTAAGGTGATTGAAGATGAAGTCAAAAAAAGTTTCCCGAATGTTCTCGGACTTGAACAGCATCCCGTCAGTTTGGAATTTGAAAAGTTTTATTCTGCTCTTGGGGTCGGCACTACAAAAAACAGAAACGCAGGATTAATTACTTGGGATGATGGAACATGGCTTGATGAGCCAAAATTCACAATGACAGGTTTTACTGCAAAACGAGTTAGTGAAACAAAAATGGCGAAAGAGGTGCAAACTCGGACTCTTAAAATGTGGGTTGGTGAGAAAAAGCAAGAAGAAATTGTTGCTTCTCTTCATAAAACCTATGAAGAAATCATGTCTGGTAAAATGCCTCTTGATTCATTCATCAAGAGAAGCCGACTGAGAAGAAATCGCTTTGAAGTAAAATGTCCCGAATGTCGTTCAAAATTTCATTTGAAAGACTGTATCTCTATGAAATATGGGGCTTGTCCAAAGTGTGCTTCTCCAACGAAGAATTTTACTACACTTGAAGGAAAGAAGCCGTCAATTGGTTCAGGTATTGCTGGTGTTTTATATGCTTGGGAAAAATATGATGCTAATTTTGACGACTCATATTTATTTTTGAAAGTAAGGGGTGTAAATGATGTTTATACTCATCCCTTGACGCATGAAAAACGAGCCGTTGAGTTTATATCGGGAGTTGAAATGAAGGATTTTAGCGGCCTTGTTCCTGACTTGGAACACTACGCTGAACAGGTTTTGAAGAAAGCCGAGCCTATTTTTAAGGCTATGAACTGGGATTTATCCAGTATTAGAACAGGAAGAATACAAAAAACATTGGAGGAATGGTTTTGAACAAAGATGAAAAATATGAAGCAAGAATTAAGTCCATGAGGGGCTTTACTTATGATTGGAAGCCTGAAAATGCAGACGACCCATCAAAGCCAATTTTGAAGATTAGTAAATCTTCTTTGGTGGGTTCTTTCGGTTGGTGCAATAAGAAATATGAATTTCAATATATTCAACGATTGCCGACTGACCAAACAGAAGCGATGAGAAAGGGAACTATTCTTCACAACTACCGTGAAGAATTCTTTAATGAATTTGACATTAAAAAGGCAGAAGCCATGAATAATTCAGAGGTTCTTGAATACTGCACCAGCCTTATGCCGATTGATGAGTATTATGACCTCTCATTAACAGTCGCCGCATTTGAGGCACAACGCTTCATTGAGGCAAGAAGTGAAGAAAGAATTGATGAATTTTTACCAGTAATCAATGAAAAAGTATTTGATTGTGAAATTACTATTCCTAAGAATGTAAGTAAGAAATATCCTTTACAACGAGATTATGTCGTGAGACTTCAAGGTATCATTGACCGTGTGTTTATTGAGAATGGGAAACTAATTCCCTTTGAATATAAGACAGGCAGTTGGAAAGATTCTAAGACTTCTTCTATGCGTCAAGAAATGGCTTTCTATAAACTGATGATTGATAATGCACCCGAAGAAGTGCTTGAAAAACACGGTTTGACAAAAGATATGGAAGTTAGCCATTGGGGTTGGTATTATCCTGTTGCTAACCATATTACAGTTGAACCTGTTTTGAAGCGTTCAATGACGGCTCTTTGGGATAATATTGCTAAGTTAATTTATACTTATGAACAAGGGCATTTCCCTGCTTCATTTTACATGAAAACCTGTTCTCAGTATTGTTCTTATTATGGAATTTGTGAAGCGGCACAGAATGATTCATGGTTGTGATAATATGAAAGAATTAATTGAAAAGAAGGTCTTATCAAGAAATTGGTCATTCAATGAGATTTCGGATTTGAGAAATACAATTTCTCTTATCTGTAATGACATTTACTCAGAAATGAGTCTTATTGAAAAATTTAAAATAATTGATGAATTAAGAATTAAAGAAGATTATGTTGGTAAATATTTTAGTGATGTGATGAAAGAAATGGTTTATGCATCACTACAAATACAGATAGCAGATACGATTAAGTCTCTGTTAAATACCGCAACAGTAAATTTTGGAGGTAATAAAAATGAAGTTTCCGAGAATGGTTTGGGCGGGGAGTCAAATCAAGAACGCTCCGCAGATGAGAAGAAAGAAAATGGAAAGTAAAGAACAGTATATTAAATTCGTTCAATCTCAAAACAATAGAACGAATGTATATACTACTGTTTATGACTTTGAGCATTTTAGTGAAAAGATGGCTATTGATTCAACGGTGATTATTGATAGAATCTTTTTGGACTTTGATGCACATGAAGATGAATTAGATAAAGCATGGCGTGATGTGAAGGAAGTGATGCAGTTGGTAATTCAAAGAAATTATCTTCATACGCTTTTCTTTTCGGGGCGTGGTTTTCATTTATTCATCTTTGGTAAGAGAACTAATAATATGAGAAATGTTCAGACTCTTTTTAAAGAAATCAAAGAATACTTGGTTTCTAAAGTAGGTAAGGATAATACACTTGATGAAAGAGTAGGTCAAATTACTCGTCTACGAAGAGTGCCAAATACTGTAAATATGTCTTCTTCTGATGGAGAGGGTAATGCTCGCTATTGCATTCCTTTGACTGTTGATGACCTATCTCTTAGTATTGAAGAAATACTCGTATTAGCAAAAGAGCCTCGCCATTTATCCTTCCGAAAGGGTGGAGAAGTGGAGGCCACTTTCCCCGAAGCGCCCCCTATTAAGGAAATGCGGGGGTCGGTTTCTGTGCCAAAGGGCGTAGGAAAATTACCTATCTTGCCTTGTTTGCATAATGCGGTCATGGTGGAGAATCCAACGCATATAGCAAGAGCATACCTCGTTTCTTGGTATCGGGACTTGCTTTCGGGCTACCAAGACCTAAATACACACCAAGTTAAAGAGGAAGTGCTTGAGTCGGTGGTTGAAGAACTTGAGAGAGTCTTTGGCAAGTCCGATTCAGTATGGCTTGATTGGGATAAAAACACCACAAAGAAACACGCACGATTTACTGTGCATAATAACTACAATACGCCTCATTGTGATAGATTGATTAGTGAAGGGTTTTGTGTGGGTAAATGCTGGAGGTATTCTTGATGGAAAGAAAAAGCATAATGTTTTACTCAAGGGTCTGTTTTTATTGTTTAGGCAGTATTGCTTTTATTGTAAATATAGTTATGGAGGTAGGTATAAATGCTTGTTATTGATTCAAGAGAAAAATCGAAATTGGCTAAATTAGTTTTGCAGAAAGCAAAAGCCATGCAGATACCAACTGAAACCAAATGGTTAGAAATTGGTGATTATGTTTTTGATGATGTTTGCTTTGAAGCGAAATCAACAACGGATTTCTTAGGTTCAGTAATGTCCAAAAGATTGTGGACTCAATTAGACAACATGGATAGACATTATGCTACTAATATTGTAATTATTCATGGCGATATGCAAGAAGCAATTTTAAATGTTATTGAAAATTCAAAAAGCAACATGACAGTCGGTTCAAGAAGTATTATGTTAAATAATAAATTTCTTGGAGCAATCGGTAGAATTGTTCTTGATACAGACATTAAGCCCTTTTGGGTGCAAACAGAAGAAGAAGCAGCATTGATTATAACCGCAGTAAGTAAGATGAAACCATTAACGAGAGAAACAATAGCCCCACAAGTATTTAAAAGATTAACAACAGATGATTTAAGAATTGATTTACTAAGTAGCATCAAAGGCGTATCTATTAAAAAGGCAAAACAACTAATAAAACAATTTGGCTCTATTATGGAAATAGGCGAGTGTTCGGCTTACGAATTACAAGCCGTTGAAGGAATTGGAGAAACTTTAGCCAACAGAATAATCTCCACATTGAACTCGGAAGAGAAGGTGAAAATATGAAAGAAGAAAATTTATATGAAAACGAAGACATGGATTCGTATTGGGATAATTTTGAAGCCAATGCGTCTGTATTTAGAGAAGCATTACCTAAAGTAATTAGGGATTTTCAGGGGGAAGCAGTAAAGTTTTCCCATTATAATGATATTCCTGCTGGTATTTCTTTCTTTACAATCCTTGGACAAATTGTCAAAGACTTTATCTATGTCCCAAGTGGAAGCAATCTTGAAGATACCCGAATACATTTTTGTTGGGTTCAAACAAGCGGAACTGGCAAATCTACATTGTGGAACTTTGTTGGGCCTGTTTCAAAAAATGTATTTAAAAGAATTAACGATAAAGGAAAGCATCCATCCTTGGCTCTAAAGGATAGACCAACGATGAAAAGAACTTTTGATGTTTTTGGTTTGACAGATTACACAGATTCTGTTCTTATTGGTGGATTTAAGAAAGAATTTGATGATGAAGGAGAAATCGTCTGGGAAAGAATTGCTGGTCAATTGGAAGGAAATGGTTTGGCTCATTGGGATGAATTTGAATATTCAGGTATCTTTAAACAAAGCCAGCATCAAGAAAAGTCTATTGTATATATGAATACTCTAATGAATTCATTGGCGGGAGAATCTTGGATTATCTCAAAGGCTCTGACTTCTTTTGAGAATCAAGTTATGGAATGCTTCTCTGAGCGTTCTGTTATGGCTATGACTTATCCTCCTAACAATCTAAATGATGTTATGGCTGAAAAGGGTGTTCTTCAAAGAATGCTTTTGTTTGTTTGGGAAGTCCCTAAGTTCATTCAACATAAAATGCGTCTTGAACAGATTCGCCAAGCAGGAAAATATATTCCTGTTGAGCAAGAGATTGAAAGGTATTCAAATGCTTTATTTACTATTTATGAATTGGTTGAGGAAAGATTTAGAGAAGTAGGAGGCGACCCGCTTAAAGTGATGAGGTATTCACCAGATTACAACGATGTTCTCAGATTAGAATACAATAACATGAACAATTATCTTTGGAATACTCGCCCCGAAGTTGAAGCGATTGCGTCAAATTTTACTACCAGATTGATGAAAATTCTGATGAAAATGGCAGTTCTATGTAGTGTTGCATCTGCACCTTCAATTAAAAATAAAAACGATAGATTCATAGTAACTGGGCATAATGTCCGTCAAGCCGCAACTATTGTCCGACAGTCTTATATGACATTGGTTGATTGGTTGGAGCGAAGCCTACGGGTGCGGCAGAAGTCGGTTGCGGAAAAGGCTGATGAATCAATCTTCAAGAAAGCATTTGAGGTTCTTGACAAAAATGAAGAAGGATTTGTTCACAAAGGAAAATTGTTTGAGACTGTGAAAAAGAAATCTAAGAAATCACAATCTCAAGTCTATCGCAACTACGCATCAATTCAACATAAGTTTGAAGAAACAAAAATTGGGCAAAGCAAGTATGTTAAATACATCGCAGGTGATATAGAATGAAGTGGGAAAATACAGTATTATACTTTGAAATCTCTAAAGGGCCAAATGTTATCGTTGATACTTTGAATACCTATGGTGATGATGGTTGGGAATGTTGTGCTATGCTAAGTGTAGCAAATAAGCAAATCGTGGCTTTCCTGAAGCGACGAACCGACCTTAACGAAGAACCAAAGGTGGATAAAGAAGAAGAAAAGATTTCCAAACTTTGGTCTAGCGGTGATTAAAGTGTCGGTTTTGGCTATTGACCTTGAAACCAAAAATATGTCGTATGACATTGGTGGTTTCGGTAATACCCATATGTTTCAGGTTTCAACAGTAGCCACTTGGGATGGAAACAACGGAACTGTTTATGTTGATGAACCCGTTGAATCCTTTTCTAAATCGGGACATATTGTAAAACCATTGAGTGAACTCAAATATGATTTAGATAATCATTTACAAAAGGGCGGATTGTTGTTAGGCCATAACATCGCTTCTTTTGATTTACCCATCCTAAGAGACTCAATGGATATTTACTGCATCACAAAGTATCTAAAAGATAAAAAGTATATTGATACTTCTAAAGCACTACTAAAAGGACATGGTGAAAGATACCAACTCAAAAACTTGGTAAAATGCACAATGAATGACTTTAAATTAATGGAAAGTGCAGATGCGCCCCGACTATGGAAAATGGGTAAGTTTGATGAAGTCGTTGAGTATTGTATGAAAGATACACAGTTAGTATATGACCTTTGGAAATATGGTCAGGATAATGGATTTGTTAAAGGATTCTCTATTGAACATGGAGAACACAAAGATTTGGAGGTGAATTGGTAATGGATGGTTGGGATTGGTTCGGATTAATCATTTTCGTCATCATTCTGATGCTTCTCTTCTTTGCCGCTTTTGGTGGAACTTCAATTACCGATGAAAGCGTTGAAGAATATATGAAGCGTCTTATGAGTGAAGATGCTAAAAAGTGATTAGATGGGTCTAAAACAGACTTGCCCGTATTGTTCGGAAAAGACCGTAGCCAAACGGCTATACGGTTTTTATGTGGGTTCAACCGAACAAGTTAAATTGTGGGAATGTAGGGCTTGTTTAGGAATATGGTCAGAAAAAACATGAGGGGGGCTTCGGCCTCCCTCGCTTTTTTTTGGCTTTTTATCCGTTCTGTAAAATTTATTTTGTTCGGCTAAATCAGGAGATTAAGCCATACAAAATCAATCACTAATAATCATATGTCCAGTAAC
>TARA_R100000697_G_scaffold29296_3_pt1 | contig 10593 bp, 6 predicted proteins | sample TARA_R100000697 | Tara Oceans TARA_R100000697 (sample SAMEA2622788) | marine metagenome | biome: marine biome (ENVO:00000447); feature: surface water layer (ENVO:00002042); material: "saline water (ENVO:00002010), including plankton (ENVO:xxxxxxxx)" | depth 5 m
CAATGGTGAGATTAATCCTGTTACAGGTGCAATCGACGCTATTACAGGCATTGACTCAGGTGCAACAGAAGCGCACGCGGTTAGAAAAGGAGCTACAGTAGTAGCTGTTGTTAACAACGTAGTATTTAAAGCTTTTGTTACAGCTGGTGTTGAAACTGCAACTAACGCATTAACAATTAAGCCTTACGGCGCAGAAAATGTTGATGACTTATCAGGAATTGCGACTACAGATAATCAAGCGATTAAGTTCTTTGTTTATGGTTCTGAATTTAATAAAGGAACTGAATCAATGACTGACGCTGTTGAGCCAACTTTCAAATCTTTTACAAACAAACCAATGATTATAAAAGATCACTACGAAGTATCTGGCTCTGATACAGCTCAAATCGGTTGGGTAGAGGTTTCTGGAGAATCTGGTCAAAGTGGTTACCTATGGTATTTAAAAGCTGAAGGTGATACAAGAGTAAGATACGAAGATTATCTAGAAATGGCAATGATTGAAGCAGAAAAATCTGCATCAGGCGCTGACGCAGCTGTACCAGATGGATCTGAAGGTTTATTCGCGGCTATTGAAGCAAGAGGTATTGTAGCAACAAACCAATTTGATTCAAGTACGCCTGCGGCTGATAAATTACCTGAGTTTGACTTATTATTAAAAGAATTAGACAAACAAGGTGCAATTGAAGAAAATATGTTATTCTTAAATAGAGATGCAAATCTTTATTTTGATGACCTATTAGCTGGTTTGAACCCGCATACAACAGGTGGTGTTAACTACGGAGTATTTGAAAACTCTGAAGACATGGCGCTTAACTTAGGGTTCTCTGGATTTAGAAGAGGTTCTTATGACTTCTACAAAACTGACTGGAAATATCTAAATGATAAATCTACAAGAGGTTTAGTAGGCGGACTAAAAGGTATTCTAGTTCCAGCTGGTACATCTTCAGTGTATGACCAACAATTAGGTAAAAACGTTAGAAGACCTTTCTTACACATAAGATATAGAGCTTCTGAAACTGACGATAGAAGAATGAAATCATGGATTACTGGATCTGTAGGAGGTGCTACAGCATCAGGTAAAGATATCATGGAAGTTCACTATCTATCTGAAAGATGTTTAGTAGTACAAGCAGCTAACAACTTTGTATTATTCAACTCTTAATATTTAATTTAAAGGTACGGGTGCTTCGGCACCCAGCCTTTATTTTTTAATTTTTATTATATTATATTATGTCAAAAAAACAAAAAGCAGAAGTGGCTGCTGAAGAGCCTAAAACGGCTACTCCACTTGTAAAAAAGAATCCTAAATGGGAAGTTAAAGATAGAATTTATCAATTAAAACTACAAAGAACACCTATTGTATATATATTAAGATCAAGAGGTTTATTGTGGTTTGATGAAAAGTTAGGTTACGAAAGAGAAATTAAATATTGTGAAAATCAAAAAACAATATTTGTAGACGAAATGAAAGGCCCAGAAAGATTAAGTCATATTATTTTTAGAGATGGTCAACTTTTTGTCCCAAAAGAAAAAGTAACATTACAAAAATTTTTATCTTATCATCCAGACAATGGAAAATCTTTTGAAGAATTTAATGCTGTAGCAATAGCAGAAAACGATATTAGCTACTTAGAATTAGAAATTAAAGCTTTAAATTTAGCACAAACTATAGATGTTGATCATGCTGAAGCAATTTTAAGATCAGAATTAGGAAATAAGGTATCTACGATGGCTTCTAAGGAGCTTAAAAGAGATTTGTTATTATTTGCTAGAAGTAATCCTTCTTTGTTCTTAGAATTAGCGCAGGACGAAAACATAAATATTAGAAATGTTGGTATTAAAGCTACAGAATTAGGTATAATTAAGTTATCAAGTGACCAAAGAACTTTTACTTGGGGATCTACTGATAGAAAATTAATAACTGTACCTTTTGATGAAAATCCATATTCAGCATTAGCAGCGTACTTTAAAACCGATGATGGTATTGAGGTATTTCAAAATATTGAAAAGAAATTAAAGTAAGCAATTGTAGGTGAAGGCCTGCTTTGCAGGTCTTTAACCTATAATAAAAAAACAATGAGTGTAGATATAAATACAGTATACCAAAGAGTATTAGCTATAACAAATAAAGAACAGCGAGGTTATATAACCCCTCAGGAATTTAATTTTCTTGCAAATCAAGCTCAACTAGATATATTCGAGCAATATTTTTATGATATAAATCAATTTGGTAGAATACCCGGTAATGATACGGAATATTCTGACATGCTATCTATACTAGAAGAAAAAATAAGCATATTTGAAAAAACAAATATTGCTATAGCAGGCGGAACTACTTTACCTGCAGACTTATATAGATTAGGCTCTGTTATATTTAATGGTGCAGAAGCAGAATCAATAAGTCAAAAAGATTATATATTCATTACACAGTCTCCCTTGGCACAACCTACAAATGATTTTCCTATATATATTAGAGATAATTCTGGAATAAAAGTTTATGGAAAAAACGCTGCCGGAGCTATAGAGCAAAAAACTTCAGGCGTAACTTGTAATTATGTTAAAACGCCTGCTTCTGCTTCTTGGGCAAGCAATACAGTAACGGGACTTTACGACGCAGGTAATTCCACCCAATTTGAACTACATGAATCAGAAGAAACAGAACTTGTAATAAAAATATTAGCTTTAGCTGGTATAATATTAAGAGACAATTCTCTTTATGGTATTGCAAGCGGAGAAGATGTAAAAAACGTTTCACAAGAAAAATCTTAATAAATGGGCTTAATTAATTCAACAGAACAATCTTACTATCAAGGCAATGACTTTGGAGGCTATCAATTTATAACATTAAAAGATATTGTAAATAATTTTATGATTTCATATGTTGGCGAAGATAAAATTATACCAAAAATTAAAAGAAATAATGTTACATTTTTTGCGCAAAGAGCTTTACAAGAATTAAGTTATGATACTTTTAGAAGTGAAAAATCACAAGAAATAGACATACCGCCTAGTTTAACAATGATGTTACCTCAAGATTATGTAAATTATGTTAAGGTATCTTGGGTAGATGATAGCGGAATAGAGCATACAATATATCCTGCAATAAAAACCAGTAATCCTGACGCTATATTACAAGACAGCGATAGTAATTATATTTTTGATGGCAGTGGTAATTTAGTAAAAGCTAATGAGTCAGAAACATGGAAAAAATATAAAGACGCTAATACTAATAAAGATGTTGTTAATGATTTTTATTTAGAAGATAATAGAAGTTTTCAAGTATTAAACGGTCAAAGATATGGAGCAGACCCTCAATATATGAATTCAAATGGCGCTTTTTATATAGACCCATTAACTTCTAAAATACATTTTTCAGCAAGCTTAACTGATAAAACTGTAACTTTAAAATACATAAGTGATAGTTTAGGAACTGATTCAGAAATGAAAGTACATAAATTAGCTGAAGAAGCTATGTATAAATGCATTGCTTATTATATAATGTCTACAAGATCTAATACTCCTGAATTTCTTGTAATGAGATTTAAAAAAGAAAAATTTGCAGCTGTTAGACAAGCAAAACTTAGATTATCAAATATTAAATTAGAAGAGCTTACTCAAACAATGAGGGGCAAATCTAAACACATTAAACACTAAAATATGCCTGAAATTAAAAACGCTTTCATAAAGGGTAAAATGAATAAAGACCTTGATGAAAGATTAGTTCCTAATGGTCAATATAGAGATGCGCTTAATATAGATGTTGATTACTCAGAAGGTAGTGACGTCGGTGCATTAAAAAATATTTTAGGTAATACTCAAAAAGATAGTATTAGCTTATCTGATGCAACTTGCATAGGCAGTGTTAAAGATACTGAAAATGATAAAATATATTGGTTTATAACTTCGCCAGCAAAAGATATTATAGCCGAATATGATGTAGTTACTTCGACTGCTGCCGCCGTAATAGTAGATACAGGTAATATATTAAAATTTAATACTAATAATTTAATAACAGGTGTTAATGTTTTAGATAGTATATTATATTTTACAGATAATTTAAACGAACCTAAACAAGTTGATATTGCTTATTGGAAAACTCAAACTTCAAACTTTAATTCTGCTACAACAGGTTTATCAGAAGAAAGAATTACTGTAATTAAAAAGTCTCCTATGCAAGCGCCTACACTAAATATGCAAAGTTCTTTAAGAACAGGTGCGGGTACTCAAGGTGGTGCTTCTGTAACATCTAATTTATTAATGGCCACTTCAACTGGTTCCGGATTAGCAAATGCAAAAACTTCAGGTACAATTTTAACAAATCAAACATTTAGCACAGCTCCTAACTATCAAGTAAATGATGTTATAATTATTAAATTTGAATTTACAGATAGTACAAGCGGAGAAATAACAAAAACAGAAGCAAGATTAAAAATAACAGCTATTTCAGGAACAACTTTTAGCGCTGAAATATTAACAACTAGCAAACAAATGAGAGCGGCTACAGTTGCATATTCTTGTTTATTGCAAGAAGATGAGCCTTTGTTTCAATTAAAATTTCCTAGATTTGCTTATAGGTACAAATATGATAACGGTCAATATAGTTGTTTTTCTCCATTTAGTAATGCTGCTTTTTTACCTGATTCAACAGTGGGGAGTAATTCAGGTTTTGAATACAATGCGGAAGACGGATTTAACCTAGCAATGGTCAACACATTAAGATCATTAGAGCTACAAGGGTTAAATAATAACATAAGTGCAGACGTAAAAGAAATTGATGTAATATATAAAGATTCTGTTGGTAACAATTGTTATGTTGTTGATACTATAAAAAGACAAGCTAATAATTCAATAGCTTCAACTTTTCAGGTAAAAGATGAACAAATATTTAAAGTGCTACCGTCAAATCAATTATTAAGACTATTCGACAGCGTACCTAAAAAAGCTAAAGCACAAGATATAACAGCTAATAGATTAATATATGGTAATTTTACTCATCAATTTGATTTACCGCTTACGCCAGTTCAATTTGATATAAAATTAAAAAATAGATACGCATCAAACGCTTCTAATAGAGCAGAAAGACAATCTATAAAATCAAATAGAACATATCAATTCGGTGTAGTATATACAGACACATATGGTAGACAAACCCCCGTTTTAACTGATAAAACAGGAATAATAAAAGTACCTCAAGGCGAAGCTAAAAACATGACTAAGTTTACCGCTAAAGTTACTTCTTCTGCGCCGTCATTTGCAACTAATTATAAATATTTTATAAAAGAAATATCATCTACAGTACATAATTTATGTGCAGATAGTTTTTATCAAGATAAACAAGGCTATATGTACGTAGCTTTTCCTTCTTCAGAAATAAATAAAGTTAATATTGATGATATTTTATTATTAAAAAAGAAATCAGGGTCCGAGTTTTCGGACATAGAAGATAAATTTAAAGTTTTAGATAAACTTACAACACCACCACCATTTTTAGCAAAACCAAAAAAAGAATTTTATAGACCAGAACATTTTGCATTTAGTGTTGATTATGAAAATGATAATGATCAAACAACTATAAAACCAGGGTCAACACCCGTGCCAAATAAAAATAGAGTAACAATTAGAAGTATGAATTCCGTTGGCGATCTTAAAATTGCAGATGGTAATACTTTTGCAGGCGGAGCTGATATTCATGGCGTTTCAAGACCTGCTTATGAAGCTGTTAGCCCTGGAAAATTTGTAAAATTTATAGCTGGGGACTCTGAATCTGATATATATGAAGTTAAGCAAAAGGAAGTAAATTTTAAAGATAATGATGATATAGAATTACATTTTAAAACTGAATTTGGAAATGACGTAGCATCTTTATATGAAGATTTTGAAAATAACCCTGATACTACAGCTTTAAAGGGTGGTGTAAAAATGATTGCAGTTGAAGAAAAAGATGAAAGTGGTAAAGCTGAATTTGCAGGTAGATTTTTTTTAAAATTAAAAGCTGATACAAATTTATTAACTCAATTAAAAGGCGGGGCTGATGCAGAAAATTTTGAAGCCATAAGTACTATATCTTTAGACGGTAGAAACGATGATGATGAAAGAGGTTTTCAACTAAGATTTGGAGGTAAAGCAAATACTAATTCGGCTTCATTTGGAATTAATCAATCTGCTAGTTCTGGTGGATGGGACGGATGGGGAGAAAGTAATCCCGGAGAATATTCTAGTTTTCCTTCTTCAGTTATATCTGATGGATATCATTTTGCAATTGAAACAGATAGAACATTTGCTGATGCAGAATCTTTTTACGGTTCTCATCCTTTTATTCAAAATTTAAAAGAAGGCAACTATATACAATTTAATAGATCTCCTGCTCAAATTACAGCAAATCAAGCGGCTGACAATACTTTTTATAAAATTGAAACAGTATTTAAAAAAGATAACGGTAATTCAAATAGAGTTTTTGCTGTTAAATTAAATAGAAATTTAGCACAAAATTTAGAGTTTTTTACAGGAAGCGCAAGCCAAGATGATAATAAAATTTTTCAAATTACAGTATATGAAGTAGGCTCTGAAGATTTAATAAATATAGTTAATCCGCCTATATTTGAAGTTGAACCTCAAGACGACGTAGATATAGATTTATATTTTGAAACACAAGAAGATTTAACGATTGCTAGTAATCATGGTAATGAAAATTCATTATTATATTATAATTGTTTTAGTTTTGAAAATGGCGTTGAATCATTTATAATTAGAGATGATTTTAATGCGCCGGCTCTTGGTAAAGGGGTTAGGGTATCAACAATATTTGAAGATAATTATCAAGAAGAAAATTTAAAATCTGATTTAATTTTTTCACAAATATATAATGGCAAAACAGGTGTAAATAGATTAAATCAATTTATTATAGCTGAGCCAATAACAAAACAATTAAATCCTGATTATGGTAGCATACAACTATTACATACAAGATATAATGATATAATTGCTTATTGTGAAGATAAAGTTTTAAAAATATTAACTAATAAAGACGCTTTATTCAATGCTGATGGTAATGTTAATGTTACATCTAATAAAGCTGTCTTAGGACAAGCAATGCCCTATAATTCTAATTATGGTATAGGTACAAATCCAGAAAGTTTTTCAGATTATACGTTTAGGTCTTATTTTGTAGATAAAAAAAATGGTGTGGTAGTTAGACATTCTTTAGATGGTATGGAAGAAATATCTAATTTCGGCATGAAAGATTATTTTAAAGATAATTTAAGAGCACAAACAGGGTTTATTCATGGCTCTTATGATGAAAAAAAGAATCAATATAACGTAAGTTTACCTATTTCTGTTAATAACACTGTTTCTTATGCCGAATCAATAAAAGGTTGGCCTAGTAGAAAAAGTTTTGTATTTGAAAACGGGTTAAGTATGAATAATAAATATTTTACTTTTAAAAACGGCCATATATTTGAACATCATATTGGCACTAGAAATACTTTTTATGGTGTAAAAACAGATTCAGAAGTTACATTTTTATTGAATCAATCTCCTGCTAACATGAAAAACTTTAGAACACTCAATTATGAGGGAGATACTGGATGGACATGCGATAGCATAGTAACTGATCAGCAAGATGGTTCAATATCTTCTTTTATTAAAAAAGAAAACAAATACTATAATTATATATCTGGTGTTGAAGAAACAGAATCAACAATAGATTTAAAAGCATTAAATGTTCAAGGGTTAGGCGCATATACCTCGCAGGCTGTAGTCGGAAGTAATAGGGTGTTTACATTTAATTTTGAATTAAATAATGATATGCAAATTGGAGATAAGCTGTATTATGTAGACGGATCAAGTAATAAACAAGATTTAGGTAAAATTACAGCGATAAATAAAACAAACAAAACAGTAACTATAGTAAACACAAGTGAAGTTCCTCAAGCCTCAGCATATATGTTTTATGCAAAGAATGCTAAATTTTATACATCTGGTCTTTTAGGTTACTTTGCAGAAACAAAATTTAAAAATACTTCAACAGATTCCAAAGAGTTATACTCAGTTGGTTCTGAAATTAGTATAAGTAGTTAACATGTAATTATAATATAAAGAACAAATTATGGTGGATCCAACAGGAATGATAGCGTCAGCCGGCGTACAAGCGGCAGGACAGGCATTAGGCGGTATAATAAAAGTCGGCGCTAGCTTATTTGGCGGTGGCAAAAGAAGACGTGAGCAAAGAGCAGCCGCAAATGAATTAGCACAAGAAAGAGCTAAATTTGAAAGTTTAGACACATCTAATCCTTATAAAAATTTAACTAATCCATTTGAAAACCTTACCGTTAATACTCAAGCAGCGGATTTTGCAGCTCAGCAAAATGCTCAAGGAGCAGCTAATATTATGAATAATTTAGCAGCTTCAGCAGGTGGCGGAGGTATTGCGGCATTAGCGCAGTCAATGGCAAACTCACAAGCTAGAGCAGCTCAACAAGCATCTGCTAGTATTGCTCAACAAGAAACAAGAAATCAAATGTTAGCTGCACAAGGAGAAAGCAGAAGACAAATGGCAATTGCAGGAGGTGAAAGACAATCACAAAAAATGGCTTTTGAAAAACAAAGTACATTACTTGGTATGGCTCAACAAAGAAAAGCAGCGGCAGATCAAGCTAGACAAGATGCTACCAACCAGTTAGTTGGCGGATTAACAGATATGGCAGGGGGCGCAGCGGGAGCCGTGGTGGCTGATGAAGCAATGAAAAATTTACCAGGTAGTACAGGCGGATTTTTACCGAGTAGATCTAAAAGAAATAAAAAAACTAAAAACAACATAAATTTTCAAGGTGGCCCTTTTGGACTATTTTAAACATAAATTATGGCAGATAAAAATTTAATATTAGGCGCTAGATTAGCAGCAGGTGGATTTAATAAAGGTTTAGCACAGGCTATAGATAAAAGTATTGCAAAAACTACAAGTAATATTACAGAAGCAATAAAAGCAGAAAGAGAATACAGAAATTTGATTGATAATAGAGCTATAAATATATTAAATCAGTTTCCACCGGAAATAGAATTTTCTAAAGTTGATGATTTACATAGAGAAGCTTTGGCTCCTGTAGCTTTAGCACAAAAACAAAAATTCGCAGATATAGCTAATAAATTAGCCGCAATGAGTCCTAGAGATCCTGAATATGCAAATTTATCTACTGAATTAAATAAAATTAAACAAAATTATCAAAACGCTAATACTAATTTAATTGATTTACAAGCAAAAAGAGCTGAATGGAATGCTAATAGAAGCGAAGTTTCTTTAGGATTTGACACTGAAAAAACAAGAGCTTTTGATGCAATATTTGCTCCTGGCGGAAGTTTTAGTGTAACATATGATGATAATATGAATGCTCAATATACTGTTGAGGGGTATGATGGTGTATTAACAAATTCTGATTTTAATTGGTATCAAAAAGATAAAGAGTTTTTACAACAAATAGACCCTATAATTTTTACAGCATTACGAGCGGGTACACAGGGCTTAGAATATAAAAATGATTCATATTATTATTCAAAAGCAAAAAGAGATATATCAAATTTATTTACAGGGCCTGACGCTGAAGACAGAATTCTTTCTATATTAAAAGATAAAGATATGTTTGCTGGTATACCATTATATGAAGACGGAGATCCTGAGTTAGCTGAAATATTAAATAATCCAACTAGCCAAGAAAATAAAGAAAAAGTTGTACAAAAATTATTAGACCATGCGGTAAATATAAATCAAGATCACTATAAAAAATACTTATCTACCCTTAACAACAACAACAATAATAATTTATTTTCTAACTTTACCAAAGCAAAACAACAAGAAATTACATTAGCATATCCTAAAATACAAGAAGCTTTTAAATTTGCAACTAATAATTTAGATAATGACGCAATAGCTAGACAATTAAAAAAATTAGATATTAATAATGAATTCTTATCTGATAATGAATTTTTTGAAATTTTTATTTCAGACCCTGAGGCAGCCGCTGAACTAGTTGGTATATCAACTAAAAAATTCAATAAATTAACTGATAAAGAAAAAAGAGAAGAATTTAATAAGATAAATTCAGGGAGAATTTTTGATAAAAATCAAAATGAAATACCAATAGATAATACTACAGATTTATTTAAAACATATTTAAGAATAGCAGGTGTTACTGACGATGTAATTGATTTTTATTTAAATAATGCTAAAGATTTTAAAATTGATTTTGACACTAATACAACTAATAGGCAAACCGAAGGAGCTGGAGGAATATTTGGACTATTACCTGAAGAAGTAAATCTAGATCTGTTATAATGGAAGAATTGTTAAAAATATTATATGGTAAATACGCTAAAGATTTATCTTCTGATGAAGTTAACGAAAAAATTAAATATGCTTTAACTTTAGATCCTGATAAAGCAATAGACTCTTTTTATGTTAAGTATACTGATAAATTACCTACGTCTATTCAAAAAGAAACAGCAATAGGTGTTTTAAAACAAAATACATCTAATTATCTAGATAAGTCAAAACCAAAAATTAAAGCCGATATTTTTGAATCTGTAGGCATAGGTCTTAAA
>TARA_R100000697_G_scaffold23968_1_pt1 | contig 10591 bp, 16 predicted proteins | sample TARA_R100000697 | Tara Oceans TARA_R100000697 (sample SAMEA2622788) | marine metagenome | biome: marine biome (ENVO:00000447); feature: surface water layer (ENVO:00002042); material: "saline water (ENVO:00002010), including plankton (ENVO:xxxxxxxx)" | depth 5 m
AATTGTATTTGGTAATTCCTTATCTGCTGGAACACCTACAGATGGCACAGTTACAACTGCTAAACTTGCAGACAGTTCTGTTACAAGTGCAAAATTATCTGGTGTAACTCAAGGTATTACAATGGCAGATCAATGGAGATTAACTTCTGGTGGAGTTTCAAGTAATGGAGATATTACAACAAATCTTGAAAGATGTAATACTAATATACAAGGAACACTTGGAACTGGAATGACAGAAAGCTCTGGTGTATTTACTTTTCCATCAACAGGATTTTATCAAGTATTAGTAACTGCAACTTTTTCTGGTGCTAGTGAAAATGCTATGCAAATTTTAATTAAAGGAACAGCAAATAATAGTAGTTATGACACTCTTGCATTAATATATGATGGTCAAAGAAATTCCACAAGCACAACTGGAGGTAACTCTGGAAGTACAATAGTTGATATAATAGATACTAGCACACATAAAATTAAATTTGCTGCTGGTTCTCTTTCTTCTGGTTCAACTATAAATGGACATGATAGCGAAAACCAAACAACATTTTCATTTATTAGATTAGGAGATACATAAGATGGCAATAATTAAACCAAACAATAATACATTATCAGCGATAACAGCTTTACCAACTGGTTTAGGTGGTAAGGTTTTGCAAGTTGTTCAAGACACAAGCGTAGCACAACAATCAACGACTTCTACTTCTTATGTAGCAGTAAGTGGATTAACAGTTAATATAACTCCTAGTGCAGCTTCAAGTAAAGTTTTAGTATTAGTTTCTGGTACTTTATATAAACCATCTGGAGCTTATGGGTTAGTTACAGTATATAGAGATAGTACAGATATATCAGATTCCTCTGGAACTTACAGAGGTTTTGCTACTCAATATTCAAGTTCTTCAAATGCTATGTCACCAACAAGTATATCATTTTTAGATACACCAAATACAACATCACAAATTACATATCAGTTATACTTCAGAGCATCAGGTGGAACTTCTTATTGGGGAGAGCCTAGTGGAACACAATCAAATATACAAGCAATAGAAATAGGAGCATAACATGATTATAGAAGCAATACTTAAAATTAATCCTAATGCAGTAGTAACTGTTACTGGAGCAGATATCAACACTTGCGAAATAGAATGGTTAGAAGGAACAACACCAATATCTAAAGCTGAAATAGAAGCTAAAATGGCAGAGTTACAAGTAGAGTATGATACTAACCAACATCAAAGAGATAGAGCAAATGCTTATCCACCAATAGGAGATCAATTGGATATGCTATGGCATACAATGGATAAAGATATGGAATTACAACATAAGTTTTACGATTTTTACCAAACAATAAAAAAGGTTAAAGTACAATTTCCTAAACAATAATGAGTAATGTATATAAATTTAAAGGGGTTGCTCTTGCAACTGCTAGTGAAACATCACTATTAACAGCTTCAACAAAAGAAACTTTAATAATTAAATCTATTAGAGTTACAAATAATACAAGTAACACACCTACATTTTCATTAGACGTTTTAGATAGTTCAGCAAGTAATGCTGAATTTACTATTTTAAAAACACAATCACTTTCTGCAAATACCTCTGTTGAAATTTTAACAGTACCATTGGTGTTAGAAAGTTCAGATCAACTAAAAGCTACAGTAAGTTCAACTGACTCAGTTCACATTGGTATAAGTTATTTAAATATTACATAATGAATTTAGTAAATATACCATCATCTAATTTAGATGATGTTTGGTCTTTAGTTAAAAAAGATATTCAAGAAGCTCTATCTTACTCAGGCAATCATACAGATGCAGAGTTTGTTTATGATACTCTAAAAGAAAACAAAATGCAGCTTTGGGTAGTTTGGGACAACAGTAAAACTAAAACAGTTGATAAGTATTATGGAGTTGTTGTTACTGAAATAGTAAAAAGAAAATTAATACAATCTTGTAATATATTTATTGTTACAGGACGACACAGACAAAAGTGGCAACATCTTATTAGTGTACTTGAAGATTTTGCTACTGATAATAATTGCACAAATATGGAATTAATTGCCAGAAAAGGTTGGCAAAGAATTATGGAACAATTTGATTACAAACAAACTCATGTTGTTCTTGAAAAACAAATAACAAACAAAAAGGATAAATAATATGTCATTTGGAGGAGGAAGCTCTGGAGGTGGATCACAAGCAAGAGTAGATCCATATGCACCAGCACAACCAGCATTGAATCAGATTATATCTGAAGCTGGTAATTTATATAATCAAGGAGTAGGAGCATCAGGATTTGTTGCACCAACTACTCAAACTACTCAAGGCATTGCTCAACAAGAAGTAATGGCCAATGCAGCAAACCAACAATTAGCAAACACTTTAGCTGGAAATTATTTAAATCCTTTTTTATCTCCATTGCTACAAGGTTCTGCTAATCAGATTGCTACTGCTGTAAATTCTGAATTTAGTGGTGCTGGAAGAACACCTGGATCACCAATGTCCCAACAGCAAATTTTATCAGGTATTACTCAAGAAGCATTGCCATTAGCGTTTGATTCTTTTGAAAGAGAAAGACAAAGACAACTTGGTATTGCTAGTGCTGCACCAACATTAACACAAGTTGGATCGCAACTAGAAAACATACAAAGACAACAAAATCTTGCACCTTTTCAATCTTTACAACAATATTCATCTTTAGTTAATCCAATCGCAACTGGTTTTCCAGTTCAACAAACAGTAACAAATCCTAACAGAGTAACACAAGGATTGGGTGGTGCATTAATTGGTAATATGATTGCACCTGGTATTGGTGGTGCTGTAGTAGGTGGTTTATTAGGAGGTCTATTATAATGGATAAAATAAATAAAATTATTTACGATTTAAAAAGAGATATAGATAACAATACATCAAAGTACATTATGGGACTTGGTGTTTTGTTTGTTATTTCAATTATTTTATAATTTATGAACACTTTAAGAGATGCTATAGGATTGTTAAATGCACAAGCACCAGAGGGTGAGTTTCTTGCATACATAAATAAAAAAGAAGCTAAGATGCTTAAAGATGCTGGTGGTTCTGGATTACTAACACCACAAGGTATTCCTAGTTTTGTTGAGTATGGTGGGAGAGATGCTTTTGAGGGAGCAAAAGCTGGAAATGAATTTGGTGGAAATAGAGGTGATAATGGTGGTAATGGTAATAATTATCAAGAAAGAATTCAAAGAATAGCAAAAGGTCAAGAACCAGGATTTAGACCACAAGACGAACAACCTTTTGGTTTATCTAAAGAAGAAGCATTTAGACAAGGTAGAATTACAAAAGATCAACTAGAAGCACCTGCTGTTTTAGAATCACAAGTAGTAGATGACAGATCACCTTTTCAAGTAGGTTTTGATAATGTTATAGATTTTTACAAACAAGGTGGAATACTAGGTGCAGTAGCAAGAGGTTTATCACCCATGTCAGAGGCTTTACAACAAAAAGCTATGACATTTTCTTTAAATAAAAGATTATCAAATATATATGAAGATAATCCAGACTTTGAAGATTATGAAAGTTTAGATGAAATACCTGGTGAAATTGGTGCTAAAGTAAGAGATTTAGAAACTGATTTACAAGGTGTAAGAGATGGAACTTTTAAACAATCAGATTTTACTGCAAAATATGGCAGTGGTGATACCACAAATCCTTTAGACGCATCTTTTGATCCTAACAGTCTTACAAGAGATGAACAACAAAATTTACAAAATTTATTTACACCAGAATTAACTTATGCTGTATCTGGACAAACTCCACAATCATCTGTTGCACAACAATTTTTTAACAATATCGGAAATAATCTTGGAGTATCTTCTGCTTACCTAGACACTTATAATGCTGCTAAAGATAAAATTTCACAATCATTAAACTTACAACCAATTACTTCTCAATTTGGTTTTGGCAACACTTTTAATCAAAATTTTGATAGAAGCATGACATCTGCTAATCCATTTTTTGAAGAACTAACAAATCAAGGACTAATATAATGAGTATATTAAAAGGATTATTACAAAACGAAGAATTTTTAATTGGAGCTGGTTTATTACAACAAGGTTCACAAGGTCAAAACATTGGCCAAGCAATATTTCCTACAATATTTAATACACAAAAAATTATGGCTAATAACGCTACTAGCCAACTAAGAAAATTGCAAATAGAAAATGCAAAAAAAGCATCTGAGGTTACTAATTTTAATTTAAAAAAATCACAATATGATTTTGATAAAATTATTGAAAAAGATGAAAACTTGCAAAAATTAATTGATAGCGATGTTTTTAATGAAAAAGAAAAACTTTTATTAGGTGCTGGTTTAAAATTACCAACAAAAACTAATAAATTGAGTGCCTTTTTAAATGATGCTAAAGCTTTAGGTGTTGATGTTCAAAGTCCAGAGTTTTTAAAAATGTGGATGATGAAAAATTTACCAAAAAAAGGTTTAGATATTCAATTTGATGAAAACAACAATATATCATCTATTACTACTGGTGGTGTTGATACATCAACAATTGGAGAAAAAGAAACACAAAAAGCTGAAGCTAAACTAGGTGTTAAAGATATAGATTTATCAAAAACAATACAAACAGATTATAATATTTTACAGGAAGATATTTTAGCATTACAAGATAAAGTGGCAAATAGTCAAACTGGTTTTGCTGGATCTGTTATATCAGGATTTAATATAATCTCAGATCAATTTGCACAAGCAAGAGAAGTTATAGGAGATAAATTTAAAAACAAAGCTACAAAAGAAGCTGACGATTATCTCAATTCTAAAGGTATAACAAAAAAAGCACAAAACTATGCACAAATACAATCATCAATAATTAATTTAAGTTATACATTAGCAAAAATTGCTGAACCAGGTAATCCTAAATATTCTGAAGGTGATATTAAAAGACAGTTAGATAGAATTAGATGGGGTGGATCAAGAGATCAAATTATAGCTGGTTTGCAACAAGTTTTAGAAGATACTTACAATCAAGCTTCTAAACAATTTGCAAGATATAACCCAGAGGGAAATTTTGGTTTTGAAAATCCTAAAAAACAAGTAGGCGGTGATAATAAACAAGGTAGTAATTTAGATGAAGATGAAAACGATCCATTAAAATTAAGATAAACTAATGACATTAACAGAATTTAGAAAAACTTACCCTCAATACAATGATATTCCTGATTTGGAATTAGCTGACAAATTACATGATAAGTATTATCAAGATATAGATAAAAATGAATATTATAAAAGTTTATTTCCAGATATAGCACAAGTTAAAATAGCAAGAGGTGAAAATTTAAACTTTGCAGACGACAACCAATTTATGTCGCCAGACGACCAGTTTCAATATGACTCTTATTTTCAAAATATTAATTACAAGCCAAGCGTTGCAGAAATTGCTGAAAAATATGGTGTAGCTGTTAATGAAGGTGCAAGTCCAAAAGCAAGATTTGCTGCATCACTTGGATTTGATGAAAAGAACAAAGCTCTTGCAATTAAAAATGTATTATCAGATTTATACAAACAAGACATAGATGTTAGAGTTGGTAACAATACTGGTGAATTAGAATTTTTAAATCCTAAAACTGAAAAATACGAATTAGTAAACAAGCCTGGTGTTGATTTAGGAGATTTTACAGGCATGGGTGGCGAAGCTATAGTTATATTACCAGATATAGCCGCAACAATTGCTGCAACTGTTTATTCTGGTGGTAATTTACCAGTTGGAATTACTGCTGGTGCTTTTACTGCTGGTATAGCAGAATATGGTAGATATAAACTTGGTCAAAAACTTTATGGCATAAATCAAGATGTAACTGATGAACAATTATTAAACAGAGCTTTAATTGCTGCTGGAGTATCTGCTGGTTCTGCGGTTCTTGGTGTTGGTGCTGCAAAAGTAATAAAAGGTTTTGCAAATTTAGCAAAAGGTAGATTTATTAAAGGTGATGAAATTGCCGATGCTAAAATAGAAAGAGATATTATAAAAGCTGACGAAGTAGCAGAAAATATTAACAAACAATTAGATAGTGCAAAGATAGACTCTAATTTAAAATTTACATTAGCTCAAGCTGGTAACGATGCTGATATGTTAGCTGCACAAGCTGGTTTTGAAAATATTAATAAACTTGGCTATATGCAAGACTTTAAAACTTTTAATGTAAATCAAGCAAAGTCTTTAAATGATTATTTTGGTTTTTTAAAAAAGAAATTTAATACTACAGATGGCAGAGCTGGATCAGAATTTGAAGCTGGAACTTTAATACAAAAAGTATTTTCACAAAGAAATCAACCAATACTAAAAAAATTACAACAAGAACAAGAAGCTGCTGAAACAGTTTTGGAAAAAGCAATTTTAGAATTGCCTGATGGTACTTTTAGAGAAACTGGCGTAGCAGTAAGAGGTGTAATTGATGATATTGCTAGTACTTATAAAAAAGATGTTGATGCTGCTGCAAAACTATTAGACGAAGCTGGTGAAACAGAAGTTATAAATACAAATCTAATAAAAGACGCTATACAAAAATTAACAGATAAAGAAAAAGCCAATCTTATTAGAGTAAATAAAATTGAAGATTTATTTAAAGATAAAAAATTATTTCCAAAAAAACCATCTAAAGATGATTTACAGCTTAGTATTTTTAAAGATATTACAAGCGAAGCAAATACAATACCAGTTAACACTGTAAGAAATACATTAAGTTCATTAAAAACATTAATTAGAAATCAATCAAAAGGTTCTGCTACTGGTGAAACACCTGAAGTAGGCTCATTAAAATTTATACAAAAAACTCTTGAAGCACAATTAAGAGCAGATGCACCACAAATTTATCTAGACCAATTTGATAATTTTAATAAGTTAGTTACACAAAATAAATTAAAATTAAATAATGAAATTATTTCTAAATTAACATTAAGAAAAAATGGTAGTTTAGTTTTTGGCGATAACGATGTTTTTAAACAGTCATTTAAATCAGGTTTAAAATCTAAACAATATGCTGAAAATACTTATGATGTTATAAAAGATACTCCAGATGCGATGCTATCTTATAAAAATTCTATAAATGAATTGTATAAACAAAAGGTTATAAAAAACGACAAAGTAAATTTAGCAGCACATAAAAAATTTTTACAAGATTATAAAGAACCTTTAGAAGTATTTTTAACAAAACCAGAAATCAATAAAATATCTAAAATAGGTGGTTTTCAAGAACTTGTAGATAATACAACTAAATTAAGAGAAACCACAAAAACTCAACTTGCTCAAAGTTTTGAGGGCAAATTAGAGTCTATGACACCAGGTAACTTAGTTACTTTTATATATAAGCCAAATAAAATTGGTGAAATAAATAAATTAAAAAATATATTAAAAAAAGATCCTGAAGTATTTAAAGCATTTCAAAGATCAGTCTTAACAGATTTTAATGAAAGCGTTACTAAATTTGATAGCAATTTAGGGATAAACATTATAGATCCTAGAGCTTTTAGTAAATATTTATATGGCGGTGGTGAAAGAGGATATATCAGAGCTTTAGAAGAAATTTTTGATAGTGAATTTGTTGGTAATTTAAGATTATTAAATACAGCTTTACAAATTACAGCTAGGAAAGCACCAGCTAGAGGAGAGGGTTTTTATGGTAGTGCTTTTTCTGATATTATTAGAGCAAGATTAGGTCAATTTACATTAGCTGGTAGATTATTTACTGCTGGAAGAAGAATTTATAAAAGTTCTGCTGAAAGAATTATGGCAAATGCCTTGCTTGATCCACAAAGTTTAAAAGAACTTATTGAATTAAGAAAACTAAAACGAAATACAACTAGAGCAGTAGCAATACTATCTAAACTTGGGGGTAGCATTTTCATAGATGAATCTAATACTGAAAACATAAAAATATTTTCTGGATTAAGTAATACATTCTTTGGTGATGCTAGAAATCAGAATTAATTATGACTACTCAATCTCAAAGAAATCAACAGGATATAATTAAGCTTCAAGGCGAAATGAAGCTAATTCATCAAAAAATAAATACCATAACTAATAACCATCTCTATCATTTAGATTTGGAAATTAAAAACATAAAGAAGATTGCATGGGTGATACTAACAATAAGTCTAAGCAGTCTATTAAGTTTAATAATAAATCTAGTAAATTAACAACAAACACTAAAGGGACTATTTCCGAATATCAAGAAATTGTAAATCTTAGTCGTCAAGGCTATTGGGTTGCTAAAGCAGTTGATCCACAATGTCCATTTGATCTTGTTGCAGTATCACCTGATGGAGTTATTAGACTATTAGATATTAAAACAAACACATATCGTAAGAATGTAAAATCTTACCGAAGAAAAATTTGGCGATCACCAACTGCCAAACAAAAAAAATTAGGAATAAAAATAATCATGGTAGATCATGGCAATGAATAGGGAGCTTAACTATGAATTACTATTTTACAGGAATTTTAATTTTGATGTTTGTGGGACTTGCTTTTTGTGTTCCACCAATAGGTTAATTAATGAAAAAAGATAATGATACTATTAAGGTAAGCTCTGAGTCAAAACTTCAACTGCCTTTAGCAAATTTAATTGGAATTATTTTAGTAGTTTCTGGTGCAGTTATGGGTTGGGCAAATTTAACTGGTAGGATTAGTTCGTTAGAAACAGCAGATACCCTTTTTGCTGCTGATCTTTTAAAAAAAGCAGAGCAAGAACCAAAGAATTTAGAAATGTATATGTTAATAGAACATCTTGCTGGACAAATAGAATCTATAGAAAAAGAAATTGAAGCATCAAGATATAACAAAGTAAATATAGATCATCTAAAAGAGCAAGTAGATTTACTACAAAAAAAATTAAATGGTAATCATTAATGGTAGAAATAATTGCTTTATTAATGTTTATAGGTGAACCACAAAAATTAACTGAAATGATGTGGACTTCATCAATAAAAGAATGTTTATCAAAAAAAAGAATTGCTACAAGAAATAGTAACGCAACCTATATTTGTTCAAAAGTAAAAGCAGAATTAACAGAAGATAATAAAATATTAAGAATAGAAAAAATAAAATGATTGACAAATATATTTCAAAATTTTTTGAAGCGTTAGATAAATTAAGTGAAGCAATTGGTAAAATAATTGATCCTACACCACAAAAAAAAAGAAAAAAAAAGAAGTGTAAAGACTGTCATTGTAACTGTCATTGCAAATCAGAGTTTCATTTACATCATTATGATGGAGATGTTTGCGTTTGTGATGCCTGTGCTTGTTAAAAATTATGCAACTATCTAAACATTTTAAACTAGAAGAATTTACTAAGTCTATGACTGCTACTAGAAAAGGCATTAATAATGAGCCTGGATCTGGTGAAATTAAAAACTTAGAAAATCTTTGTTATGAAATACTTGAGCCTTTAAGAGCTAAGTTTGATAAGCCTATTACTATTACATCAGGCTATCGTAGTCCTCAGTTGTCAGAAGCTATTGGCAGCAAATCTACCTCACAACATTGTAAAGGCATGGCTTCAGATATTGAGATAGCTGGAATACCAAATATTCAAATAGCTTATTGGTTACAAAACAATGTGGACTTTGACCAACTAATTTTAGAATTTTACGATCCTAATGATCCTAGTGGTGGGTGGGTGCATATTTCCTATAACGAACAAGGGTCAAACAGAAAACAAGTATTAACTTATGATGGCAAAAAATATTCTAATGGTTTGCCTGACATGAAGTGGAAAGATGGAAAAGTACAATCATGATACAATTTTTAAAATTATTTAATAATCCTCTAACAAAAATGGCAATCAATAAAGTTTCTTCACATTTTAGCCACAAAGCAGAGAAAACTAAAATTATAAGAGCAGCAGAAATAGAAGCTGCAAAAACAATTTCAGTAGAACAAATAAGACAACAAGACAACTCATTTAAAGATGAATGGTTAGTAATTTTTTTCACAATTTTGATGGCATGTCATTTCATACCTTACACACAAAACGCAATGCAAAGAGGTTGGGAGATACTTGAAAGTGCTGATCCTATGTTTTGGTACATAATTTTAACAATTGTGGGAGCTTCGTTTGGTGTAACCACAATGAATAAAATTAAGAAAAAATAATGAATTTTGTTCTTAACTTAATTATGTGTTCTGCTGTAACTAACACTTGTTTGCCTCCTTACCGATACCCTGATTTATTTGTTGATGGTTATTCTTGCATGATAGCTGGTAACTATGAGTCAATCTTAAAGTTAGAAGAAATTGGTTTTGAGGAAGTTAATGAAAATAAAATTTATATTAAATTTATTTGCAACGAAGAAGTCAAAAGTAAGGTTAAAGTATAATGGCAAAGACACCAGCATGGCAACGAAAAGAGGGTAAATCTAAGTCAGGTGGACTTAACGCTAAAGGCAGAGCATCTTATAATAGAGCTAACAATGCTAATTTAAAAGCTCCAGTAACTACCAAACCAAGTAAATTAAAAAAGGGTAGCAAAGCATCTAAAAGAAGAAAATCATTCTGTTTGCGTATGCTTGGCATGAAGAAAAAACTTACTTCTAAAAAAACAGCAAGA
>TARA_R100000697_G_scaffold14103_5_pt1 | contig 10563 bp, 12 predicted proteins | sample TARA_R100000697 | Tara Oceans TARA_R100000697 (sample SAMEA2622788) | marine metagenome | biome: marine biome (ENVO:00000447); feature: surface water layer (ENVO:00002042); material: "saline water (ENVO:00002010), including plankton (ENVO:xxxxxxxx)" | depth 5 m
TACTGGTCAATATACGCAAGGTGGTGGACTTTTGGTAAACGCTCTTGTTTCAACTCAAGGAACAGTGGCATTCGTAGATTTTTCAGACTTATCTTTTACAGGTGTAACATTAACAGCAAGAGGTGCTTTAATTTATAACACTTCAAACAGTAACAAATCTGTTTGTGTATTGGACTTTGGTGGTGATAAAACTGCTACGTCAGGAACTTTTACGATTCAGTTTCCTAACCCGAACAACACACAAGCTATTATCAGAATCGCATAATTAGGAGCCCGGTGTTATGGCACAACTCACTTACACCGTTACCGTAGCAACGGGCAGCCTTTACTTAGGTGGAGGCGCAACAGGTAATGTTTTTTACTTAGATGGTGTAAGAGACATTGACTTAAAATGGGTAAAAGGTGGAACTTTAAGGTTCGACCAAAGCGCATCAAGTAACGATGGTCACCCTTTATTTTTTGCAACACAAACTTCAAATCCACAATCAAACGTATACGGCACAGGTGTATCTTATTATTTAGATGGCTCTGCTACACAAGCAGATTATTTTAACACAACGACTTTCAATGCTGCAGGCACGAGGTATATAGAAGTAACTCCTGCAACTGAAACAGATTTTTATTACGCATGTTACATACACGGTATTGGCATGGGAGGAGCAATTGATTTAACTCAAACTACATGGGGAGCTTTAGGTTGGAACTTTGGTGAATGGGGCACACAAAATGAATTAGCCTTACCAATATCAGGTTTAAGCTTACAATCTTCTTTAGGAGATTTTGATGCATTACCAGATCGTGGTTGGGGTGGAAATACTTGGTCACATGGAAACTGGGGAGAGGTCAATGCCACTGACATACAAGTTTCTGGTATTGAATTACAATCATCAATAGATCAAGTGGCTGCTTTTCCTGAATTTGGATGGGGTGGACAAGTATGGAACACTTCTAACGGAGGTTGGGGAGATCTCGCAAACGTACAAGTTGATATATCTGGATTCCAGTTACAATCTAGTATTGGTGAAGAAGGAACTGAAGGTGAAATAAATGCAGGTTGGGGCCGACTAACATGGAATAATAATCAAGGTTGGGGTATCGCAGGCACGTTACAAGCTGACGGAATAGAATTACAAACTACAACTCCTGGCGTAACTATTGATGCAGAAGTAAACACTGGTTGGGGTAGATTAGAATGGGGTAATGGAGCTTGGAATGTTGCATACTCCGTTGAATTAGGATCTTTAAGTTTACAATCAAATATTGGTGAAGAGGAAGGTTTCACAAATTTCACTGCAGAACCAGCAGGTTTAAGTTTACAATCTACGATAGGAGATGCCCATGAAACAACGGCTGACGGTCAAGTTGCAGTATTTACTAATCTTTTACAAACTTCTCAAGGAACCGCAGTAGGTGCTCAAGACGTTATAATTAGTCAATCAGGAATAGGAATGCAATCCTCTGTTGGATCAGGAACAGAAGTAGGTGCTTTAACTCTAGCTGAGACTAATGGAATTCAATTACAATCTAATATTGGTGAAGAAAGTGCTACTGGTTTAGCAGTAGTAAGTCCAACTGGTATACAATCAGCTTTTGTTTTAGGTACTGCTGATGCGGTTTCTATTGCTGAGGGCACAGGATCTCAGCTACAAACCTCTATTTCTGGACCTCAATCAATAACAGGAAATGCTACTGTTGAATTAACAGGCATACAGTTGACTGGAACCCTTGCCTCAATTAATATTACACCATGGAACGAAGTAGATTTAGGAGTTAATAATACCTGGACTGAGGTTGATTTAGCTGCTTAAGTTTAGTAATATAACAATATAAGGATTTTAAATTATGGCATCATCATATACATCACTCGGAGTAGAACTTCAGGTTACCGGTGAAAATGCTGGAACATGGGGTGATAAAACAAATACAAATTTACAATTAATCCAACAATTAGTTGGAGGATTTAATCAAACATCAATTGCAGGTGGAGCTGGAGACACAACTTTAACAGTTGTTGACGGTAACACAACAGGAACTGCTCAACAGAATATGATTGAGTTGACTGGAACAATAACTGGTAACAGAACAGTTTCAATACCTTTAGACATTGAAAGAATGTATATTGTAAGAAATTCAACATCAGGAGCTTTCACAGTAGAATTCCAATATGTTTCAGGTTCTGGATCAAGCGTTACATTTGCAGCTACGGATAAAGGAACTAAATTACTTTATGCTAAGGCCGATGATGGAACAAACCCTAACATCATTGATGTTGGAATGGTTGACTTAACAGGAGTTCAAACTTTAACAAATAAAACTCTAACATCACCAGCGATAGGTACATCTGTTTTAGACACAGGTGGAAATGAATTATTAAAATTAACTGCAACAGGATCAGCGGTAAACGAATTAACTCTTGCAAATGCTGCTACAGGGAACAACCCAACTTTTACTGCATCTGGAGGAGACGACAATGTTGGTATAGACTTAACACCAAAAGGTTTAGGAGCAGTTAAACTTACGAGTATAGGTAGCATTGAAGCTTTACAAGAAAGAATGACTATTGCTGCAACCGGCACTACAGGAACGGTAAACTATGATGTGTTAACTCAAGCCGTTCTTTATCACACTACAAACGCTGCTGGAAACTTTACAGTAAACTTTAGAGGAGATGGATCAAATACTTTAAATAATGTTATGAACACAAACGACTCAATGACTGTAGCATTTTTGGTAACTCAAGGTAGTACACCGTATTATAACTCTGCAGTTACTGTTGATGGATCATCTGTTACTCCAGAATGGCAAGGAGGCACTGCACCTTCTGCAGGAAATGCTTCTTCGATTGATGTTTATACATACACAATAATCAAAACTGGTTCGGCTGCATTCACAGTTCTTGCTGCACAAACACAGTTTGCTTAATAGGAGAATAAATTAGAATGCCAATAATTGGTTCATTTGGTGCAGGATCAGCTAAAGGTTTCGGTTTTAGCGGTGGAAGTTTCACAGGTATATGTGCCACTGGAGGAACTATAACTGAGGTTGGTCGTTTTAAAGTTCACACATTTACTGGAACTGGAACATTTACAGTCAATTCACTTGCTGCAGACCCAGCTGACAACGAAGTAGATTATTTAGTAGTTGGAGCAGGTGGAGGAGCTGTACATGGCGGCGGAGGGGCAGGAGGTTTTAGAGCCTCTGACGGAACTCACTCTGGTTGTTATTGTGCAGGTCCATCACCCTTAACAAGCGGTGTTGCAGGTATAACAGTTACAGCAACAAGTTTTCCAATTCCAATTGGTTCAGGCGGAGTTTTTCAACCATCAGGAGGTGGAACACCAGGAAGTAGTTCAGTTTTTGGACCAATTTCTTCTGCTGGAGGCGGCGGTGGAGGTGGTCGACACGGTGCTGGCAAACCTGGTGGGTCAGGTGGAGGCTCTGGAGATTTCGGCGGTTCTGGAAAGGGAACAGGTAATAGTCCTTCAGTAAGCCCACCTCAAGGAAATCCTGGTGGATCAGGACCAGGGGGTTCTGGCGAGGCTGCAGGCGGCGGAGGCGGAGCAACTGCTGCAGGCCAAGATCATAATACAGGATCCTCAGGAGGAGCTGGAGCGGATAGTTCAATAACAGGATCTGCTGTCGCTTACTCAGTTGGAGGCAACGGAGATTGTGGATCACGATCTATGCCCTCAGGTGCTAATGTAGGAACAGGAGGAGCATCTTCTAACGCAAGCCCATTAGGTCCAACAGGCAGTGCGGGAACAGTTATTATAAGATATAGGTTTAAATAATTATGGCTAATTTCGCAAAAATTTCTGAACAAAATGTAGTGCTAGAAGTAGTTGTTGTAAATGATTCTGATATTTTAGATGCAGAAAATAAAGTTGATGAAACATTAGGTCAACAATATTTAGAAACCCATGCTAATTGGCCGGCAAATTTATGGATTCTCGCTAATGATGGTGAAGGATTTAGAGGTAATGTTGCTGGACCAGGCTCTACTTGGGATTCTGCTAATCAAATATTTTGGCCTGAAAAACCACACGCATCATGGGTAAAAGATATTTCAACTGCTTCATGGAAATCACCTTTAGGGGATATGCCAGAGTTAACTGACGAACAAAATTCACAAAACACAGCTAAAACTCATCTATGGGAATATTATTGGGATGAAGATGCTTATCAATCCGATAATTCAACTGGTTGGAAACTTAAAGATTACAGAGCATAATTAAGAGTTTTTTCTTTAAATATTTAACATAATATATTAAAAACTGTGCATAGTTGATATGCTGAAAAAAGTTTTATCAGAACAATCTTTAATTTATGGTGATGTTTCAATGCCAAAAGGTTTTGAAATAAATTCATTAGAGTTAGTAAAATCTATTTTTGATTCTTTATATAACAAACAAAAATTTTCTTTTTGTAAAAGCTGGAGCAAACTTGATTCATATATTAGAGACTTTTCGAGAGTAAAATTTAAATACAATCTTATCTGTAAGGACACTTGGGGCAGTATTTATATTCCTAACGAAAAAACTGAGTCATTAATAAACGTAAATCCTAATAATTTATCAGACTCAGCTGATTTTACACTTTTATATGGTATTAACACTAAAAATTGTGAAGTTAGAATATTCTATGATAATAATAGAATAAAAGGTTGTAGTTGGAATATGCAACTAAAAAATAATATGTTTGTAATGTTTCCATCAACTAATATGTATAGTATTGAAAATAAACAAAAAGACTCTTTAAACTTTATTCAAACTATAACTTATATAAATATGTAAATACAAAATGTTTAATAATTATTGGTTTTTTAAATCTGCTTTGCCCTCAAGAATATGTGATGACATAATTAGACATGCTTTGTCAAAATCAGAAACAATGGCTAAAACAGGTGGATTTGAAAAAAAAGATTTATCTAAAGATGAAGTTAGAACTTTAAAAAAAATAAGAAACTCTGATTTAGTTTGGTTAAATGATCCTTGGATATATAAAGAAATTATTCCTTATATAGATAGAGCCAACAAAGAAGCTGGTTGGAATTTTATATGGGATTATTCAGAGGATTTACAGTTTACTAAGTATAAATTAAATCAATATTATGATTGGCATGCGGATCAGTTTGGAGGTCCTTATAATGAACCACATACAGCGCGACATGGTAAAGTTAGAAAACTTTCTGTCACTTGTCAATTGACTGATGGTTCTGAATATGAAGGGGGTGAGTTAGAATTTGATTTTAGAGATTATGACCCTAGTATGAGAGATGAATCAAAACATCTTAAAAAAGCTACGGAAATATTGTCTAAAGGTTCTATTATTGTATTTCCCTCTCATATATGGCATAGAGTCAAACCAGTAACAAAAGGTACAAGATATTCTTTAGTTTTATGGAATTTAGGATATCCTTGGAAATAACATGAAAATAGATGAATTTTTCAAAACACCCATACTAGTAGAAGAAAAAACTGAGTATTTGAAATCTTTAAATACAGCTTGTAATAAATACATCAAAGAAGCTAGGAAGAATAATAAAGCACGGATCAAAAAAGATGGTGATTTTGGCATGTCTCACCATTCTACACCATTATTAGATGACAACAATTTTTTAGATTTTAAAAAATTAGTAGGTCAAAAATCTTGGGATTTTTTACAATATCAAGGTTTTGATATGTCAAAGTATACTTTGATTTATTCGGAAATGTGGGTGCAAGAGTTTTCAAAAAATGGTGGTGGTCATCACTCTGCACATATTCATTGGAATCAACACGTGTCAGGATTTTACTTTTTAAAATGTTCAGAAAAAACTTCTTATCCAATTTTTCATGATCCAAGAGTAGGAGCTAGAGTTACAAAATTACACATGCGACCTGGACTAAAAGAAATTATGAATGGAGAGGAGCTTGTACATTTCAAACCGAAACCAGGATTATTAGTATTATTTCCGGGATATTTGCAGCACGAGTTTGCTGTTGATAATGGAAAAGAACCATTTAGATTTATTCACTTCAACTTACAAGCTGTCCAAAAAGAAATAGTTAAAGATGGCTTTTAACAATGATTGAGATTTTTGACAATAAAATACCTTTTGTAGACAGACAACATATTTATCATTTTTCAATAAACTCTAATTTTAAATTAATAGGGTGGTCAGACAGAGATGATGTAGATATTGCGAAACAGGATTTGCACTCTAATTGGTCTTTAGAAGATTTAAAAAATAGTAGATTATATTCATATATTCAGGATGCTTTTAAAAAATCAAAAAAATTTAAAGGTAAAATTTTATTTGATAAGTGTGTTTTAAATTTAGTGAAACCTAATGATTATTATTATCCACATACTCATAATAAAAAAAATACAGTTGCATTATATTATGTAAATTTAGATTGGAAACATCATTATGGAGGTGAAACTATCTTTTATGATAATGATTTAAAAAACATTACTTACACTAGCCCATATGTTCCAGGAAGGTTACTTTTATTTAAAGGTGATATACCACATGTAATTAAATCACAGACTATCAATGGTCCCTCTTATAGATTTACCATATCAATATTTTTCAATAGGGATGAATGACATGAGTTTTAAAAAAAATAAATACGCAGTAATTAGAAAAGTTATATCAGAGGACTTAGCTATTTTTATTGCTAATTATTTTAGAATGCAAAAACAAGTTCATGACACTTGTAAACATACCAGATATTTTTCTCCGTTTGAAAACATATTAGGTGAGTATGAAGATAAAAAAACAGGACAAATACCAAATACATATTCACATTACGCAAATATTGTTATGGAAACTCTTCTACTTAAATGTCAACCAGATATGGAAAAAGCAACAGGTTTAAAATTATATCCAGCTTATACCTATGCAAGAATATATAAAAAAGGAGATGAACTTAAAAGACATAAAGATAGATTTAGCTGTGAAATATCTACGACTATGAATCTTGGTGGGGATGATTGGCCTATATATGTTGAGCCATCTGGAGAAAAAAACAAAAAAGGTATTAAAGTAGATTTAAAAAAAGGAGACATGTTGATTTACTCTGGTTGTGACTTAGAACATTGGCGTGAAAAATTTAAAGGCGAAGAATGCGTGCAAGTTTTTTTGCATTATAATAATCGTAAAACACCTGGAGCTAAAGAAAATATGTTTGATAAAAGACCACATTTGGGACTGCCCCATTGGTTTAAGAGATAATGGAATATCATAATATTTTTCCAGTTGTTATAGGTGTGTGTGAAAACCCAATTCATAATTCAATAAAAGAAAAATTAGTAGCAGAGTGTAATATTTTAAAAACTAATGTTTCTAAAGGAGGAGAAAATTGGGATGTATCAACTTTTAATACTTGCGGCAGTTATAATTTAACAGAAAATAAAAAATTTAATATTTTACATAAATGGATCTTAAAACAAGTACAAGAATACATTGAGAAGTTGGGTTATACTGATAGTAAAGCAAAATGTGTTTCATCGTGGTTTAATATTTATAACCAATATGATTATCAAGAAAGACATGAACATTTGCCTAATGATATATCTGCAGTTTATTATTTAGAAACACCAAAAAATTCAGGAAATATAAAATTTAACAGTCATGAGCCAAGTGGGATAAAATATTGTTTTTTACAAGATAACCCTTTAACTTGGAAATCATATTGGATAGAACCAAAACCAGGAATGCTTTTAATTTTTAAATCAAATCTATCTCATGAGGTACAACAAAATCGTTCTAGTAAACCAAAAATATCAATGGCTTTAAATTTTAAAATAATCTAATGGTAAAAATTATAAAAAATGCTTTAGATCAAGCAATTCATAAACAAATATATGACATAATATCTGATAACCATGGTTTTCCATTGTATTTTAGTTCAGGTGTATCCGGTGAGGAGTATAGAAATAAAGATTTTTATTTTAGACATGTTTTTTATGATCATGAAGAAAAATTAAATAATCCTTATTTTAAATTTGTATGCTTACCTTTGTTGGGTCTTATTAAATTTAAAAAATTACTAAGAGTAAAACTTAATGTTTATGTTAACCAGAAAGACCAGGTTAAACATGGTTTTCACCATGATCAAGAATTCCCACATAAAGTTGCATTATATAATATAAATACTAATAATGGTTACACAGAATTAGAAACAGGGCAAAAAATTGTATCGAAAGCCAATGAATTAATCTTATTTAATGGTAAGATTAAACATCGAAGTGTCTCTCAAAATGATGAGCAAGTAAGGTATAATATAAATATAAACTATGAGTAAGGTCAATTTTAAGCCTATCTAGATATCTAGCTTCTTAATGTGTAAAATAGTATAATTAAAATTATGCCCTTAAATTTTGTTAATATAAGACCTGGTTTCAATAAACAAATAACTCCTACTGCTGCAGAGGGTCAGTATATAGATGGAGATAATGTTAGATTTAGATATGGTCTACCTGAAAAAATTGGTGGTTGGGAACAGCTTACTGGAGAAACTTTAGTTGGAGCAGCCCGTGCACAACATCAATGGACAGATTTAGATGGTAGAAGATATGTAGTAATTGGTACGCATAAAGCTCTAATACTTTATTACTCTGAAGCATTTTACGATATTACACCCTTGGATACAGCTATAACAGGTGTAACCTTTGATACCGTAAGTGGAGATGCAACAGTTACTGTAAATGCTAGTGCTCATGGCCTAGAGGCTGGAGACTTGATAACATTTAATATTTCTTCAGCACCAACTGGTTTTGTAGCAGCTGATTTTGACGGAACTTTTCAAGTGATTACTGCGCCTGATATTAATACATTAACAATCGAGATGAATTCTAATTCGTCAGGAACAGCATCGGGATCTGGATCAGCATCAATTCTTCCTTATGTAAGACCAGGAGCGTTAAACCAAACCTTTGGTTTTGGTTGGGGCACAGGATTATGGAGTGGAAGTTTAGCCGGAGCTATATCATCAACTTTAAATGGAGCATTGTTAGACGATGCTAATGGTACTGGTGGATCTGGAACAAGCATTACACTTACAAGCGCAACAAACTTTCCAACTACTGGCACGATACTTGTGGGAGGTGAGTTAATAACGTACACCGGCAAGTCATCAAATGATCTGACAGGAATAACAAGAGGAGCTCTAGGTTCAAAAAGAAGTGCTCACTCCGATGGATCTATTGTTCAAGACGCTACAGGATTTATTGGGTGGGGTAACGCTTCTTCTGCTAGCACAGTTGTTTTGCCTTCCGCAGATTGGTCATTAGATAATTTTGGACAAACTCTCATAGCGACTATTTTAGATGGTAGAACTTTTACATGGGAACCTATAAATTCAAACTCTAACGCCCCACAAACACGAGCTACTGTTGGTACAGGTATGCCTACAGCTTCAGTAATGACAATAGTTTCAGATCAAGATAGACATTTATTTCATCTAGGCACTGAAACGACTATAGGCACAAGTGCTAGTCAAGATAAGATGTTCATTAGATTTTCTGATCAAGAAGATAAATCTGATTATGCACCCACATCAACAAACACAGCGGGTACTTTTCAACTCGACGATGGGACTGAGATACGTGGTGCCGTGAAAGGTAAAGATTATATTTTAATTTTAACAGATACTGCGGCTTACATTTCACAATTTGTAGGACCACCTTTTACATTTTCAATTAGAAAAGTGGGTTCTAATTGTGGTCTTATAGGTAAGCATGCATTAGTTTATGCGGATGGTGTTGTCTACTGGATGGCAGATTCTGGTGGTTTCTTTGTGTATGATGGTACTGTTAAAAGTTTACCATGCACTGTAGAGGACTTTGTATTCACTACAAATAATACTGGAGATCTTGGTATTGAATTTGACCAAGCTAAAAAAACTTATGCAGCTTATAATACTTTGTTTTCAGAAATCACTTGGTTTTATCCTAAATCAGGAGCTAACACGATTGATAGATCTGTAACATTTAATTATGCTGAAAATGTTTGGACAACTGGATCTTTAGCAAGAACGACTTACTATGATGCTCAACTGTTTGATCATCCCTATGCTACAGAATTCAATACTACTGGAACGCCAACTTTCCCTGTAATAAAAGGTGTAACAAACGCTAATGGCTTATCAACTTTTTATGAACATGAGAAAGGCACTGACCAAGTCAACAGCTCTGGTACCACAGCTATTTTGGCTAATATTCAATCAGGAGATTTTCAACTTTCACTAGATGGTGATGGAGAATTTTTTACAAAAATAAGAAGATTCATTCCTGATTTTAAAAGAATAACTGGTGATGCACAAGTTACAATAAATTTAAAAGACTTTCCTGTAGACACTGCAGCTTCTTCACCTTTAGGGCCATTTACTATTTCTGGATCTACACAAAAAATAGATACAAGAGCAAGAGGTAGAGCGGCGAGTTTGAAAATAGAAAACACAAGCACCGGTCAGTCTTGGAGATACGGAACATTTCGTGCTGATGTACAACCAGATGGTAGAAGATAATGGCAAAAATAACAGCGTACATTCCTGAACCTAAAGAAACTTATCAACC
>TARA_R100000697_G_scaffold60503_2_pt1 | contig 10527 bp, 15 predicted proteins | sample TARA_R100000697 | Tara Oceans TARA_R100000697 (sample SAMEA2622788) | marine metagenome | biome: marine biome (ENVO:00000447); feature: surface water layer (ENVO:00002042); material: "saline water (ENVO:00002010), including plankton (ENVO:xxxxxxxx)" | depth 5 m
CGTCTTTAGTCTAGCACCTGCAGGGCGTACCTCTGACACGTCCCATGCTGGTATCTGTCCTGCATATAGCATGGCAATGAGTTCTTTGAGTGACTTTGCCCAACCGGGTCTGCTATCACCTACCTTAATTACTGTGTCTGTTTTGTAAAAATCTTCTGCCACGATGGGTAGCTTTTCAATGTTGTGACGCTCTACGCTAAACCCTACGCCCGTGCCACACATAAGAATATACATAGTTTCGTCAAATGCACGTGGGCTATCTACAGGTACGTAGGAACAGTTGTACCCACCAACATGACATCTGTCCAGTGCGGGTCCACTGGTCATCAACGCTCTCATACTAGGCATAATAGACAGACTAAAAACAGCTTCTTCTAGTTCTTCACGTAAAGACGTAGATAACTCGTAGTTGTGATTATCTTTAAGATGTTTTTCCATATAGTCAAAGTAACGGGTGACTGTTTCTCCCCACGTTTCTCTGCGCTGCTCATCTTCTTTCCAACGAGCATAGCGTGATAGTGCTATAAAATTTTGATAGTCTGTAGGTAATGTATTGCTAATCATCTCTTCACTCCGTAATTGTTTTTATATTTTTAATTTCAGCACCGTCTATATCATAGAAGTATTCACGTATGCCATCCTCTAATTCCTCTCCAACTTGTCCGTCTGCTGGTATAGGATACTCCTCTTCATCAACTTCAATTGTAATAAACATTTTAACTTTTACCATCTGCCGCTACCTCTTCGATTAACCTATCCAAGTACCACTTGGCTTTTTGCAAATCCTCTAACGGCTTGTCCTTATAGTCAAATCGCCATAGGTACTTCATAATATTACCTTGCAAGTAATACTTGAAGTTATTGTCAGTTGCAGCAGAGATAGCATCAATACACTCAATACCCGTCTGATTGTAATGCGGTGGACTGTTGACCATATCAACAACATTATCACTTTGTTTCCTTGCTTGTGCCATACGTAACTCCTCTTGCTGCATCATTGCTTTCATATATTCTTCATGCCTACTCATGCCGATCCTTTTGTCTTACTATTGAAGTTTAAGTGAATCACATTGCCATCATAAGTTTTTTCTACACCTGCCTCTTCTTCTAGTTCTACATCAATATTAACCTCGTTGTCAATAACTTTTGTAACATATTCATGCACAATGTTTCTTAATTCTTTTACCTCTTCCATAACAGGAACAGCGGCACACATCATTTTTGTAAAATGAAGAACCTGATAAAAGTCATCATCTTTTAAAGGATTATCGTCACCATACATAATGGCTACGTCAACCTCTCCACTCCAAGAACCATCGTCATCAGAAAAAGGTCTTACCCGTATTACAAAGTCCTCGTCTTTCATTTGCATAGCCATTTTATCTGTTATATTATCCATGTCTATCTCCTTTTTACTTTTGTTCCACCAAACTTTATAAACTTTGGATGTTTGTTTTTACCCTTTTCTTTTAGCCATTCTTCAGGAATAATCCTGTCGTAATATCTAAACCCATACTTAATACACCATTCACCATACGTAGACTTAGCACCCTTACGAAGTTTACGTCTGCTACTTTCAAACACAAAACGAATGTCCAACTTAGGATGCTGTCTTTTAATAGCTAAATGCTTACGTCTATCCGCTGCAGTAAATTGTCCTTTTGTTTCTATTATAATACCATTGGACAGCACAAAGTCTGGTGTATATGTTCTGTACGCTAAGTCTTCCCATTCTATTTTAACTGCCTCATACAAGAAGTCAATCTTTAGTTCTTTGAGATAGTCAGATACCTTTAGTTCAAGACCACTACGATACCCATACTTTCGTGCTGCCCTAAATTGTTTTGCGTTAGCCAACGTCACGCCATGAAATAAAAGGTGTGTTACGATAACCTAAAGCCTGTAGTTCTTCGCGCAGGACTTTATCTGCTTCATTACGCGCTGATATCGCCGCACGTAAACCTGCAGTTTTCCGTTCACGATACTCCTTTTTAAGTTCTGCAAGGTGCTGCTCCGCTTCTTTGATTTGCTCTGCGAGTTCATTTACTTCAATCTCCATTTCTATACTCCTTTGTTAGTTCAACATATGCCACTGTGGGCGGGTTTTTAGCCTGCGACTTTACAGCAGGTAACTCAATAAGACTATCCCAACAATCAAAGCGATAGCTACAAAATTTACATCCATCATTAAGGACTTTATTACCTGTGGGCTTGCCACGAAAAGTTTCAGGCACTGGTTCAAAACATCTTTCAAACTTGTTCTCCTTTACTTTGCTAATCGTTTGTTTTATCTTATTTATTTCTTCATCTACGTTAAGACCAGATGCTGGTAGATATTTAAACTTACCATTAGCTTTGTTTATAACCCACCAGCCGCCAGCACGTTTGGCGGTAGCTTTAGCATACCCGGCGAGTTGAGGCACGTAACCAAACCCGTCTTTATCTGCAAGGGACTCATAGGAATCAAACTTGTTTCTGTATGACCAGTCTGAAGCTGATTTAATATCATCAACTGCACCATCAATGATGAGGTCATAAGAACCAGAAATATTGTCACTACCAGTATCAAGGGTAACTTTTTCAGTATCTTCATATTTCACTCCTGCTTCTCTTAGTAAACCTTTGAACACAGCCTCAACAATATCACCAAGCATCATGTTCATTACAAATGTGGTAGGCAATGGTATTGCCGCCTCTGGCTTATTTTTGTCGTACCAGAGTTGGCAGGTAGGGCGACCCACATTAGACATGCGTAACGTGAAATCGCCTCTACTCTTACCACTACCAAACTGTCGTTGCATAGCGTCTGCAACATCGGCAGCAACCTGCTTTATTGTGTCATCCGACATGGATGACTTACCGCTAACCGCATCTTGCAAATACTGATGCAACGACAATTCAGCTTGATGATTCATTATGCTACTGCCTCTTCATCGACCTCAATATCAACCAAGTCGTCCAACACTTCTGCATCACCATCTTCTAGTTTTGCGTTAGCGTTCTCTGCCCATGCATTTGATATGTATGAGTTGTAGTTATCAACCCACGCTAAAAAGTCAGTAAACATACTGTTATCATCCGGCGTAACATTTACAACATCATGGATGTTTAATGATACAACAGGGATAAAGAAGCTATTACCGTTGGGCATCTTACGCTCTTCAGTATTAGCAACAAAGTTATGCATTACAGGAAGGCGGCTCATCTTTGCCAGCTTCACAAACACATCACCAACAATCTTAAACGCATCACGATTGTCGATTTCCCAGATAAAAGGCGTAGCATCAAGTTCGATAGACTCACCTTTTTCATTTACAGGATTAGTCATCTCAACAGTTCCCAGAACAACACGTACACGCTTAATCTGTTTGATTAAGTCTTGTGTCTTCTCTGGCAACGCTTTGAAGTCCTGTATATAACCTGCAGGCTTACCGCAGTTAAAGCCACCATCATTATCTTTTAGATCAACATTAAGATCATCATGCATGATAGTTTTAATGTAACGATTAGACGAGTTTGCACCGCCCATAACAAAACGCTTGTACATATAACGCTGTACATACGGACGCACCTTTACAGACGATGCATAGTATGTAGGACCATCAGGAACCTCTAGCTTATACGTTCCACCTTGAATTACTTCCACGTTGACACTTTTTCCATTAACTTCAGCAGTACCCATAACTGGCGAGTGGTTAATGCGCAAACGAGCAAGAGAACTGCTTTTACCCTTACCTCTACCTTCGTTTGCAATACCCATTGCTTTCGCCATTGCAGCATAATTATTTGGGTCAATAGTAGTTATTTCAGTTGTCATATATTTCTCCTTTCATAGTGAATGAGGCATAGTTATATCATGCCACGTCCTTCGTGTCAAGCCAATTCGGACCAATTTTTGCTTCTAAAAGCAAAGGAACATTAAATCTTATGCCCCACCTCATGGCTATAAGTTGAGGTAACGCATTATTAGTTTGTTCTATAACATTGATAACCTGATGTTCTTCGTCAGGATGAATATCAATGACTATACTATCATGCACCGTGTTTACGATGCAAGATTTTTTATCTTTTAGTAGATTATCTATGTGTAATAAAGCTATCGGCACAATGTCTGCAGTAGCAAACGACTGCACAGGATAGTTTTTTATCTGCGTAAAGTGACTCACCCTACCACTAGACTTACGAACCACATCAGGAAAAGAGAACTCCCTACCACTAGGTGTGGTTATCTTTTGTTTCTCTAAAGCCTCTTTAGCCAATCTGGTATGCCATTCTGCGACTCCTCTGTATTTTTCTGTAAAGTGTTCGTAATACTTTGCTTCCGCTTTCGTTCTCCCAAAGCCAGTTGCGCCATAAAGCGGTGCAAACGTGTGAGCCTTTGCAGACTGCCTATCCGTAGGTTGACCAGCATCAGTAATAACTTTAGCGGTATACGCATGTACATCAAACCCATTAGATACTTCATCAATTGCCACTCCATCTTGTGATAAATAAGCAGCAGCCCGGAACTCTAACTGTGCAAAGTCAGCTTCCATTACCTTGCCGCCATCAAATCGTGACACAAATACTTTCTTCACAGGAAACGTGCCGCCACGTGGCATGTTCTGCATATTAGGATCGGCACCAGACAAACGACCAGTAGCTGTGCGGTGCTGAAGTAAACGCACATGAAGTAATCCATCTTGCTTGGTGTTTGTCTGGATGCCTTCCACAAAAGATGACAGATAGGTATGAACGGCACTCAGCCTACGAACCTTGTTTAAAAATTCTGCCGCATCTGTCATCCCCTTACTACGAGCCGCACCCTCTAGTATTTCTAGGTTTAGTTTGCTTGTAGTAAAGCCTGTTGCGCTTGCCCATTTAGGTGATGGTGGCTTAAACTTAAAGCCTGCAAGCACGTTTGTTTGTTTAAATAAGAAACCCTCACCAGAGCAATCAGGACACTTGCTAGGCTTCTTAAACATTTCACCATTTTTCTTTACCTTATGTATTGTGCCAGAGCCACGGCAAGCACGGCACTGCTCTGCAGTCGTGCGGTACAAACGCTCTGTATCAGTATTAAGAAGACGGTCAAACTCTTTGCTGTCCATGTAGGGGTCAACCTTGGTTGCCCAATCCATCTTTGATTTAACCTTACGTCCATATACAACCCAAGACAATTGCTCTGGGCTATTGATGTTTATAGGTGTATCACCCATGACTTTACGAACAGTAGATTCAAGAGATGATTCAAGTTCTTTTTGCTCCTGCTCAAACTCCTGCCGCACACTGTCGAGAACATTTAGATCAACCTTAAAACCACGCTGATAGATACGGGCTAGGCACACAGCTAATTCGTTGGTTAGCAATACAGTATTTAATAGTCCCGCATCATCACAACTATGTAAACGCCGTACCTGCTTGTCGCATAATTGCTGCGTAGCATTGAGATCAGCAGACAAGTATTCACACAACTCGTTATATGGAATATCTCTGGTGCTATAGCCTTTGGCAAAGTATTCTTTCAAAGTGTCCTGCTTCTTTGTGTCTAACTCGTAGCGTTCAGCACACGCCTGCAATGACAACGGTTCTTTGATACCGCGCTGTAGCACATACTCTGCAAGCATTGTATCGAACACAGGCCCGTCATACTTGAATCCAGACTCCCACAACCACATCAAGTCATACGCAGCATTGTGGCAGATAAGTATGGTAGCTTCGTCTAAGAACCATTGCACCTGCTCGTAGTAATGTTGTTGATTAGGTACGTCACAATGATCAAATGGGAAGTGTCGCTCCACGTCTTGGTCAGTCAACAGACCGATCATAGTCAGTGAGTTCTCTGGCTCAAAAGGATCAAGGTGCATTTTGCCATCACGCTTGGTGACAGTATTCTCTACGTCAAGTGTTAGTTTCATACTACATACCTCGCTGTTTGATGTTCCAAGTTACAATGCACTTTTCCGTGCCACCCTGTCAACTTATTTTTTACCACATTCAAATGTCGTAACGGGCCTTCTTCTGCTTCGCTACCATCTGGGTTTATGACAACAGGGTCTTTGGCTATTAGTACCATTAGGTCAGCCTCTGCCGCTTTACCCGTCCTAGACCCTTCCATCATAGACTGATTAAGTAATACCTTACCTTCAGCATCAGCAGATAGCTGTGACATATAGAACATAGCGCACTCATACTCCTTTGCAATCATACGAGCATGTATTGCATTAGCCTTGAGTGCCTCATCTGTACGGGCGAACCCACTTGTCTTGGCAAACTTATCCCCCATGTCAAGCAGAACGATGTCAGGCTTGTACGTCTTACAGACAGACTCCACCCAATTCATATCACGACCTGTCGCATCTTTAATTTTTATACGCTCTTTTACTGGCTCATATAACTCACGTGCCTTTGCTGGATTGTCTTTTATCTCACGCATTGTCATGCCTGTAGCGGCAGTTAGATAACGTGCGCCTACACGATGATAGCCCTCTTCGTTACATAGGATAATACAGTTAGCACCCTGATGTGCAAAACCGCCCGGTGCTGCGATTGTTGACGCATGAAATGATGTCTTACCTGTGTTAGGTCTAGCACCGACCTCAATCAAATGCCCTGCGTTAACACCCTCTACCTTACGTGTTAAACAAGGAATGTTGAACGTCCAACGTGCTTCAAGATCGGCTTTTGCCATGAGTGTTTCCATATCAATATCATCCCATTCTATATTTAAATCAGGTGTAAAGTCATCCCCGTATTGCTCAAGCAACAAGCGCAAAGGCTCAAGGCTAGTCTTGTCACCATTGACATAATCAAAACCAAGATTAGCAATGTCCTCACCCACTACCTGCTGGAATAGTTTAGATAACACTTCCTGTGCTACGTCACTACCCATCGGGGTTTCTGTCTTAACTTTACGAAACAATCCTGCGTATACCTGCTTCTGTGCTGTTGTAAGCGTAGGATTGCTTGTCATAAACAATGCTTCAACTTCGTCAGGCAACACACTACGGTCATACCGATCCATTGCAGTGTCGATAGTGTGCTTGATCTTACGCACATCTTTGCTGAACAGTCTGTCAGGGCATCTAGCCCCACGGTGATCGTCATAAAACGATTTGTCCATTAAACTTCTAATTAGTGATAATTCCATTTAGCTTCTCCATATCTTCAGGGTTGCGATATTTTAAGTCATCTTTCAAACGCAGAACACGAACATCGTTTACATGCCCACGTAATTCCTTCGCCATGACCATAGTCTTTGGTAACGCATCGGGGTCTAATGCTATTACGGCTGTTGAGAACTGTGTAAGATACCCTTTATGCGACTCTTGTAGAGATGTTCCAAGAATTGCAACCCCGACAAAGGATTTGCCACCAACCACGGCTGCACTCACACAGTCCTCAACAACAACTGCGACTTTACCACAACCATGACTAAATGGCAAGCCACTTTTTCCATATCTTTTCCATTTTGGTAAACGCTTGCCCAATGCCCGACCAGTAGCATCTACAAGTTTACCGTTGTGTGATATGGGGAACACAACCCTATCCTCTTTTACATCATATAACACACCTAACTCATTTGGGTCAAGCTGATAACTACAACAAAACTGTAATACATCATTGGTTTTTCTGTGTGGAACGATGTAACTAGGTAATTCAAACGCCTCTTCCGCAAACTTTTCTGCTCCACTAAAGCCACTGCGTATATCATCTACAGATAGATGCACCCTAGTGCCGCCTTTCAGTGTACAAGAAGCCTTATAGCAATTCCATACAAGAGAACCCATGTTATTGGTCACTGTAAATGTTTTGTACCCACCACAGTTAGGACAATCCATTCTCTTTGTACTACCATTAGGTATATCCATATCACTTATAGTGTTATATATATTATTCATGTAATATCACTTTCCTTTGCGGCACTTGCTATGCTTATACCATGAGATTTTCGTGCTGTCAATGCATTATTTGCACTTGACAACGTATTTTTTAGATAGGGTTTGACTGAACTTGGATTAGCATGTCCCGTAACCGACATAATTTGTGCCATACCGACACCCGCCTCTACCATTTCAGTCGTGCCAGTTCTTCGTAAGTCAGATAAACGCAGTTCTCGTGACAGTCCTGCCTGATCCATCAACTTACGCCCATGTAAAGGTAGTTTAGTCATACTATACGGTATGTAAACACCCTCACGTGGCTTGGGTCTGGGTGCAACGTACTTTTGAAAGCCAAAATCCTCTTCTTGTTGTACAAGCATATCGAACAAATCATCTTCTATGGGCAGATGTACCTCTGCTTTACGTTTTGATTGTTCTATATAAACAGTTTTTGCCTCAAAGTCGATTGCATCCCATGTAAGCAGGCGCATATCACCTAATCGCTGACACCATTCGTATGCCATGTGAGCAATCAGTCCAATATTACGTGTGCTAAAATCGCCGTAGGCGGCGTCTAAGAACTTTCGGACATCTTCCCTACCCCAGACTACCTTACGCCTCTCTGTGGGGCGTTTACGGACGTTTGAGAAGGGGTTTATGACACATAATTCTTCACGCAACCCATGATTGAATACAATGCGTGTTGCAGACAGCAAATGATTAGCCATTGACAATCCTTTCTCGCACCACTGGTTGTATGACATCTTTGCCACACGGGTGGACAGATTCGTGTAGTCATGCTGGCAGAGGGGCTTGCCCTCTACCGTTGTATCTAACATGACACTCAACAGGTACTTATAATGTGCTTTAGTTTCGTCACGTAAGTTCCTGTAATCATAGGAAGAATAGTAATTATCTACCAACCTAGCTAGTCGCGACATTATGCCGCAACCGCTTGGAACTGTGGTGAACTGATCCACTTGGCAACTTCCTGCTCTCTCGCCCACATGGACTGCGCGACAGTATCGTTACCTGTGTTGCGTAGGTTGAACCCATTACGCTCATCAGCGTATGTAGAGTAGTTTGTAAAGGCAGAATACAATGCCCACACGTTACGTCCACGAGTGCTAACCTCTTGATTGTACAAGGTAAACATCTTCTCTGACTTACGCTCAGACTTGATGACTGAATCAAGCAGTGCTTTGACATCGACACTCATCAGACTTGTTTCTGCCCAACGCTGAAACTTGTCAGCCGTATCGTAGAAGTCAGTGACTGATGACTCCAACTCTTGGATAAACTTTTCCAAGCTAAAGTTGGCAGTGTTCTTACGCTTGATCTTGTCGTAGTCACCAGTGATCATGCCGTTGGTGCAGAAGAAGTCGATAGCCCCAAAGAACACCATGTTACTGCATGACCCATCAATGCCGTGTAAGGCAATAAGCCGGGGTGCAATGGTGGTGCTATGTTTCTCTGACTGGATGCGGCGTAACACATTAGGCATAGTCATGTCCATCATAACCCACGCATTGTTACGTGCGGTGCGATACTTGATGTTCATGCTGTCACAAAACTCTTCGCCAAGATGCTCAGAGATTGTGTTATGTGCCTTCGTAAAGAAGTCGCCGTGGTTGGCACAGGCAAAGCCGTTGCCTACGATACCAAGGTACTCACCTGTGTTACCGTTGATGACATACTTCGACTTATTATATTTTGTAGGCTCAAACTCCACAGGAAAGTTAACGTGTTCTGGGACTCCAATTTGTTCTGGTGTAAAATCTAATGGCATGGTGTTTCTCCTTTCATACCGTTAAGTGATATTGTGTTATATCACAGGTTAAATTCAAATGCAAGTCTATCTTTTGCATCAGACAACTCTTGTAGTTCATAGGCTGATACCATCTTGATACCACCCATATCGGGATATAGGGCAGTGTCAAGAATGTTATCTAACAATTTGTGTACTTCGATGACAGCCACACGTTGCTGATAAGATAACTTATTTATCTTGACTGCACGTGCAGACTTCTCTTTCTCGCGTTCCCTTTCAAAGTATGCGATGCGTTCATCTGTAGTCATGTTATGTACTTTCTTAGCCATGTTTATTCTCCTCTCAAAATTTAGTTATTAGAGTAACGCCCTCTTTGTCTAGTTGTTTCATAGCCATGTATTCTTTGTGCTTGGCATCTATCAGGGCTTGATCTGCCTCTTCAAATACCAAGTCACCAAATTCACGCATGAGCCTACGCTTCTCGTCTGCTACATGCACCAGTCGTTTGTCACTGGCTTTGTCTGGGTATATTGGATCTATGTACATCATCATCACTCCTTTCATATTTATTATGTGCTGTGATTATAGCCCTCATTGGGGTCATAGTCAATAGCATAAAACCTAGCTTGTACAATTCTTTTACCCTTGCTTTCTTTATCTTCAATTAAATCCCATTTAACTGGACAATCAAAAAGCCATTCGTGTAACTCGTCATATTCAGTTATCATCCATTCCATCATCGTCCTTCCTTTCTATGCAAAAGCATTGCTGTTCTGGGTGGTCAAAGCCACGCACAGTGGACTCTACATGACACTGCGATATCCACTCATGCCCTGACCACACATCTAATTCTACTGTGTTTGTATTGATTGTGCCTAGACAGGCAAGAATAAC